>ENA-OPTX01000910-OPTX01000910.1-human-gut-metagenome-genome-assembly--contig:-NODE-910-length-12714-cov-4.920610_pt1 | contig 12714 bp, 8 predicted proteins | sample MGYA00241465_ERZ501922 | MGnify/ENA primary metagenome ERZ501922 (study PRJEB25962, sample SAMEA2042399) | human gut metagenome | biome: human gut; feature: human-associated habitat; material: faeces...
AAGGAAGGTTTCGAGTTTTAATAAACTCAAAGACCTAAAAAAATTCGATGGTTAATTGGAGGAATTGCTTTAATTGCAGTGCTCATCCCTTTACTTACTTTAGTGTGGTATAGTAATAACCAAAACGAAAATGTCACTAACCCATGGAAAATGGCCAATTGGCTAAAAGTAAGGAAGGATTATCATCAGATAGTAAATCATCTCAAGTTGGTACGTCATCTTTGTCTGATCAGCAGTTAGGAGATTGTTTTTTTCTACCTATGCTGAAGAACAAGGCTCAACTGGTGATAATTATAAAAATTTAGGTTGGAGTGTCTATTCTTGGAAAGATGATGACGATGGTTTGGTTTATGCACAACTTTATGATGCGTATGGTAATGATGTCCTCCTTTTCCGAGTAAACACTAAGGAACAACTCGAAGCCTATGGAGGTATTGACGGTTCAAGTGGTTCATGGGACGTTGGTTCAAAAACTTATAAAACAAGCTAATTTAATCATGTTAAAGCACTAGCCAATAGTGGTTGAGACTGTCTTTTGACAGTCTTTTTTGGTATAATCTAAGATAATCGTATAAACAATTAAAAAGCTGATTGATAGTATTGGAGAATCATGGTTCTACAGAGCTTTTTTAGTGTCTTTAGATTTTTCCAGAGTCAAGTTAATAAAGGAGAGTTGTCGTGTCAGACTATTTATCGGTCACATCCTTAACCAAATATTTGAAAATGAAATTTGACCGTGACCCTTATTGCGTGATACCGGAGGAGATAGCCGTGCAGAAGCTGTATCTTCACCAGGCTGCCCTCGACAGTATCGAAGTATCCGAGAGTGAGGTTATCCAGCGTGTGGACTATATGACGAACATGTATATCGCCAACATCGGTTCGCGTGAGAAAATGGAGGAATACTTCAATAAGACTTCCAGCCAGATTCGTGAAACGCTGCGCGAGAATGCCCGTGAAGGATTGAAAGTTCAGAAGATGCAGCAGAAACTGGTGGGTGAGATTAAGATAACTCCGGCTGAGGTGCGCCGTTACTTCAAGGATTTGCCGCAGGACAGCATTCCTTATATCCCTACCCAGGTGGAGGTGCAGATTATCACTCAGCAGCCCAAGGTTCCTTTGGAGGAAATAGAAGATGTAAAGAGGCGTCTGCGTGAGTATACCGACCGTGTCAATAAGGGCGAAAGCTTTTCCATGTTGGCTCGTCTGTACTCCGAGGACCGTGGCTCGGCCATGCGTGGCGGTGAAATAGAGTTTTCGGGACGCGGTATGCTGGACCCCGCTTATGCCAATGTAGCTTTCAACTTGCAAGACCCCAGCAAGGTTTCCAAGATTGTAGAGTCTGAATATGGTTTCCATATCATTCAGTTGATAGAGAAGCGCGGTGACCGTATTAAAACACGCCACATTCTGTTGAAACCGCATATTCCGGAAGAAGCTCTGGCTGCCGGTTGTGCCCGTTTGGATTCTATTGCCGATGATATCCGCAATAACAAGTTCTCTTTTGAAGAGGCTGCCTCAGTGCTTTCGCAGGATAAGGATACGCGTAACAATCATGGTTTGTTGCCGAATCCCAATACGAACACTTCCCGTTTTGAGATGCAGGAACTTCCCCCTGAAATAGCCAAGGTGGTGGATAAGATGAAAGTGGGCGAAATCTCCGAAGCCTTCACCATGATTCCGCAAAAGACCGGAAAAGAAGAGTGTGTGATTGTGAAACTGAAGAGCCGTACGACGGGACACAAGGCTACCATTGCCGATGACTATCAGAACTTGAAAGAGATTGTGTTGGAGAAACGCCGCGACGAAGTGCTGGACAAGTGGATTCGTGAGAAGCAGAAGCACACGTATGTCCGTATCAAGGATAATTGGAAGAATAACTGTACGTTCAAGTATCCGGGCTGGATCAAAGAATAATCCGGAAGGATTTACATGGATTTGTATGCAAAAGAAGAATACAAAAAATCATTTCCTGAACAAGCATAGATACCTCCTGGTAGGCATTCTATGCTTGTTTGGCATCTGTCTGCTGAGTGCGCAGGACAAAAAGAAGAGTACTGGTGCACCGGAGAAGAGGAAAGTGGACTCGATTGAACAGAAAAAGACGGAGACGTCGGAAAAGAAGAAGACGCGCGTCGATTTGTTGTACGCAGATGAGGCGCAGGCGGACAAACAGTTGCGTCCTGATGTGCAGGTACTCATCGGTTCGGTGAGGATGAAGCATGACAGTATGTACATGTTCTGTGATAGTGCGCTGATATTCGAAAAGATAAATTCTGTGGAGGCATTCGGCAATGTGCGTATGGAGCAGGGCGACACCTTGTTTATCTATGGAGACTATCTGTATTATGACGGCATGTCGCAGCTGGCCATGCTGCGTGAGAATGTACGTATGATAAATCGTAATACGGTGCTGACAACCGACAGTTTGAACTATGACCGTCTGTACGATTTGGGTTATTACTTCGAAGGCGGTACGCTGACCGACGAGGATAATGTGCTGACTTCCGAGTGGGGAGAATATAGCCCTGCCACCAAGTTGGCTGTCTTCAATCACGACGTGAAGCTGGTCAATCCGAAGTTTGTCTTGACTTCGGATACCTTGAAGTATAGTACAGCTACCAAGATTGCTACTATTTTAGGCCCCTCCGACATTGTGAGTGACCAAAATCATATTTATTCCGAACGTGGCGTGTACAATACGACTACTGAGCAGGCAGAACTGCTCGACCGTTCCGTACTGACTAACGAAGGCAAGAAACTGACCGGTGACAGCCTTTTCTACGACCGCATCTTGGGATACGGCGAGGCTTTTGACAATGTACAGATGAATGATACGGTCAACCGGAACATGTTGACTGGCGACTATTGTTTCTACAACGAACTGACCGGAAGCGCCGTTGCCACCAAACGTGCCGTAGCTATCGACTATTCGCAGGGCGACAGTCTGTTTATGCACGGTGATACTTTGCGGCTGATTACCTACCATATGAATACCGATTCCATGTACCGGGAGATGCGTGCCTATCATAAGGTGCGTGCTTATCGCACGGATGTGCAGGCCGTATGCGATTCGTTGGTGTATAATTCCAAGGACTCTTGCATGACGATGTACACCGACCCTATCTTGTGGCACGGGGAACAACAGTTGTTGGGCGAGGAAATTAAAATTTACATGAACGATAGTACCATCGACTGGGCACATATCATCAATCAGGCCCTGACGGTAGAGAAAAAGGACAGTATTCACTATAACCAAGTTTCCGGTAAGGAGATGAAAGCTTTCTTCATAGATGGAGACATGCGTCTGGTGGAGGTAAACGGCAATGTATTGGTGGTGTATTATCCGGTAGAGGAGAAGGACAGTTCGCTGATTATGATGAACTATTCGGAAGGTGGACTTTTGAAAATGTACTTGAAGGAGAGAAGAATGGAGCGCGGAGTCTTTGTTGGAAAGACTACCGGTACAGCCTATCCTTTGGACCAGATTCCACCAGATAAGAGCAGGCTGCCTTCTTTTGTTTGGTTCGACTACATCCGTCCGCTCAACAAGGAGGACATCTTCGAGTGGAGGGCTAAAAAAGCAGGTGAAGTATTGAAGAAAAGTGACCGGAAACCTGTAACTTCGCCAAGGAATATGCATATTAAACGAAATAATAAGTAGCGTCATGGGAATGTTTGCAATGCGGAAGCCTCGTGGCTTCAATCATAGCTATATCTATGTGGATGAGCGGAAAGAGAAGTTGGCGAAGATGGAAGAAAACGCCAAGCGTGACCTGGGTATGCTGCCGGAAAAGGAATTCTCGCCCGAGGATATACGGGGCAAATTCATAGAAGGAACAACTCACTTGAAGCGGCGCAAGGAGAGCGGACGTAAGCCGATGCATTTGGGCATAATCCTTGTTGTCATAGCTGTGCTGATTTATCTGTGGTATGCCATCAGTAACGGAATCATTTAATAATGATTAATCATTAATCTCTAATCATTAAACATTATCATGAGCGATATCATTCATTTGCTGCCCGATTCGGTTGCCAATCAGATTGCTGCCGGAGAGGTGATTCAGCGTCCGGCATCTGTTGTGAAGGAATTGGTGGAAAATGCAATTGATGCCGAAGCAGAGGAAATACATGTGCTGATTACCGATGCGGGCAAGACCTGCATCCAGGTGATTGATGACGGAAAGGGGATGTCCGAAACGGATGCGCGTCTTTCTTTTGAACGCCATGCAACTTCAAAGATACGCGAAGCTGCCGATTTGTTTGCCCTACGCACCATGGGCTTCCGTGGAGAAGCGTTGGCTTCCATTGCTGCGGTAGCTGAAGTGGAGTTGAAAACACGCCCAGCCAGCGAGGAACTGGGGACGCGACTGTTGATTGCCGGCTCTAAAGTCGAGGGCCAGGAAGCCGTTTCCTGCCCTAAGGGAAGCAATTTTTCCATCAAGAACCTATTCTTCAATATTCCTGCCCGGCGTAAATTTCTGAAAGCCAACTCTACGGAGTTGAGCAATATCCTTACGGAATTCGAGCGTATAGCGCTGGTGCATCCTGAGGTAGCCTTCTATCTGTATAGTAATGATACGGAATTGTTCAATCTTCCGGTAATGCCTTTGCGGCAACGCATCATGGCAGTTTTCGGAAAGAAACTGAATCAGCAGTTGCTGTCCGTAGACGTCAATACGACGATGATAAAGATTTCCGGTTTTGTTGCCAAGCCGGAAACCTCGCGCAAGAAAGGAGCGCACCAATACTTTTTTGTGAACGGGCGTTATATGCGTCACCCCTATTTCCACAAAGCGGTGATGGACGCTTATGAGCAGCTGATTCCTGCCGGTGAGCAAATCTCCTACTTTATTTATTTCGAGGTAGACCCTGCCAATATCGATGTGAACATCCATCCGACGAAGACGGAGATTAAGTTCGAGAATGAGCAGGCTATCTGGCAGATTCTGTCGGCTGCGGTCAAGGAATCCTTAGGCAAGTTTAGCGCTATACCTACTATCGATTTTGATACCGAGGACATGCCGGATATTCCTGCATTCGAGCAGGCTCGTCCGATAGAGCCTCCGAAGGTACACTATAACACGGATTTCAATCCCTTCAAGACGTCTTCCGCTTCTTCCTATGGAGGCGGTGGCAATTATTCGCGCCCCAAAGTGGAGTGGGAGGGGCTTTATTCCGGTTTGGAAAAAGCCAGCAGGATGAACGAGCCGATGGAGGAAGAGCCTTTTGTAGAGGATACGGTTACCGGTACGGATCCAAGAGAGGAGGAGAGGGTTCCTTATTTCCAGGAAACGGTTCCTTCCGGGGCAAGCGCCTCTTTCTACGGCAATGAGGCAACGGTAGAGAAAGGAGCGCAACACTTCCAGTTCAAGGGGCGTTTTATTCTGACTTCCGTTAAATCGGGTCTGATGCTGATAGACCAGCACCGGGCACATGTCCGGGTATTGTTCGACCGCTATATGAGCCAGATTCGACAGAAACAAGGCGTATCGCAGGGGGTATTGTTTCCGGAGATTATCCAGTTGCCGGCTTCGGAAGCTGCCGTGCTGGACGGTATATTGGAAGATTTGTCGGCAGTAGGCTTCGATTTGAGCCCGCTGGGTGGCGGCAGCTATGCCATCAACGGCATACCTTCGGGCATAGAGGGGTTGAACCCGGTAGAATTGGTTCGGAATATGGTACATACTGCTATGGAAAAAGGGAATGACGTTAAGGAAGAGGTGCAGACAATTCTTGCATCGACCTTGGCACGTGCTGCGGCCATCGTCTATGGACAAGTGCTGAGCAACGAGGAAATGTCCAATCTCGTGGACAATCTGTTTGCATGCCCATCCCCGAATTATACTCCGGACGGAAAGACGGTGCTGGCGACCATTAAAGAAGACGACATAGAAAAGCTTTTCTCCAAATAAGGAAGAGTACTTTCTTTTGCATCAAGGCAAAAAAAGTACAAATATTCAGAACCTTTTAGTTCTGTTGGCGTTAATTAGACAGTTTGAATGATAAAGAGTTTAATTAACCACTTAACTATTTTAAGGTATATGAAAAAGATTCTAATGTTACTGGCTTTAGCTGGTGTGTCTTCTGTTGCCATGGCGCAGCAAAAGACTGAAGTTGTGGAAGAATTTGGTGTTATCCAGGTTCAGGATAAATATCAGGTAATCACTAACCCGTTCTGGAGTAACTGGTTTTTCTCTATAGGCGGTGGTGCCGAAGCAACTTTTGGAGATAATGATAAGGCAGGAAGTTTTGGCAAGCGTATCAGTCCGACGCTGAATTTTGCCATCGGCAAATGGTTCACCCCGGGACTGGGAGTACGTCTGCAATATAGCGGCCTTCAGGCAAGAGGATATACGTATGATGCAGGTGCTGACTACGTGAAAGGCACTCAGATGGATGACGGCTACTACAAACAGCGTTTCGACTATATGAATCTGCACGGAGATGTGATGTTCAATCTGAATGCGCTGTTTGGAGGATACAACCAGCACCGTGTGTATGAAATCATTCCTTATGTAGGTGCTGGCTTCACTCACAACTACACAAAGCCTCACCGCGAAGCTCTGTCTGTAAACGCGGGTATCATCAATCGCTTCCGTATTTCGAATGCGATAGATATTAACCTGGAGCTGAGCGCAATGGGTGTTGAAGATAAGTTCGATGGCGAAGTTGGCGGCGATCATGGATATGATGGCGTGCTGAGTGCAACGGTAGGGTTGACATACCGTTTCCCCGCCCGTGGATTCCGTCGCCCGATGCCCCAGTTGATTTCTCAGGTAGAGCTGGCTGCCATGCAGGCGCAGCTTGCAGAGATGGGAGCTGCCAACCAACAGTTGCAGAATGCACTGGTTGCCGCACAGAACCAGCCGGTGGCCGAAGTTACAGAAACGGAAGTGATTGTTCCCGATCCGGACATTGCACCGCGTACTGTATTCTTCAAGATTGGCTCTGCAGAAGTTTCTCCGCGTGAAGCAATGAACTTGTCTTATCTGGCAGATCAGATGAAGCAATTCCCGAACGCCACTTACACTGTAAACGGATATGCAGACTCTGCAACCGGTACGCCGGCATTCAACAAAGAGTTGAGTTTGAAGCGTGCACAAGCCGTGGTTGATGTATTGGTAAAACAATACGGAATCCCTGCTGACCGCCTGAAGGTAGATGCCGGTGGTGGTGTCGACAAGTTCGGACAGCCGATTCTGAACCGTGTGGTATTGGTGAAATCTGCCAATTAGAAAGCTACGAGCTACAAGCTACAAGGAGTTACGAGTTATAGAAATGAGAAGGGGCATGCGTTATTATGACGCATGCCCCTCATTTTTTGTAACCAGTAACTTGTAACAGGTAGCTCCTTGTAACTCGTAACTTCTGTAACTCGTATCTCCTATCCCTTATTCTCCGCCGAATTTCTTTACTTGCTCTGCAATCAGTTCCGCATCATCAAAGTAGTTTATCTTCATAGCCTTGCGTACATCGTCCAAGGTTGCGGCAGCGGTTTCCCTGGCAGTTTCGCAACCTTTCTTCAGCATGTCGTAGATGGCGGGGATGTCTTTTTCAAACTCCTTGCGGCGGTTGCGGATAGGCTCCAGTGTCTCCTGCATAATTTCGTTGAGGAACTTCTTCACTTTCATGTCGCCCAGACCGCCACGTTGGTAGTGGGCTTTCAGTTCGTCCAGATTCGGATATTCGGGCAGATAAAGGCCGAAGTGTTCCGGACGGCAAAAGGCATCCAGGTAAGTGAATACGGTGTTGCCTTCCAATTTTCCGGGGTCTTGCACACGCAAGTGGTCGGGGTCGGTATACATGCTCTTCACCTTCTTCTGCACCTCGTCGGCGGAGTCCGAAAGATAGATACAGTTGCCGAGGCTCTTGCTCATCTTGGCCTTGCCGTCCGTTCCCGGCAGGCGCAGGCAGGCTGCATTGTCGGGCAACAGGATTTCCGGTTCCACGAGGGTTTCACCATATATATAGTTGAAACGGCGTACGATTTCACGAGCTTGTTCAATCATCGGCTCCTGGTCTTCGCCCACGGGCACGGTAGTGGCGCGGAAGGCGGTAATGTCCGCTGCCTGGCTGATGGGGTAGGTGAAGAAACCTACGGGGATGCTTGTCTCGAAATTACGCATCTGGATTTCGGTCTTTACCGTCGGGTTGCGTTGCAGGCGGCTCACGGTCACCAGGTCCATATAGTAGAAGGTCAGTTCGCAGAGTTCCGGTATCTGGGATTGGATGAAGATGGTACTCTTCGTCGGGTCCAGTCCGCAAGCCAGGTAGTCCAGTGCCACCTCGATGACGTTCTGGCGCACCTTTTCCGGATTCTCCATATTGTCCGTCAGCGCTTGTGCGTCGGCGATGAAGATGAAAATCTTGTCGTACAAGCCGGAGTTTTGCAATTCCACTCTTCTTCTCAATGAGCCTACATAGTGTCCTATGTGCAGGCGTCCTGTGGGGCGGTCGCCCGTAAGGATGATTTTTTCTTTTGCCATATTATGTATTTTTTAGTTTCTTCATTGTATAAAAGCCATTAGGACCGGCAAAGATACCTATAATTATCGAAACCTCAAGGGATGACGCTTTCTTTCCTTTTCACGTATACCTTATGGCTTCCGATGCCGCTTGTATCGATTCCGCTGCCGGGAGTATGTGCCCATTTGCGCAGTTCCACGGTGGCGGTGGAGCGGACGAGTCCGGTCAGTTGCCGGTAGATGCTGACAGTAAGGAAGGCATGCTTGTCCAGATACTGATGCGCCAGAGCCAGACGTTGTTCGGGAGTGTATTTCTTCGACGAACGTGCGGGTTTCCAGGAGGCACGTTCCAGTTCGCACCAATGGTTGGTTTCTCTAATCAAGGCCTTGTCCGTGCGGAAGTTCACGCCACTTACGTAGATGCTCCGTGCGTTTCGCTTCGTGGTGCTTTCTTGGGGCTGTTCGCGTTCTTTGTCGGGGTAGATGGACAGTGCGGGGGTGAATACGCCCAATCCTTCTATCTTCACCGAGCGTCCCATTCCCATTTCGTGGGCCAGGGCTTCGCCCAGTTCGCAGATAATTCCTTCGGTTACGCCTTTCGAGAATCCCGAGGTCATGGCGATGTATTCCGCCAGTTCGCGCGTGCTGGTCTGTCCGGTCATCACCATCTTGGGGTAGGTGATTGGTTCGCCCGTGCCTTGCAAGTCGGGCATTTCTTTCATTTGGTAGCGTGTGGTCATTGTTGCGTTCTCCTTTCTTTTCTTTCCTTCGTTGCAAAGTCCTTTTCCCTGCGGAGCAAAGTTCTTTTGGTGGCGGAGAAATCTTAGAATAAAGCCTTTATTCCAAGGAATAGAAATTTTATTTTTAAGAATAAAGGCTTTGTTTGTAGAAACAGAATCCTTGTTCTATTTTTGTATAGGCACAAAGGTAAGTTTCCGTGGCGAGAAAAGCAAGTTTTGGTGGGGAGAATCTTCATATTTATCTGCAAATGCCTTTACTGAGATATAGTCTTTCTTTTTTATATGGAATCGCATTTTTCGGAAAAAGATTTCGGTTGTGGGCGACGGCCGCTCTTCTATTATGGAGGATGACGTTTCTTTTATGCAAAAAAATATGCCACAATTTGCTCTTTTCGTAAATAAGTCGTTACTTTGCACAAATTTTAAAGAGACTATGCAATCGCAGGAAATGAGAAGCAAATATAACCTCCGTTCGAATGAATTTCATTCGGGAGCCGTCAGTTTCTCTTTTTTCGAGAAAGATATTTTTAGTTCTTTGGTAATGCGTTAATCCTTTATTGGGTGACGCATTTTTTTTGTGAAATAGCTACAACTCGTAGTTCGTAGCTTGTAACTCGTAACTTAATAGACAACAAGAGAATATGGAAAAGAATTTAAAGAAAGTGCTTGTCTTGGGTTCTGGTGCGCTCAAGATTGGTCAGGCCGGAGAGTTTGACTATTCCGGTTCGCAGGCGCTGAAGGCGTTGCGCGAAGAAGGTATCGGTTCTGTTTTGGTAAACCCGAACATTGCTACTATCCAGACATCGGAAGGTATCGCCGATCAAGTTTATTTCTTGCCGGTAACTCCTTATTTCGTGGAAGAAATCATCAAGAAAGAACGTCCCGACGGCATTTTGCTGGCATTCGGCGGACAGACGGCGCTGAACTGCGGTACGGAACTCTACCAGAACGGAATTCTTCAGAAATATGGCGTGCGCGTGCTGGGTACTTCCGTTGAGGCGATTATGTACACCGAAGACCGTGACCTCTTTGTGAAGAAGCTGGACGAGATTCCGATGAAGACTCCGAAGAGCCACGCTGTGGAGAGCATGGAAGACGCACTGAAGGCAGCCCGCGAGATTGGCTACCCCGTGATGGTGCGCTCGGCTTATGCTCTGGGTGGACTGGGAAGCGGTATTTGTCCGGACGAGGAAGCCTTCATTAAATTGGCCGAAAGCTCTTTCACTTTCTCCAAGCAGATTCTGGTAGAAGAGTCTCTGAAGGGTTGGAAGGAAATTGAATTCGAGGTAATCCGCGATGCCAACGACCACTGCTTCACGGTGGCAAGCATGGAAAACTTCGACCCGCTGGGCATCCATACGGGTGAGTCCATCGTAGTGGCTCCCACTTGCTCATTGACCGACGAGCAGGTGAAAATGTTGCAGGAGCTTTCCACCAAATGTATCCGCCACCTGGGCATCGTGGGCGAATGTAACATCCAGTATGCGTTCAACGCCGAGACAAACGACTATCGTGTCATCGAGGTGAACGCCCGTCTGTCCCGTTCTTCCGCATTGGCTTCCAAGGCTACCGGTTATCCGCTGGCATTTGTGGCTGCCAAGATTGCGTTGGGCTATACGCTCGACCAAATCGGCGAGATGGGAACTCCCAACTCGGCATATGCAGCTCCGCAGCTTGACTACCTGATTTGCAAGATTCCGCGTTGGGACTTGACAAAGTTCGTAGGTGTCAGCCGCGAAATTGGCTCCAGCATGAAGTCGGTAGGCGAAATCATGTCTATCGGACGTTCCTTTGAAGAAATTATCCAGAAGGGCTTGCGTATGATTGGTCAGGGAATGCACGGATTCGTGGGCAATGAGGGAGTGGAGTTCGATGACTTGGATTACGAACTGTCACATCCCACCGACCTGCGCGTCTTTGCCATTGCCGAGGCTCTGGAAAAGGGATATGCCATCGACCGCATCTTTGAGCTGACCAAGATTGACCCCTGGTTCTTGGGCAAGCTGAAGAACATCGTAGACTACAAGCAGAAACTTTCCCAATATAATAAGGTGGAAGACATCCCCGCCGACGTGCTGCGCGAAGCCAAAGTGCTTGGCTTCTCCGACTTCCAGATTGCCCGCTTCGTGCTGAATCCGCAAGGCAATATGGAGAAGGAAAACCTTGCCGTACGCGCCCGTCGTAAGGAGCTGGGCATCCTGCCCGCCGTGAAGCGCATCAATACGGTGGCTTCCGAACATCCGGAACTGACGAACTACCTCTACATGACGTATGCCGTTCAAGGTTATGATGTGAACTATTATAAGAATGAAAAATCAGTGGTTGTGCTTGGTTCGGGCGCTTACCGCATCGGTTCGTCTGTAGAGTTCGACTGGTGCTCGGTGAATGCCATCCAGACTGCCCGCAAGCTGGGCTACAAGTCCATCATGATTAACTATAACCCCGAAACCGTTTCTACGGACTACGACATGTGCGACCGTCTCTACTTCGACGAGCTCTCCTTCGAGCGTGTGCTCGACGTTATCGACCTGGAGCAGCCGCGCGGTGTCATCGTGTCCGTGGGTGGACAGATTCCTAACAACCTGGCTATGAAGCTTCACCGCCAGTCAGTTCCCGTGTTGGGTACTTCCCCCATCTCCATCGACCGTGCCGAAAACCGTAACAAGTTCTCTGCCATGCTCGACCAGCTGGGCATCGACCAACCGGCTTGGCAGGAACTCACCAGCCTGGAAGATGTGAAAGGCTTTGTAGAGAAGGTGGGCTATCCGGTACTGGTGCGTCCGTCTTACGTACTCTCCGGTGCTGCGATGAATGTATGCTACGATGAAGAAGAACTGGAAAACTTCTTGAAGATGGCTGCTGAGGTATCTAAGGAATATCCGGTGGTGGTATCCCAGTTCTTGCAGAACACCAAGGAAATCGAGTTCGACGCTGTTGCCCAAAACGGTGAAGTGGTGGAATACGCCATCTCCGAGCACGTAGAGTTTGCCGGTGTACACTCCGGTGACGCTACGCTGGTATTCCCGGCACAGAAGATTTACTTTGCAACGGCACGCCGCATCAAGAAAATCAGCCGCCAGATTGCGAAGGAACTCAATATTTCCGGTCCTTTCAATATCCAGTTCCTGGCACGCAACAACGAGGTGAAGGTTATCGAATGTAACCTGCGTGCATCCCGCAGTTTCCCGTTCGTATCAAAAGTCCTGAAACGCAACTTTATCGAAACGGCAACCCGCATCATGCTTGACGCTCCTTACACCAAACCGGACAAGAGTGCATTCGACATCGACTGGATCGGTGTGAAGGCTTCGCAGTTCTCATTCGCCCGTCTGCATAAGGCCGACCCTGTACTGGGCGTAGATATGAGCTCTACAGGTGAAGTAGGCTGCATCGGCGACGACTTCAACGAAGCATTGCTTTCTGCCATGATCGCTGTCGGAAATAGAATCCCGCAGAAGAACGTACTGGTTTCTTCCGGTGCCGCCAAGAGCAAGGCTGAACTGCTG
>ENA-OPTX01000911-OPTX01000911.1-human-gut-metagenome-genome-assembly--contig:-NODE-911-length-12704-cov-2.873033_pt1 | contig 12704 bp, 10 predicted proteins | sample MGYA00241465_ERZ501922 | MGnify/ENA primary metagenome ERZ501922 (study PRJEB25962, sample SAMEA2042399) | human gut metagenome | biome: human gut; feature: human-associated habitat; material: faeces...
CCTTTGATTGACAATAAAGACTCTAAAAAACGTTATCGTGCTGACGTGTTGATCGAAGATCAGCTGGCAAAGTATGACGATAAAATCAATAAAGAAGTAGCGAAAGCTGCCAAGAGATTCGGCGAATCTTTTGATGAGGCTCAATTCCGTTCTACCAACGGACGTGTATTGGAGCATCAGGCAAAACGTGACGCTCTTCACGCTCGCTTTGCTAAAGCTCTGAACGACGGTAATCTGGAAGAATTGCGTCAGATCATTATTGATGAAGAAATCGTATGCCCGATCTCCGGTACAAAGAACTGGACAGAAGTTCGTCAGTTCAATCTGATGTTCTCCACTGAAATGGGTTCTACTTCCGAAGGAGCCATGAAGATTTATCTTCGTCCGGAAACTGCACAGGGTATTTTTGTAAACTACCTTAATGTACAGAAGACGGGTCGTATGAAAGTTCCTTTCGGTATCGCACAGATTGGTAAGGCTTTCCGTAACGAAATCGTTGCCCGTCAGTTCATTTTCCGTATGCGTGAGTTCGAACAGATGGAAATGCAGTTCTTTGTAAAACCGGGAACTGAACTTGACTGGTTCAAGAAATGGAAAGAAATCCGCTTGAAATGGCATAAGGCGCTTGGCTTCGGTGATGCAAGCTATCGTTATCACGATCATGATAAACTGGCTCACTACGCAAACGCTGCTACTGATATTGAATTCCTGATGCCGTTCGGATTCAAAGAGGTGGAAGGTATCCACTCTCGTACTAACTTCGACTTGTCTCAACACGAGAAGTTCTCCGGCAAGAGCATTAAATACTTTGATCCGGAACTGAACGAGTCTTATACTCCGTACGTAATCGAAACTTCTATCGGTGTTGACCGTATGTTCCTTAGCATCATGAGCGCATCTTATTGCGAAGAACAACTGGAGAATGGTGAAAGCCGTGTAGTTCTGAAATTGCCTGCTGCTCTGGCTCCGGTGAAACTGGCGGTTATGCCGTTGGTAAAGAAAGACGGTCTGCCTGAAAAAGCTCGTGAAGTTATTGACAGCCTGAAGTTCCACTTCCATTGCCAATATGACGAAAAAGATAGTATTGGTAAGCGTTATCGCCGTCAGGATGCTATTGGTACTCCGTACTGTGTAACAGTCGATCATCAGACATTAGAAGATAACTGTGTGACATTGCGTAATCGCGATACCATGCAACAGGAGCGTGTCGCTATCTCTGAACTGAATAACATTATTGCAGACAGAGTAAGCATCACTTCTCTATTGAAAACTTTACAATAAACCTTTGACGAATGAGTAAAAAGATCTATTTATTCTCCTTAGTATTGCTGGCTTTGGCGTTCACAGCTTGTAGTGAAACGGAAGAGACGGGCAAATATGATAACTGGCGTGCACGTAATGAAGCTTTTATAGATTCAATAGCCAATGCTTATGCAAATACCGCTACACGTGGTCAGTTGGATTCTATTCATATGATTGCATATCCTGGAGTTCCTATCTATTTTAAAAAGAAAACTCCTGTGGGTGATGGAGTGATTCAAGATATTATCCCGCGGGCAACAGATGAGGTTACTGTATATTATAAAGGTTCTTATATCATTTGGGGTAATACTGGTGGTTATGTTGATAAACAAGATAACTTTATAGGGGAAGTGTTTGATGGCTCTTTTACTGAAGCGAATCCTAGCATTGATTTTTCAAGAACTGCGGAATTTACAATTAATGGGCTTGTGACTGGTTTGTCAGAGGTATTGCAACGAAGAAAAATTGGTGAACGTTTGGAAGTGTATGTTCCGTGGAAATATGGTTATGGTAGTAGCGATTATACTCCAACAGGTTCTTCAATTACTATTTTAGGTTATTCAACTTTAGTATTTGATGTTCAAATGTTAAAGTGCGAAAAATAATTACTTATTACCATTTAGAATTTATTAAAATAAAGTTCCCTTATTCTAATCCTATTTCATCTATGGCAAAGGATAGAATAAGGGAGCTTATTATTAATATAGCATTGGTTTAGATATGATTTTTATTCTATGAATTATTTCTAAAACTGAAGTATTTCATATATTGTATTTCTACCAGGAGTAATACCATGGAAATTCTTATCTGCAGGTAAGTCATATCCTATAGGATTGTTCCATTTATCCCATACAATAGCTTGATTTGCATTCTTTCCATTTTCATCATCAATCCATATTGTGTTTTTTACAGCAATAGGAAGTGGCGCATTTCCAAGTACTCCATATTTGAATGTTAATTTGGAAGATTTACTGGCTGGAGTGATTTTCCAGAAGAAGCCTGTATTTTTATCGAAATAAGTAGGACCAAATGATGTTAAGCCAGCATTATCTTTGATATGATTTGTATTGCTATGATCCTCATTGTCATGATGTCGTTTGACTACCCATAAGTCGTCATAGAAATATGTAGGTTGATAGAAAGCTAATACTCCGCCAGTAACATAGTCAGCTGGTATAACACAAAAATGAAATTCAACATTTCCATTTCCATCTACTCTAGTTGTTCCTATGTTTCCAGTTGAATGTGTATCCCCACCATCTTCACAATCCATTAGGTATACAAACTCACGGTAACTCCCGCAGGTTTCATACTTAAAAACTCCTTCCATGGCAACTGCTCTTGTGTATGCTCCTGCCTCTGTTCTTGTGCGGTTATTATAGGAGAGTTGAATTTTAGCAATGGAATCTTGTATGGCTTTAATAAGCCATGGCTCTGCAACAGTTTCTTCTTGTGTTGTTGGGGTTAGTTCATCTTTTTCTTTTTTTAATTCATCGATAGAATAACCTTTTAATACAAGTTCGTAGTCGTTGATCATGTTTGCCAACTCTTTTCCATTGGTGCCCATATCTTGTAATCCTTCATCTGAAGAACAAGATGCAAATAAAGCACAGAAACATAAAAAGATAATTTTCTTCATAATACATTTTTTTATAGTTAGTAATATTATATTGATAGCTCTTCATCAATAAGATGACAGATCTCTTCTTTTGAATTGGAATCAACGATTAGGCGTCCATTGATGATAAGTGTTGGTGTTGCATACACTCCAAGAAGCACTAATCGATTGATTGTGTTTTCAATTGCTTTTTTCCCATCGTTACTTGCTATGTCATTTTGGAATTTGTTTATGTCCATAGACATATTGTGAGCTATTTTGAATACGGCTGTGGAATCAATATATCCTCTATATGTATATAATGAATCTTGGAATTCCCAGAATCTATTTTGCTTGTTCGCTGCGTCACTTGCTATTTCAGCGAATGTTGGCATTGCCGAATAGTGGATATATCCAAATTTTACTTTATCTTTATATTCTTCATATATTGAATTGTAAAGGGAATGAGCATTAATACAGGATTCACAATCAAAATCAGATATTATAATGACAGAGACTTCTGATTTTAGATTGCCCCTGTAGTAAGTATGCAGGTTATCTAGGTCAACTCTTGGACTCTTTGGAGGATAGAGATATTTAGTTATCTTTTTATTCCTTTTTAGTGAGTCTAGTAAATCGTTGACAATAGCTCCTTTCAAATGAAATGAGCGCGTGGCTTTACCGGTAGGAGAATCTATTGCTACGCTATATATACTTTTTCCTCGGAATTCTGTAATTGATTCTAGCCTGTACCGTTTTAAAAGAGAATCTATTCCGCACTGTTCTATTTGAGCGTTTGTATAATCATCTATATATTCTAGATAACTCATCTGTTTCTTGTTGGCTTCTTTCTGTAGTAGTTTGACATTTATCAATTGCTCAAGAGCTTTCTTCTTGATTTCATGAATTCTGCAAAGCTCGTCATAAAGTTCTTGCTTTATAATTGTATTTATCTCATTGGCATATATTACTTCTCCATCAAGTTCAGCTATTATATCTTTTTCGGTGTGTTTGGAACTCCGATGAGAATTACAAGATGCATAGAATAATACTATCAGTGTGGCTGATATATAGTATAGGGTAAGTCTCATAATATAAATCAATCAATCGTAAATATTCCTGTTGTGAACCACGAAGATGTAGATATTTCAAGAGTGTATTCAGCCTTTTTATCTTCTTCGGATAAATCAATGAGTCTGACTTTCTCTAAAGATGTAATTTTTTCATAGTAGATTGTTTTTCCTGTTTCAGAATTAATGATTGTGATTGTTACATCTTTGGATGGATACTCAAATTCAACCTCTAATAATGAATTGTTTATATACACTCGCACAGGATCGAGGTGGTTAGTAGAGCGATGCTCTATCGGCTGTCTAACTTTCATTTTTATTTGTCTTCTTGTGTCTGATGGCATTGAAAAGATAAAGCTAGAGCAAAGAGCCATGAATGTGAATAAAAGTAGATTTCGTTTCATAATAGTTTTATTGTTATTGATTTTCAGCAAAAGTAGGATGATTTGCTATATGTTACAATAACAAATAATAACAATATGATTATATATGGCTATTGGTAATCAGTATATTATGAAATATATATAACAAGAAACTAATTGAGATAACAGATCAGTATGTTCGTTTATTTGTCTTCTCCTTTAGCATCGAAAATTATAGAGAAACTAAGGTCAGATAATTGTTTTTTTATACGATATTTCCTTTGAGTCAGTGCAGACTGGCTTCCGGCTTTCATACAAACTTTGATTGTATTATTGGATAATTGGAGGTAGTTAAGTATGCAGTAATAGAGATCGTCTTGTGTTAGACTAGGGTATTGTTCTAATAACTCTTGCATCGCTTCAATGAAGGCTTCGTTTATTTCTTGATAAATCAGTGATAACTCTTCTTGAGTTATCTCTTTCTCTTTTTTGTTTTTAGATGTTTCTATTGATTGAATTTTTTTATAAGATGTAGTCGTTTTGAATAGACGTACGCATATCTGAAGACTTTGATGCCATAACTTTATTCTTTGATTTAATATATCTGCATATCTGTGTTCATTAATTTCATTGGCATGAGATAGTGCTCTGATTTCTTCTTTTAATGTGGCTTTTTCTGTCTGATTCTTCATTAATAGCTGCTGCCAGTGTATATGTGTCTTTTTATTGCGATTGCTTATATACATTACAGTATAGATAAACAGAAACATTGTAACTAATCCACCAATAATGAATATTACTTTTGTTTGTTGTGATTGTTTTTTTATTTGTTCTTTATATATATCTATTGAGTGTTTTTTGATGAGGTTGTTAATTTCAGTATGGTGAATAATCTTTTGGATAGAGTCATAGCAGGTTAAAGCTGTATCGTTATATAGAATTGCCTGTTCATAATTTTTGTTTTCTTTGTTTATTTCATACAAAGTCTGATAAATAGAAGCTTTAGTATAAATATTGGCCTTAGTACTAGCTCGGGATAAATAGTGAATAGCAGAATCAGTTTCTTCGAGATTATACAATATACTTCCTTTCCAAAAGTAAGTAGGAGATAAATTAATGTTAGAAGGAGCATATCTCAAGGCTAAATCTATTTGCTTTTTAGCTTCTATATATAACCCTTGGTCGTCATATACCTTTGCTATATCACAAAAAATTGCATTTTCCCACAATGAATCTTTGATAGATTGTGCTATTGATAATGCTTTTTGATAATAAGATAATGCTTTTTCTTCCTCATCTTGTATTGCATAAACATTGCCTAATCCTCGGGTTGCGTGTAAAATTCCATATTTGTCTTGCATTTTTTCTGCAGTTGCGTATGATTCTTTATATGTTTTGATAGCTGGAAGATAAAACTCTTGACTCTCGTAACATAAAGCCAGGTTATTGTATATTTGTAATATTGGAGCTTGGTTTGGGGATGCTGTTTTTAAAGCTGTTAGATAAGCTTCTGTTGCTTTTATATATTCTTTATTGTCTTGATACACTCTTCCGAGATAATAATAAGCTTTTGTTTTTAGCTTATTATTACTGTTATCTTTATAGTAGTCAACTGCTATTAGAATTAGAGAGTCATTGCGGTGAGATTTGAAATTTTTATCTAAAGCTTCTGTTAATAATAGTGCATACATGGCTTTTGCTGATTTATTAGATATTTCTTCAATAGATAGCTTTTCCAATATGCATAATGCTCTGTCAGCACGTTTGTCTATTAATGAATCTGCTAATTGTAATTGAGGGGCAGTGTTTGAATTATGACACGCATTAAAGAAAATGCATAGTGTTGTAATTAGAATAGTTAGGTAGTTCGGTTTCATAGAGTTTTATCTGTTTCTGCAAAAGTAAGTATTTATAAATAAAAAGTAGAATCGTTTGTCTATAAAACTTCTTTTAATAAGACGTTTCCCTTATTTTTTTATACTACTCTCCCTAATCTGCAAATGTGTCGGAATCGTTACCTGCTTGATTGTCTTATCTCCTTTTATCTGATCGATAAGTAGTTGGCAGGCAGTTTCTCCCATTTTATAAGTTTGATGTGATACAGCAGATAATTTCGGTTCCACATAATTAGCATGCTGCTCGTCTGTATACCCGATGATTGCCACATCATTCGGAATCCGGAGGCCATGGTTTTTGACGACTTCCATTGCTGCGAAAGCCAATGTGTCATTCATGGCAAGAATAGCATCCGGAGGCTGTGGAAGTGACAGTAAAGTTTCTGTGGCAATCTTGCCTTCCTCATAATCAATCTTCCGGCAGACTACCAGCTCTTTTTCGATGGGAATACGATTCTCACGCAAGGCTTCCAGATAGCCATGTTTTCTTCTCTTTACAATATCCAGATGATTAGCTCCTCCGATAAAAGCTACCCGTTTACTTCCATTATCCAGGAGATGTTGTGTAGCCATCTGTGCGGATTGTGCCCCGTCTGCTATCACCGATGAAAATTGGTCGGTCAGGCAAACACGGTCGAACAGGATAAGTGGCATATTAATGTCTTTCAAGGCGGAGATGTGGGAGAAATCGGTTGTTTCTTGAGACAGACAGGCGATGATACCTTCCACGCGCATATTGACCAGATTCTCAATATTTCTTTTTTCGTGCTCGTAAGACTCATGTGAGGTCGTGATAATCACGAAATATCCGTTGGCAATAGCCATATTCTCTATTCCATTCAGAATCGATGCAAAGAAATGAGTGACAATATCCGGAACGATCACTCCGATGATACGTGGCGCATTTTTCCGCAGGCTCATGGCAAAAGGATTGGGACGGTAGTTCATCTCTTTAGCCAGTGCCTTTACTTTGGCGCAAAGTTCACGGCTGATTTCCGGACTATCTTTTAGTGCCCTGGATACAGTAGGAATCGACACCCCCAATGCTTGGGCGAGATCTTTGAGTGAAGTATGTTTCCGGTTTTCCATTTGAAAGTCTGCAACTTAGATTCTTTTTACAAAGAAAGCACATTCCCGGAAAATTAAAAGCATTTGAAGCAATATTTTTTACGTAAACCGTTACGTTGGTTTTTCGACTGCTCTTTGCTGCACTGAAACTATTACTGACCTATTTTTGTCGCATACAAAATGATTTAAAACCTAAAAGTATGCAATACCATGAAATCGGAAAGACAGGGATGAAAGTATCATCTCTTAGTTTTGGAGCTTCTTCTTTGGGAGGAGTTTTCCATGATTTGAAAGAAAAAGAAGGAATTCAAGCAGTGTTTACTGCTGTTGAAGCAGGAATGAACTTTATAGATGTGTCTCCTTATTACGGACATTATAAGGCGGAAACTGTTTTAGGAAAGGCGCTTAAAGATCTTCCTCGCGACCGTTATTACCTTTCTACCAAAGTGGGACGTTATGGAAAAGATGGAGTGAACCTGTGGGATTACTCTGCAAAACGTGCGACAGAAAGTGTATATGAGAGCATGGAGCGTTTAAATATAGATTTTATCGACCTGATAAATGTGCACGATGTGGAATTTGCCGATTTGAATCAGGTAGTTAATGAAACTCTGCCTGCTTTGGTCGAACTGCGTGAAAAAGGAGTGGTAGGACACGTTGGAATTACCGACTTGCAACTTGAAAACCTGAAATGGGTAATTGACCATTCACCAAGCGGTACGATTGAATCTGTGCTTAGCTTCTGTCATTATTGCCTGTGTGATGATAAATTAGCAGACTTCCTGGACTACTTCGAATCCAAAGAAATCGGCGTGATTAATGCTTCTCCCCTTTCAATGGGACTGTTGAGTGAACGTGGTGTTCCTGCCTGGCATCCGGCTCCCAAACCCTTGGTAGAGGCTTGCCGTAAAGCAATGGAACATTGCAAAGCTAAGAATTATCCGATTGAGAAGCTGGCTATGCAGTTCTCCGTCAGCAATCCCCGTATAGCAACGACTTTATTTAGTACAACTAATCCGGAGAATGTGAAAAAGAACATCGCTTTCATCGAAGAACCTATTGACTGGGAACTCGTTCGGGAAGTGCAGGAGATTATTGGAGAGCAGAAACGTGTAAGTTGGGCAAACTCATAAAACAGCGTCATTCGTATGGACTATACAATTATTGATGCGCACGCCCATCTGTGGTTACGACAGGATACTGTTGTGGACGGATTGCCTATCCGGACTTTGGAAAATGGCCGTTCGGAATTTATGGGAGAAATCCGGCAAATGGTTCCGCCCTTTATGATAGACGGAGTGAATAGCGCGGAAGTTTTTCTTTCGAATATGGACTATGCGCAAGTGGCTGCGGCTGTCATTACCCAAGAGTTTATTGACGGTATTCAGAATGATTATTTGTCAGAAATCGTTTCCCATTATCCCAACCGTTTCTTTGTCTGCGGAATGTGCGAGTTTCGCAAACCTGGATTCTTGGAGCAGGCGAAAGAGCTTATAGCCAAAGGTTTTAAGGCTATAAAAATACCTGCCCAGCGTTTGTTGTTAAAAGAGGGACGGGTAATGCTGAATAATGAGGAAATGATGCAGATGTTTCATTCTATGGAAGAACGGAATGTCATGCTCTCCATCGATTTGGCTGACGGAGCAACACAGGTTTCCGAAATGGAAGAGATTATTCAGGAATGTCCCCGCCTAAAAATAGCTGTCGGACACTTCGGAATGGTGACACGTCCGGACTGGAAAGAACAAATCCGCCTGGCACGTCATCCCAATGTGATGATTGAATCCGGAGGAATCACCTGGCTTTTCAATGATGAATTTTATCCTTTCAAAGGAGCAGTGAAAGCCATTCGTGAAGCAGCAGACTTGGTTGGCATGGAGAAACTGATGTGGGGATCGGACTATCCGCGCACCATTACAGCAATCACCTACAAGATGTCATACGATTTTGTGGTGAAGTCTTCCGAGTTGACGGAAGAGGACAAAAGACTCTTTTTGGGAGAAAATGCCCGGAACTTCTATGGATTCACGGATCTCCCCGTACTTCCTTACATCAAGAACATGTCCGAATGATAGAGAAAACATCCTTATCGTAAAACTAGATTTATACCATGAAAAAGAATACATATACAATACCTTTAGCGTTAGTTTTCTGCCTTTTCTTTCTGTGGGCGATAAGCAGCAATCTGCTTCCCACAATGATCCGGCAATTGATGAAGACATGTGAACTGAATACCTTTGAAGCCTCTTTTACCGAGACTGCCTACTGGCTGGCTTATTTTATTTTCCCCATCCCCATAGCGATGTTTATGAAACGTTACAGCTATAAGGCGGGAATTATTTTCGGACTGGTATTAGCAGCAATCGGAGGTCTGCTATTCTTTCCTGCCGCCATTTTAAAAGAATATTGGGCTTACCTCTGTATCTTCTTTATTATCGCTACGGGAATGTGCTTTCTGGAGACAGCTGCCAATCCGTATGTGACGGTTTTAGGAGCCCCCGAAACAGCTCCCCGCCGATTGAATCTGGCGCAGTCTTTCAATGGACTCGGAGCTTTTATCGCTGCCATGTTTTTGAGTAAGCTCATCCTTAGCGGAACTCATTACACACGCGATACCCTACCTGTTGATTATCCGGGAGGCTGGCAGGCCTATATCCAATTGGAAACGGATGCCATGAAACTCCCTTATCTGATATTGGCTATACTGTTGATTGCCATAGCTGTTGTCTTCATCTTTTCAAAATTGCCGAAGATTGGGGACGAAGGAGAAACGGCTTCTTCCGATAAAACGACTTCTTCGGGTAAAACGAAAGAGGGCAGCCAGAAAGAAAAACTGATAGACTTCGGTGTATTGAAGCACTCACACTTGCGGTGGGGAGTGATTGCGCAATTCTTCTATAACGGCGGACAGACGGCGATAAACAGTCTGTTCCTGGTTTACTGTTGTACTTATGCCGGATTGCCGGAAGATACAGCGACTACTTTCTTCGGATTGTATATGCTCGCATTTCTTTTGGGGCGTTGGATCGGTACCGGATTGATGGTGAAATTCCGTCCACAGGATATGCTACTGGTTTACGCCTTGATGAATATTCTTTTGTGCGGGGTAGTGATGATATGGGGAGGTATGATCGGGCTATACGCAATGTTGGCTATCTCTTTCTTTATGTCTATAATGTACCCCACGCAGTTCTCATTGGCGCTAAAAGGACTGGGGAGTCAGACAAAGAGCGGTTCGGCATTTCTGGTAATGGCTATTGTCGGCAATGCCTGCCTGCCACAGTTGACGGCTTATTTCATGCATGCCAATGAGCATATCTATTATATGGCCTATTGTGTGCCGATGATTTGTTTTGTCTTCTGTGCATATTACGGCTGGAAAGGTTATAAAGTAATCGATTAATAAACTTATTATCAAACATATCAAATGAAAGCAGTTCAAATTGTCAATCCCTCCGAAATGAAGGTGGTTGAACTGGAAAAACCGACCGTTGGTGCCGGTGAAGTATTAGTAAGAATCAAGTATGTGGGTTTCTGTGGCTCTGACCTGAATACCTTTTTGGGACGTAACCCGATGGTGAAGTTACCGGTAATCCCGGGGCATGAGGTAGGAGCAGTGATTGAGGAGATCGGTCCGGATGTTCCGGCCGGCTTCGAAAAAGGGATGAACGTGACATTGAATCCATATACCAACTGTGGTAAATGTGCTTCTTGTCGTAATGGTCGTGTCAATGCTTGTGAGCATAATGAAACGTTAGGGGTACAACGCAATGGAGTGATGTGCGAATATGCAGTTTTATCTTGGACGAAGATTATTCCGGCTGGTAATATCTCTCCTCGCGATTGTGCGTTGATTGAGCCGATGAGTGTCGGATTCCATGCGGTATCTCGTGCGCAGGTGATCGATAATGAATATGTGATGGTTATTGGTTGCGGTATGATCGGTATCGGTGCCATTGTACGTGCTGCTTTGAGAGGGGCAACGGTCATTGCTGTCGACTTGGATGACGAGAAACTGGAACTGGCGAAAAGGGTAGGTGCTTCTTATGTGATTAACTCCAAGACAGAAAATGTACACGAACGGATGCAACAGATAACGGAGGGCTTCGGTGCCGATGTGGTGATTGAAGCTGTCGGCAGTCCGGTCACTTATGTGATGGCGGTGGATGAAGTCGGTTTTACAGGACGGGTCGTTTGCATTGGCTATGCCAAAAGCGAAGTAGCTTTCCAAACGAAATATTTCGTTCAGAAAGAACTGGATATCCGTGGTTCCAGAAATGCGTTACCTGCCGATTTCCGTGCGGTTATTAATTATATGAAAGAAGGCAACTGTCCGGTGGAAGAACTGATTTCGAAGATTGCCAAACCGGAAGGAGCTTTGGAAGCTATGCAGGAATGGACGGCTAATCCGGGAAAGGTGTTCCGCATACTGGTTGAGTTCTGATAAGTTCTTGTAATAAGAATAGTTGTTGATGCCTGTTGTTTCGGGTATGTAATAAGTGAGAGGAGGCTGAATACAGTCTCCTCTCTTTGGGAGATAGGGTGATGTAACATGAGTAAATATAGATGTAACATTCTTCATTCGATATGTAGCATCACAAAGAAATCATGTAGCATACTTTGGGCAATATATCTGTTTGCATTTTCTATTTTTGTGATGTGGAAGATAACAAGAAACATTTTAAATAATTAGCTTTCAAATAATAGATAATGTAGCCAGTTAATAAAAAAACGATGATTATGCTGAAAACAAAAATCAACACTATTTTACTGTGTACTCTTTTTACATTGTTCTTCCCGCTATCAGCCGGAGCACAATACCGTAATCCTATTCTTTATGCTGACGTGCCCGATATGTCGGTGTGTCGCGCAGGTGATTACTTTTACATGGTTTCCACTACTATGCACCTGATGCCGGGAGCGCCTATCATGCGTTCGCCGGACATGAAACATTGGGAAACTATCAGCTACGTATTTCCTCGCATTGACGATGGTCCCCGTTATGATCTGCTCGAAGGCACTGCTTACGGGCAAGGACAATGGGCATCATCTATCCGCTATCATGACGGTAAATTCTATGTCTGGTTTACAGCCAATGGCGCGCCCGGACGTGGGTTTGTCTATACTGCGACAGATCCGGCCGGTCCCTGGAAACTTCTTTCGCGTCCTCCGCATTTCCATGACGGTTCGCTTCTGTTTGATGATGACGGGCGGGTGTATCTCTTTCACAGTACGGGACAGCTTACGGAGTTGAAAACCGATTTGACCGATGTACTTCCCGGTGGCATCAATCAGCAAATATTTGAACGGGATGCTGACGAACAAGGGCTGTTGGAAGGTAGTTCCGTCATCAAGCATAATGGGAAATATTATTTGCTGATGATTTCTATGGATTGGAGTATTCCCGGCC
>ENA-OPTX01000932-OPTX01000932.1-human-gut-metagenome-genome-assembly--contig:-NODE-932-length-12481-cov-3.277322_pt1 | contig 12481 bp, 10 predicted proteins | sample MGYA00241465_ERZ501922 | MGnify/ENA primary metagenome ERZ501922 (study PRJEB25962, sample SAMEA2042399) | human gut metagenome | biome: human gut; feature: human-associated habitat; material: faeces...
ATTTCAAATTGATTGATAATCTTGAACACATTTTTCTCTGGCTCATCAAAGTCAATCAGCTCAATATAAAGGTCTTTCTTTGTGTTATCTTCACGGTTGAAGATGAAGCCGTCACAAATCATTTTACAGACAGCTTTGTTTGCTTCGTAGATCGTGCCGGAAATAGACCTCAGGCGAAGGATGATGCTATCAACTTCGCTGGGGGTAAGTCCATCTGCGGCGTATCTGTTCAGGAGGTACTTCCGCAAATCATCAATAAGCAGGACCTCAGAACGTTCACGGTGGATCTGTTCTCCATTCAGATAAATATAACCTTCATCCTGAAAAAGCTCCATGATGGACATTTCAAGAGAATGCAGGTTATTGTCCCGGCTGAGATGGCAAAGCCAGATATTCTTCAAACCGGTATTATAATGGGTCGCCAAGAACTCTGCGGCCTCCCTATTACTCAAATGCCCGGTGGGGCTCGCCACCCGCTCTTTCAAGAAAGCGGGATATGTACCGAAACGAAGCATCTCCTCATCATAGTTCGCTTCCAATATTAAATGGTTCGCCATGCAGATATATTTCCCCACCGTGTCCGTGATATGGCCTACGTCGGTAGCGAAAGTGAATTTATGATTACCATACTCGATATGGTATCCCACATTATCAGTACTATCGTGAGGCACCTCGAAAGCCGTGATACGGAAATCACGGATAAGGAATGGAACTTCTTTTTCTATAACCTTGCGGGAGACACATAAGGTCTCCTCCACATACCGGCTCTTATCAATCCCCCGGTGCACGTCGGCTGTCGCATAGACAGGAATGCAAAGCTTCTCGCCCAAATACCCGACCGTCTTGATATGATCCGCATGATCGTGGGTAATCAACACGGCCACGATCTTGGTAAAATCGATCGACCGGTCCTTCAATACTTTCTTTATGGTCCGGATTCCGATACCTGCGTCAATCAGCATACCGAATTCCGAAGTCCCCAAATAATAGCAGTTCCCACTGCTCCCACTCGCTAAACTCAGAAATGATAGTTTCATACTCTCCTATTCCGCAACACTGCTTTTTTTCTGTTTTACATAGTATACACTAGGGGCGGAACGTCTCAGGGATCGATACCTCCCCGATCAACGAGCAGTTCATATGCTCCTTCACCTCGTCGGGTGTCAGCCCATGGCCGAAGAGGAACATTAGCTTCGTCACGGCGCTCTCCGTCGTACTATCGAAGCCGCTCGTCACGCCTGCCTCCAACAATTTGTGCCCCGTCTCATAACGGTGCATCTCCACACTTCCGGCCCTACACTGAGTAACATTCACGATGACGATACCACGGTCTACAGCCTCCTTCAACATATTCAAGAACCATTCCTCGCACGGAGCGTTTCCGCTTCCGAATGTTTCCATCACCACGCCTTTCAGACCCGGGATATTCAGGATACTTTCCACTACTTGCGGAGAAATTCCGGGAAATAGTTTTAGTATAGCGATATTTCGGTCCAACAAATAATGCGGCTTCAGCGGCTTACGCGATACCGGATGATATACCTGCGGCAGATCATACTTAATATAGATACCCGCATGAGCCAAAGCCGGGTAATTGTACGAACGGAACGCATTAAAATTATCTGCGTTTATCTTACTCGTACGATTCCCCCTCAATAAATCATTCTCAAAAAAGATACAGACCTCCGGGACCAACGGTAAGCCGTTCTCCTTGGCGGCCGCTATCTCGATCGCCGTAATCAAGTTCTCCTTCCCATCGGTACGCAACATCCCGATCGGTAATTGCGATCCCGTAAGGATCACCGGCTTACTCAGGTTCTCGAGCATAAAACTCAATGCCGATGCCGTATACGACATTGTATCCGTGCCATGCAGTACCACAAAGCCGTCGTATTTCTGATAATTATCGGCGATGATTTTCACGATCTTCATCCACGAGTCCGGCCCCATCTCCGAGGAGTCCATCGGAGGATCGAACTGTATCGTGGCCACCGAATACCCCAGTTTCTTCAACTCCGGCATATTGTCCTTCAAATGCTGGAAATTAAACGACTCTAACACTCCAGTCTCCGGATTCTCGATCATACCTATCGTCCCACCCGTATATATCAACAGGATGGAAGCCTTTTCTTGTTGAGTATGCATGTCCATATAATTATGCAAAGTTAATAAATTATTCTTCTCCTTTCAACACCGGAACACTTATATGATATTTTACGGCGATTATACGTGCGAGGAACACGCTCAACGCCGATACGAACTGTATCATCGCCGCCGACATAGAAGTTTGCATACATATATAATATATCAAACCGCCAAAGACACAAGCCAACGCATAAATATCTTTCCGGAATATCAAAGGCTCCTCATTAATCAATATATCCCTCATCATACCGCCAAACGAGCCGGTTATAGTTCCCATCACGATCGCCACCCACATGGGAAACCCGAAATCCAAGGTCTTGGCGATACCTACCACCACAAACAACCCCAATCCGATAGCATCGAATATAAAAAATGTATTGTTCAAACGGATCACGTATTTTCGGAAAGCGATAACGAACAACAAAGCCAAGGCCGAGACAATCAAATAAGAGGCTTGTTCCATCCAAAAAGGCACCGCATTCAATAAAATATCACGAATCGTACCTCCTCCTACAGCGGTCACGACACCCACCACATAGGCGCCAAACCAATCAAATTGTTTCGCAGAAGCCAATCTTATGCCACTTATGGCAAACGCAAAGGTCCCTGTATAGTCACAAAAGGTGATAAAATCTATCATTTTGTTTTTTTTCGCAAAAATACGGAATAGTTCGCAAATAACAGCATTTATAGAAAGAATACCTAACAATAATTTAAACCAAACGAATCCCTTGATGTTTATTATATATAAGTTTGCGGAGTGGTTATAACCGTAACCTATTGATTTTTATTCACAAAAGAGAATTGAGTTAGATGAGGATGAAAAAATGCATGTTGATCGGGTTGATCTGTCTGCTATCCAGCCAATGGATGTGGGGGCAACACTTCCCTCAGATGGATGCCCGCAATTACGTGAGCGACACGGCCCTTTTCATTCCACGCCGCCCTTGGTTAGCTGGAAGCGAGGTATTCGGAATGAACATGGCCGTCTGGACTTTCGACCGTTTCTTAATGAACGAGGATTTCGCGAAGATAAACGGACATACGATTAAGCAAAACTTCAAGACGGGGCCTGTTTGGGACACGGATAAGTTCTCTACCAATCTGGTGGCCCATCCCTATCACGGATCGTTATATTTCAACGCGGCCCGTAGCAACGGACTGAATTTCTGGCAATCCATTCCATTCGCGGCGGGAGGCAGCCTAATGTGGGAATTCTTTATGGAAACGGAACCACCCTCCATCAATGACATGCTTGCCACCTCTTTCGGCGGTATAGAATTAGGTGAGATTACCTACCGGCTCTCCGACCTATTCATCGACAACCGCTCCCACGGGGCGGAACGTGTGGGACGGGAGATCTTATCCGGTTTGATATCTCCGATGCGGGCGATCAATCGTATCATCACGGGAGAAGCTTGGAGACACAGCAGCTCCAAGGGGCGTGTCTACACCTCGGTTCCCGTAAACTTCATCGTGGGTGTCGGCCCTCGCTTCCTTGCCGAGCAGGAAGGCTCCAAGCATGGCACTACGAGCATGCACGTATCCTTCAGGTTGGATTATGGAGATCCTTTCAATGATGATTTCTATTCGCCCTATGAATGGTTTCAGTTGAAGGCCGGGTTCGATTTCTTTTCGAGCCAGCCGCTCATCAGCCAAGTCAATGCCGTTGGGGCTATCTGGGGGAAACAGGTCTGGAGTAAAGGCCCTCGTAGTCTGGCCGCTGGAATCTTTCAGCATTTCGACTACTATGATTCCGAGTTAAAATCCAATAGTTCCCAAACGGTAGCTCCCTACCGCATATCGGAAGCGGCGGCGGTCGGTGGTGGATTGATCTATTACAAAAGAGGCACGCCGGACAATAAGGTAGATGTTTACGCCGAATTATACGGAACAGGAGTCGCCTTGGGCGCAAGCATCTCCGATTACCTCCGGCTGGAAGAGAGAGATTATAATCTGGGAAGCGGTTATAGCGTGAAAGCGTTTACCGGATTGGCCTACGATAAACGCTGGGCGTTCTTGATCGATTTGGAGAACTACCATATCTTCACATGGAAAGGATACGAGCCGGATATAGACTGGAATGCGGTGGACCCTACTAAGTTAAACGTACAAGGCGATGCCGGCAACGCACGTTTAACGGTATTTTCCACCACCTTAGCCTATATGTCCAAGCATAAATGGAATATTGCGTTGCGAAATCGTTATTTCTCCCGCCGTACCCATTATAAGTATCATAAAGATATAGATAGCTCCACGTATGATATTATGCTGACGCTTGGGTGGAGGATTTAATTCTTCCGCTCAAGCTCACGCAGATTCTCCATCTTCTTGCGCTGCATAAACTCATAGATGCCTTCCAAATGCTCCGTCACTTTTTGGTTTCCGAACTCATAGACCTTAGAGACCAGCCCATCCAAGAAATCACGGTCGTGGGATACGACGATCAACGTCCCGTCAAAGTCAAGCAACGCCTGCTTCAAGATATCCTTCGTCTTCATATCCAGATGGTTTGTCGGCTCATCCAGAATCAGCAAGTTCACAGGCTCCAACAATAGCTTAATCATAGCCAGACGTGTACGCTCGCCACCGGAAAGCACCTTCACCTTCTTCGCCGAGTTCTCGCCGCCAAACATGAACGCACCCAGCAGATCCTTGATCTTATTACGGATATCGCCTTGCGCCACATCATCTATCGTCTGGAAAACCGTAAGATTCTCATCCAGCAGGGAGGCTTGGTTCTGGGCGAAATAACCGATCATCACGTTATGCCCCAGCGTCAACGTCCCCTCATGCTCGATCTCTTTCATGATACACTTCACCAAGGTAGACTTACCCTCGCCATTCTTCCCGACGAAAGCGATCTTATCCCCTCGCTCGATCATCAGATTAGCGTTTCGGAAAACCGTATGATCGCCATACGCTTTCGAGACATTCTCGATCGTCACCGGATAAGAGCCCGAACGGGGCGAAGGCGGAAACTTCAAGCGCAAAGCCGAGGTATCTTCCTCATCCACCTCCAAGATCTCCAGTTTCTCCAGCATCTTCACACGGCTCTGCACCTGCAAGGTCTTGGAGTACGTGCCCTTGAAACGCTCGATGAACTCTCTCGTCTCGGCGATCATCTTCTGTTGCTCGTCATAAGCCTTCTGTTGTTGCTCACGACGTTCCTTCCGTAATTGCAAGTATTGGCTATAGTTTACCTTATAATCATAAATCCGGCCCATCGTCACCTCGATCGTACGAGTCGTGATATGATCCACGAACGCACGATCGTGGCTGATCACCACTACGGCCTGACCGTTATCGATCAAGAAATCCTCCAACCACTGGATAGACTCGATATCCAAGTGATTCGTCGGCTCGTCCAGCAAAAGGACATCCGGTTTCTTCAACAGTAGTTTCGCCAGCTCGATACGCATACGCCAGCCACCGCTGAATTCACTGGTTTGCCGGTCGAAATCCTCCCGTTTGAAACCCAGTCCCAACAAGGTTTTCTCTATATCGGCGTCGTAATTGATCTCCTCTATGGAATAGAATTTCTCGCTCAAGGTAGAGACCCGCTCGATCAGCTCCATATAACTATCCGATTCATAGTCCGTACGAGTCTCCAGTTGCTTATTCAATTCGGCGATCTCCGCCTCCATCTCGTGCAGATGGGCGAAAGCCTGCGCCGTCTCCTCGAAAACGGTACGGCCATCCTCCGTCATCAAATGCTGCGGCAAATAAGCGATCACGGTATCTTTAGGGGCGGACACTTTTCCACGGCTTGGCTCCCGCACGCCAGCCAATATCTTCAACAAGGTAGATTTACCGGCACCGTTCTTACCCATCAAGGCGATACGATCTTTCTCGTTAATCACAAAAGAAACATCCGAGAAAAGGGCGCTTCCACCAAACTCTACTGTTAGTCCGTCAACTGAAATCATATGTTTATCTTAATACATTATCATAATGAAGCCGCGAAGATAAGAAAAATCCCTTTCATTAGGGATGTACAAGAGATTTCATACGATTTTTCCGGAACAAGACTAGGAAGAAATTGGTTACCGACGCCGTCGGCAATATTTTCGACGGCGTCAGCAATATTTCCGACAGCGTCAGCATTATTGCCGACGGTGTCGGCAACCAATTGCATAAGGGACTAATCCCTTAAACTACCTTTAAAAAAAGCAGAAGCATCCACATATTTTCCAACAAAACGCTTGTTTTATAAACAGAAACTCCTATCTTTGCACCCGCTAATACAAACAGCTTAAATTAATTATTCAAACATGGCAACAAAAATTAGATTGCAAAGACACGGTCGTAAAGGTTACGCCTTCTACCAAATCGTGATCGCAGACAGCAGGGCTCCACGTGATGGAAGATTTATTGAAAGGATAGGTTCTTATAATCCGAACACTAATCCTGCTACAGTAGATTTGAACTTCGAAAGAGCTTTGTATTGGTTACAAGTAGGTGCTCAACCTACAGACACAACTCGTAACATCCTTTCTCGCGAAGGCGTTTGCTTGAAAAAGCATTTATTGGAAGGTGTTAAGAAGGGTGCGTTCGACGAAGCCGCAGCTGAGGAGAAATTCCAAGCTTGGTTGAAGAACAAACAAGCTTCCGTACAAGCTATCAAAGAAAAAGACAGCGAAGCAGCTAGAGCAGAAGCTAAAGCACGTCTTGAGGCTGAGAAGGAAGCTAATAAGGCAAAAGCAGAAATCGTAGCTAAAAAGAAAGCAGAATTGGCAGCAGCTGAAGCTGCTAAGCAAGCTGAGGAAGCAGCCGCAGCGGCTCCCGCTGAAGAAGCTCCGGCAACTGAAAGCGCTGAATAATTCGTGCGATGCCAAAATAAAAAAGAGGACATTTTTCAATGCCCTCTTTTTTTATGCCTTTTCCACCAGCTACCGGATCTTCCTAATGCGTATAATCGATCAGCCGGATGCCATCGCCTAAATCGTTCTGGATAACATCCTTCATCCTTTTGGCGAAAGGACAGGCATAACCTATCGGCGTCCCTTTTTGGATACAGGAAGCAAAAGCGATACTATCTGCCCCTCTATTCACCAACTCCCTCGCCCTTAATACGGCCTTTTTTCCGGGACAACCTCCGCAATTGATAAACCCAATGATTTCAATATCTTCCTCTACGCCCTCAAAGGCTCCCTTTTTCTCACGGATCATCCTAAAATCAGTAGTACCGGGGCAAAAATCCTCTGTTTGCATACATCTGATAATTCCTACTTTCATAAAGCATCCCTCCCAATTAAAAAAGCCGTAAAATCTAAAATTCTACGGCTTTCCGATCTATAAATGATGATTAACTAAGTCGTGTTACTTCTTCTTCAACAAGAAAGTATCGATCTGTTTCACAAACTCCTCACGGGGAAGAGCTCCCATCGATATCTGAGGCTGTCCTTCCTTAGGGATAAACAAGAACGTAGGAATACTTTGTATACCGAAAGCGGCAGCCAACTCCTTTTCCTTATCCACATTTACCTTATAAACTACGATATCATTCTTATACAGGATAGCCAAATCCCTTAAAATAGGAGCCACTTGCTTGCAGGGACCACACCAGTCCGCATAAAAATCGATGATACAAGGCTTATCACCTTCATATACCCATTTCGTAGCGTTCTTCTCGTAATTGAATACCTTTTGCAGGAACTCTGCCTTGTTCAAAGTAACGACCTCTCCCTTGGAGGCGGTACCAGCCTCACTTGATTTATCTGATTTAGCGGACATCGAGCAGCTTACTAATAGCAGCACAACCGAAACCAGCCATAAACTTTTCAACTTTCTCATATAGAAACCTTTTACTTGATTGATAAATTATTTGCTACAAAAATAGCAATAAAAAGGGGATTCCCACACATTCTATTCTTAAAAGAAAAGAATAAACAAAAAGAAAAAAAGCGCATAAGACTCTTGTATATTCCAAAAGAATGACTACCTTTGCAAAGCAATTAAACGAAACGTTTGATCGCAAAACATCTTGGAAAGATGGCAGAGTGGTCGATTGCGGCGGTCTTGAAAACCGTTGAACCGAGAGGTTCCCGGGGTTCGAATCCCTGTCTTTCCGCAGAGAGTCCTGTAAGGCGAAAGCTTTACGGGATTTTTTGTTTTTGAGGCGTTTGTCCGGGCACGAACGGAAAGAGGTAGTGGGCATCGCTAGAATGAGAAAGTGTATAATAATATGGAAACAGGATCATTGCGGATAAGTGATATACGGCCGGATTTTATCTATATGATGGAACAAGCCGTGAAAGCCCCATCGGGGCATAATACCCAACCTTGGTTGTTTCGTGTGCAAAAGGATAGGATACAGATTCTTCCGGATATGAGTAAGTCCCTTCCGGCCGTAGATCCGGATAACCGTGAGTTATTTATTAGCTTAGGATGTGCCACCGAGAATCTTTGCATTGCGGCTGAGGCAAAAGGATATGCTCCGCTACCGGTTTTTTCAGGATCGGGGGAGATCACCGTACTCTTGTCGGAGGCATCGATGATTAAGGAGACGAGTGGGCTTATCGAGGAAATTTCGGTCAGACAGACGAATCGAGGCATATATTCCGGGGAAATGATTCCATCGGATCAATTGAGCTATTTGAGGAATACGCCTTTGGAGGAAAATATCAGTCTGCATTTGTGGTCGAAAGGAGAGTGGGAGTTCGATACGCTTTCTTCTTATATATTTGCGGGGAATAACCGGCAAATGAACGATCATCTGTTTAAACGAGAGCTGAAATCATGGATGCGTTTTAATAAGAATCATGTACGAGCTACATCGGACGGCCTGAGTTATGCGGTGTTCGGGGCGCCGAATCTTCCCCGTCTTATCTCAGAGACAATCATGGGAAGTGTCTTGAAAGCCGGCATACAAAATAGGGGAGACAAGAAGAAGCTGGACTCTTCTTCTCATTTAGCCTTGTTTGCCTTACGGACAAATACGCTACCGGAATGGTTTGCGCTAGGCCGGAGTTTGCAACGTTTTCTTTTGAGAGCTACGGAAAAGAATATCGCTTTCGCCTTTTTGAACCAGCCTTGTGAGGTGCGTGATCTTTCCGGTTTGCTGGCGAAAGACTTGTCTTTCACCAACGAGATTCCTGCCTTGATCCTCCGTCTGGGATACGCTAAGCGGAAAATGCCGTACTCACCTCGAAAGTCTTGGCGTGAGAGGCTGGTTCCGTAATGGTTAAGTCAGATAGCGAGTGCCCTCGTTCATGCCAGCTTGCACGGGATATGCCAAGACGAAACTGTTTGCCTGAAAGTATTTGTTGAGGTACTTGGGGATACGGGCCATGGCGGGAGCGTAGGAAAGTCCTTCCTTGCGGCTAAGGATAATCCACATCGTGTCGTCCGATTTTATATCCCGGAAAACGATCAGGAAGTCATCCCAGTCGTTGAATTCGATATAACTGGCTTCTCCGCTTTTCTTGGCTAATAATTTCTTTAAGGCATTCAAGGTCGCTTCCGAACCGTAAAAGACTGTCGCTGCACCTGTGTTCTGGGTCACGTTTCGTAGCCGGAAGATGATTTGGTTGAAACCGATTTCTTTTTCGGCCAATTCCGGGATGATGATCAGATGCCGTCTAACAGTAGAGATGGGTTGTGCGGGCTTGTATATGAATGTGCTTACACTACTTTCCGCCAATACGCTTTCCACGATATGGCCAAGGAAGGCCGCCGGTATATCTTTTTCCTTGTGCAATCCCACTACCAGATCTGTGATCTCCCGCTCTTTTACCACGCTGGCGATAGCATTCGATACGCTTAAGTCATATCTTAATAAATCCTTCATCCGGGTATCCGTGGCGGCAGCCGTATTGACTGCGGTCTGTAGAACCCTGCGGGATTGTTTTAACGCTTTCTCGTCTGAATGATGGTTATCTATCACTTTTAGGGCAAACAAGCCGTTCTTGTTTTGGGGAGATTTGATCGCCAAGCTGAGGTTGACCAGCTCTTCCACGGTCTCTTCATTGCTGACTGGTATCAAGATATGCTCTGATTCTTTTTTGTTTTCCTCCTTATCGGATATATCTTGGGCCGCTATGTTATGAGCGCCTTTTTGGGCGGCGAAAGAGGCGATGGTGCAAGTGACAAGTATCATCAGGATCGTACCGTTCAACACGCTCTCATTTAATAACCGGATTGGTTCCCCATTAGCGTCTGTTCCGGTGATTACGTTATATCCGACCATCACGGCGGCCAATGTAGCGGCGGCTTGTGCGTTACTTAGGCCGAAAATAACGCTTCGCTGATCCGTGGACAGATGGAAAGTCTTTTGGGTCATCCAAGCGGCTATGTATTTGGCGGCCGTAGCTACGATAATCATGATAAGTCCTACTTTAATGGTCTCGAAACTGGTAAAGAACGTACGATAATCTATTAACATACCTACGCCCAACAAGAAGAATGGGATGAATATGGCATTTCCTACGAACTCGACACGATTCATCAAGGGTGAGCTTTGCGGGATAAGGCGATTTAGGGCTAGTCCGGATAAGAACGCCCCGATGATCGCCTCCATGCCCGCTACCTGAGCTAGGAAAGATCCCAGAAATACCATCACCAGCACGAATATATACTGTGATATATTATCGTGTACATGCTTAAAGAACCAACGCCCAATGAAAGGGAAACCGAATAATACGATTAACGCGAATATCAAGATGGAAACCCCCAGACGAATCCAAAACATATCGTTGACCTGTCCGGTGGCCATGCCGACAATGATCGTTAGGACGAGCAATGCCAAGGTATCAGTGATCATCGTTCCTCCTACGGTGATACTGACAGCTTTGTTTTTGCTGATACCCAGTTTACTGATAATCGGATAGGCGATCAATGTATGGGAGGCGAACATACTGGCGAGTAAAACGGAGGTCAATACGTTGAATTGCAGGACCCATATCCCGACAACCGTTCCTAGGATCATCGGAATGAGGAATGTGTACATGCCGAAAGCTAGGCTTTTCGTACTATTTCTCTTAAAATCCGCCATATCGATTTCCAATCCGGCGAGAAACATGATATAAAGCAATCCCGCCGTCCCGGACAAGATAATGCTGCTATCCCGTAATACGAGATTAAAGCCATGCGGTCCGATAATTGCGCCGGCAATGATCAGTCCAAGCAGGTGAGGGATTCTCAGCTTGTTTAATAAAAGGGGAGCGGCCAGGATAATTAAAAGAATCAAGAGAAATTTTAATACCGGGTCCGCTAAGGGCAATGTGAAATCTATTGTCGAGGCTAATACCATATGCGTAATTTTTTTCGTTATAATTTGAAACAAAAATAATAAGAATTTGCGGAGATTGCAGCGTTTACGCCAACTTTGCATCTTCTTTTATAGATAACAATAAATGTGTGAGTTTTATAAGTTAAAGTATATGTAAATCTTGGGACATTAGCGTGAACCGATTATATTTGTACATACATTGCATTGAGTTTATTGTTATAAAACTAAAAAGCGTTTAAACCCTTTGCATAAAAGGGTGTCAAACATGAAAAGAGAAAAATATTTATTTAATGTAGAGGAGAAACAAATATGAAACCCATGAAATTAACATCTTTAGTGATGATGCTTCTGATCGCGTTTAGTGCCGCGGCTCAGGAGGAGTTCTTTGATGATGTGTATTTCTCTTCCAAAAACAAGAAAAAGAAAGAACAGGTTGAAGAGAAAAAGGTTGTTCAGCCGAAACAGGAGTCTAGGGCCCTGGTCGCTACAGCCAAGAGCCAAGCTTCTTCAGACAGCCGGGATGTGGATGAATATAACCGCCGTTACGATGCACGTGAAAATGAATTCGTAATGGATAATGATACCTTATATATAAAAGAAAAATCTAATCCGGATTTGGACGGAGAATGGGTGACGGGCGAATTCAATGGTACAACAGACGACTATGAATACGCTGAACGTATCATCCGTTTCCGCAATCCGCGTTTTGCTATCAGTATCAGCAGCCCGTTGTACTGGGATGTAGTTTACGGTCCGAACTCATGGGATTGGAACGTATATACCGATGGTATGTATGCTTATGCATTCCCGACGTTCAGTAACCCGCTTTGGTGGGATTGGCGTTACAACTCCTACGGTTGGGGATGGAACTATGGCTGGGGATGGAATCGTCCTTACTACGCTTGGGGATATTCTCCGGGTTATTGGGGCGGCTGGTATGGCGGCTACTGGGGTGGCTGGTATGGCGGCGGATATTGGGGACATCATCACCACTGGCACGGTGGTCCTAGCTGGGGCTGGGGCGGAGGTGGAAGCGGTCATTGGACAGGTCCTACCTATACAAACCGTCGTTCTTCTGGACAAAGCAGTTACAGGAATCCTTCC
>ENA-OPTX01000943-OPTX01000943.1-human-gut-metagenome-genome-assembly--contig:-NODE-943-length-12378-cov-3.966242_pt1 | contig 12378 bp, 9 predicted proteins | sample MGYA00241465_ERZ501922 | MGnify/ENA primary metagenome ERZ501922 (study PRJEB25962, sample SAMEA2042399) | human gut metagenome | biome: human gut; feature: human-associated habitat; material: faeces...
GAACCGTCATTCATCACTTTTTCAACGATACCGACACGCTCTTCTGACTTCGTCCAGTACAGTATTACTTGTGTTCCACAAAAACGGGTATAGCCGACAAATCAGTAAATACAGTCGCAAAAGGCAAAGCCCCCGTACACAATCGTTTCAATATCTTTTTCATAAATTTAATGCTCATTTCATTTTGGGTAAAAAATAGACGCTCATTTCTGAACGCCTTACGTTGAAAAGGGATACTTTTTCCAAGTCCCCCTCAAATTCAATATTTAATTGTTTGTGTTACCACACTCCCCACTCATTCCCACAAAGTTTCTCGTGATTTCAATCCACGCTCCCAAGAGGGGAGCGACTGTATATTTCAATCCTATTGTTAAGCCGGAACATATTTCAATCCACGCTCCCACGAGGGGAGCGACCGATACCGGAACCGAAAGTGAAAAAGCTAAAAGGTATTTCAATCCACGCTCTCACGAGGGGAGCGACATTCCGTTTTATTAGACGTTCCTTGTAATTTTACGATTTCAATCCACGCTCCCACGAGGGGAGCGACTCTTTTTAGCTTCTCCGCCGGATTCTTGCAGAGAATTTCAATCCACGCTCCCACGAGGGGAGCGACAACTCGACCGCCCGTTGACAAAATGGGATAAAATCATTTCAATCCACGCTCCCACGAGGGGAGCGACGCCGGCATCGTTACCGATGCTCCTGTTTTATAAATTTCAATCCACGCTCCCACGAGGGGAGCGACGCTTTTGGCAAAAGTGAGTAATCATGTACAGCGAAATTTCAATCCACGCTCCCACGAGGGGAGCGACCTAATTCGTTTGCTGGCGACAGGACAATTACACGAATTTCAATCCACGCTCCCACGAGGGGAGCGACAAAATCGATCAACGTTTTAGCAGGTATGTTGCAATATTTCAATCCACGCTCCCACGAGGGGAGCGACAGCGTACCGTTCTACTAATGCCTATTCGCCAGAGAATTTCAATCCACGCTCCCACGAGGGGAGCGACCTCTTTGTTTGTGATCAGATTATCCGTCGGCGAGATTTCAATCCACGCTCCCACGAGGGGAGCGACTGCAACATTGACTAATTTTTTCTTTTATAATCAGTCAATCTTTTGTTAATTATACTAATTTTTTCCCAACATTACAAGACTATCACACAATCAATTTCATATTTAACCCAAATACGACATGTTTTTCGGTGCGAATCCCCCAGGAAATTTCTGTTTACCAGGTATTCGCACTCAACATTTTCTGTGTATATTTTCACTACATTTTTCTATTCTTACAGAACCCTCCGTATTATCTCTTATATGTCAGGCAAACAATCCCATGTGGCAAATTTTTCTCATTGTCTATGTATATTCCGTTAGAATACTCTTCTTGCTTCGCATCCAATAATATCGAATGAAGTAATCCTTTATAACCACCTAGTAAAATCACATTATCACACTTTAACACACAAGATAATCCTGTATTTATTTTTCTAAGTATATCCTTAAATCCTTCTGTACTATATTGTCTCTTTAAAACTTCCTGAAGATATGCCTGCATCTGTTTCATCTTTCTCCTGGTATCTTCATTTGCTGACTTTAAAATTGTCGAAAACTCCACATCATCTTTCAAATATAAACTCCCTTGCAAGTTTGCCCCTGCTTTTATCATTTCCACACCAACATTCTCAAAGAAAACTGAAAATTCCGCCGTAGCTTTTTCTTGAATATGCTGTGCTTTATATAAATTGCGAAGCACAATATCCGAATTCTTTACTTGTATATCATCTGCCATCAAAATATTTCGATTATTATCTTTCAGTAATGCACCTTTTACAGAACTCCCCGGAATATAATACTCTGCGTCCTTGGGATGATATTTTTTATATTCGCCATATTGGTAAAAAGGATAGATGCAATTTACCTCTTTTCCTTTGTTATTCGACACCTCAGATGCTGTTTCAAACTCATCTACATCTTTATATAAAGCCTGTCCGGATCTTGGCGACAAAATCAGACTTGATAATGTTTGCATTTCATATTTTATTTCTTTCATTTACTTTCCCCTTTTCCTAATATAACCGGATACAAAAAAGCATTTCCAAAAATAATATCCCTTTCTTGGTTAAATGGTGAGCGCACACACTTACCAGCCTGTTCCATTTTATCTTTCAATGCAATTATGCTTCCACTGTCAATAAAACTAATAAAATATTTACTGTCTTTTTTCCAGCCTCCCGGCATTGTAAATGGTCGGCGCTCAGAAGTAAATAACCTCAATGTAGATTTCCGAAAGTCAATTTTCTCAGGCAGTAACATCCCCAAGTTCAAATAGTAGTCCGATTCTTGAATCTCTATTTCCTCTATAGAAATAATCTTATACTTATTTAATCCTTGGGATGCTCTTTTCCCTAAAATAATAGATTCTTCACTCTGTATAAATTTCTCTATGACCTCTTTTACAGAAACCACGGATTCATCTCCCTGCAAATAAAAGCAGAATTCCGAAACGATATTCGTTCCCTTATTTTGTTTAACAACTTCTTCTATTGTTACAACTGGAACCGTATATAGCTTCGTTTCCAGTCCCTCAATTCCATAGAAAGTGCTTTCCACAGACGCTCTCTGTTGATAACTATCTAATACTTTCACATACGGAAATATTTTTTTACACTTTTCCGGATTTTTCAAGATTCTATTTAAATCATTCAGTTTTACAAAATCCCTTGCTTTTACTTCTGCCCGTTTCTCTTTTAAAGATTCCTGTTTTGATGTTTGTTCAGCCAGTCTGTCCACAATATAATCTTGAGGAACGGGAAAATAGTCTAACGGAAGTAAATTAGAAACTGCGATATGACTCTTTTTCTCAAAAACAGCGTTTACCAATGTTGTTGCTTCTTCCACACCACAAAATCTTGAAAGCGCTGTAATCAATGCTCCAAAAATCTTTTGAGAGTCCGGTAATTGCGTAATCCGTCCGACAGATTTTAATGTCACTTTATAATTCTTCACTGTCCTCTCTCCCATCTTCTAAAATCGATACATGAATTTTTCCATAACCACGGCTTTTTGAACCGCCAAGTCGATAAATACCATCATTAAACTTTTCCAAATTTTGAATCAAATATTTTTTACACTTTTGACATATTTCTTCATCAAAATGATAGAATTCAATTTCCCCATCAAATTCCATGCCTTTTCTGACTGCTTTGTAAGTTCTAGGGTTGGATTTTGGTTCTGTTCCACTACAATCAATGGATGTTTTTGCATCAATTGAAAAACATTTTTTCAAGTCACGGCACTCTTCCCGCAATCTCAAATCATTAAATAGCAATTTCGGTGTATTATTAAACTCTCTGATTCCAAAAAGATAACATGCCGATGCCGCATCTATTGCCTCAGTATAACGCTTTTCAATCCGTTCCTTCTCTTCTTGATAATCTCTTTGTCTTTCTTCCGAACATAACTTTTCAATCCACTTTTGGGCTTCCTGTTTTTCTGCTTCCAACATCTCTTCATACCACTGAGCAATCTCTTTTGCCACATCACTATCATCCGCCTGCACAATTGCACGAATTGCGCCTTTCCATGAAGATGCCGGAATACATGGAAATCCTTCCTCATCCACTGCCGTCCACTGATCAATTCCTCCGATTTCGAACGGTCTCGGATTTCCTCCTACGAACAGATTTGCCAGTGTCTTTACTCTTATTTTTATCGCATTTCCCATGTCAATGTTCCTCCTTCTCTTGTTCCACTTTACTCGTTTCCATAACCAATTCATTATATCGATAAAATAACATCAAAGAATCCACAAATTCAGGAGTCCAATTCTCTTCATTCGCAAGATCCTTAAATTTCTCCTTATCAAAATACAAGCGCCTTGGAAGTTTTTTCTTTTCTATCCTTGTATTATTTGCCTGCTGAATTTCCTTCTCTGTGAATGAATTACGCAATTCTATCATATTCGCTACTTTTTCTACTGGTATGGATTCCACATTTCTCAATCGATAAAACATTGACGTTTCCAGCACAAGGTATTGATATCCTTTTCTCCTTTTTAGAGATACTTCCCTTACAAAAATCTCTGTCAGTTCAGGATTTTTCCCATTCAAACATTTTTGATATAAATATGTCCTCGGTTTCTTAAATAATAATTTGTATAACTGTTCTTCATTTTGTTTCCATCTCTTTTTCCTTTTTTTCTTGAAAATACGGAAACGTACATCGCTAAACAAAATCATCAACCGCAAATATTTTTCAAAATGTTGTTTTCTTCCTGCAATATCCAATACTTTCTTTCCATCATACAATTGCTTTATCAAGTTATAATTCAGCCGAGTCTCCATTTCCCGGAGTTTCTTGTCAGAACATTCCAAATAATCCGGCAGTAAATGATACAAAACATGATTGATATAAGTTACATCATTCTCTCGCACCGCTTCATTTGAAATATCCTCCAATAGCGTATAAAAATAATTTGTCTTTCCGAGTATTTCACTGCATTTACCTTTATCATCTCTTATCTCATTCAAAAGTCGCAAATCTTCTAAAAATTCCTCCCAACTAGGAAACGGCTGCTTTTGAGAAAATTCTTCTTTCTTCTTATCTACACTGATAAATACCAGATCTCCAATAGAAATTTTCATTACTGAAGAACCTTTAAAGTGCCCTGAGATCTCTTTTGATTTTGCAGTCTTTAACTGATTTTCTGCCATTTGCATGTAATAACGAATCGGCTCTTTATTAAAGGTAATCGTCACTCCAATGCTTAGACTCAATGGTATCGAAATACCACTCGTTTGCAGCTTTTCATTAATTGTTTGCATCAATTTTTTGCATATGTTAATACCTGAAATCAAATCTTCTACGGCTACCGCAAAGAAAATATCATCTCCTGCAATATAAAACGGAAAAAGCCATCTCTGTTTCCGCTTTTGCTTATCGTTACTCGCCGCTTTATAAAGTCCTTCTAAAGAAACATGTTCGTTGAGAATTTCACTAACCTTTTGGTATGTATCATACTCTTTAATGTTCTTGAACATTGCCCCCATTCCATCCAAATCCGCTTTGATAACGGCAATCCGAAATCTTTTTCCTTCCGTATTTTTTTCAGTTTTCAGTGCATTTATATCCTCTGAAAATACGTCTAAGAATTCCTTTTCATAGCCCTTTTCTTTTGCTTCCAGCACTTGATTGCATTGAAACAGAATATCCTGATTTTTTTCTATAATGTATCCCCAGTTTTGGGTCTGTTTCAAAGCTGCCTTCGATTTCTCAATTGACTTAAGATTATTACAATTTCCAGAAGAAAAATAATACCAACGAAGTAATTTTTGTCCCTGAGATACTATGTAATATTCTCGAAATAACTCATTCAATCTGTTTTCCAGCTCGTTTTCCGGCAAATCACATTTAAAAATGTATACGCCCGAACATTTCAATAATATTTTTTTCTCAACATTCAAAAACTTCTTTTCAATCGACTCAAAAAAATCTTTCGAAATCTGATTAGAAGAATTTACAATTCCTTTTAAAGTAGCGTCTTCTGTCTGCTTTTCCTGCACATGCGAGCGGATTACTTCCGTCAAAAATGTCTGTACCTTTTCTACAGATAACGCAACAACTTGTTTTTTCATGTTATGATTCCCCTTCCTTTTTAGCCTCCTCGCCAATTTCCCCGTTAAACATCTCGGCATATGCGATATGTGGAAATAGCATTGGATTGTTAATCAGCATCAAGACTTGATTGAATTGGAAATTAAATGTCATTAAAGATAACTTTTCTTCTCCAAACTTCACTTCGTAATCATCCAACTTTTGGTCTTTTGCCTTTTGCAAAGAAACTGATTCTTGCTTTTCTTCTTCCTTAAGAGTTTTCTCTTCTTGTGCATGATTTAGTTCTGTATACCACTCATACAGATTTTCTGCTTTTGAAGACCATTCGATGTCTAATTTTTCTTCTCCCGCCCTTATAACCACATCAAAATCAACTATTTCTTGTAAATTCTTATATTCTTGATTTAAGCAACATAAAATACGTAACGGCCGAGTCGCAGTTTGTGTCGATACTGGTTCCTTCTCTCCACACACAATTCTATTAATAGTCCGAACAACGGATCTATTGGAAGTTTTTAATTGCTCTATACTATTTATCCAATTTTCCAACAACTTTTCATCCATAGAAGTGCTCTTGCATTCCACTACTGCCACCACTGCCTCAATCGGGATAAACTTAATTTCTCCATATCGGAAAACATACGGTGTATACATCTCATCAAAAATGGCTAAGTCAACCTCATTGGATACATTTCCCTTGGAATCAATGATAAAAACCGATTGTTCAATCACAAATTTTTTAGGTACAATTGACTCGAACATTTCTTCCCAAATCTTTTCCCTATAGCGTCCAATCGTACTTCCATGTGTTGTCTGAAAAAACAACTGGTTTACATAATTCTTTTCCATTTTCTTATAGTTCTCTTTGATTTTTTCAATTGTTTTCGAATCCATCACATCTACTCCTTTTCTCATTATCATATAAAATACACTTGAATATTTCCCATTCCAAATGTCGTATTACGCCCAATATGCAACACTTCTGCCGTCGCAAGCCACGGAACAAACGGCGTCAGTTCTCCCGCATATTCTAGTTCTCCAATCAAACCACTAAAATCCATTTTCCCATGCAACCGGTTGGAATAGCGCTCCAGAACCTCTAACTCTAATTCTTCTCTTACTGTCTGCACTTCTGCCGCGAGCATTTGAATATTTTTAACTTCATCATAATCTACCCATCCGCCATATCGTTCTACAATCATCACAATTCGCTTCGTAATATTTCGGATCAACGTCTCAAATGAAATATGCATTAACAATTTCCCACCTCGCCGAATTCGAAGTGGTGTCTGCAATTTCACAACTACTCCGGTAACAGTTTCTAACTTTAGACATGAGAGTTTCTTTGCATTTATTTCTGCCATAGAATACATTTTCGTCTGCCAGAGAACCCTTTGTTCCAAAATATTGATAATTCTAAATAAACGAAACGAGTATCTCTGCGCTCCCATTCCGAACTGTTCTGCTTTCTGTAATGCAGCTATCAATGCGGAAGCATATTGTATCGCATCTCCTAAAAGCAAAATCTCAAAATTTAATTCTTCGCCTTTTTTCACGAATAACTCTGTTCCACAAACTACTGGTGGAATTATGATATATGGCTTTACAATATCCTGCTTATCCTTACATTGCTTCCCGTTCTTATACAAAAATTTATAAACTTCTCGATTTGTTTTATATAATGCCTGTCCTAAAATTCCTCTTAATGTGGAACCAAGGTATTTCGGCAACTTTGCATCTTCCAACGCTAATAAAGAAATGTGAAGTGGTAAATACGTAATTTCAAATAATTCTCGTTCTTTCATAATATACCTCTTGCCCCCAATCCTTTCTTTTCATCTATATCGTAATCCACATGATTAATAGCACTAAGCCAAATTTTCTCCTTGTCTAATACTAATTGTACAAGTGCCACCGACACAACAACATGTTTCTTTTAAAATCCTATTAATTTACTTCTTTTCCTAATTCCTTATATCTAACAAACTTCTTTTTAAATTTTATAGCAACTCATCCAATAATTGTCCCAATATAATTATACTCTTGTTCCAACATTATTCCTACAAAAATAGGCAGCCACCACTCTGACTGCCTACCCGCTAATGAGATATTTGGTTTCGGGCATTACCCATGCCTCTCTACGGCCATAAATAGTATATGATTTATGCTATTTTAAAATTCAACTATTTTGTCATAAATTTCTTCCCAATTACTCGGAAGAATTCCCAATAAATATACATCTACCGGAGTTTCCTTAATCAATTTTTTAATATCATTCTTCATATTATCAACATCAGCAGTTGGAACCAATTTCTTTAATGCATAGATTCTCGAAAATAAGTCATTGTCTGCCTGTAATAAAGTTGTATCATCATTTGAGTCTAATAATACAACCGACGAAGTCATACCTACTAACATAGAATTATGAGCACAGTAATTTCTAAGATTTCTTACGGCATCCAACCATGTATCCGTAACTTCTGTATCTCTCTTTGCATAATCTGTTTTAGCAAAAGAATATGCTAAAATTGCTTTTCGAAAATCACCACGCAAGTAATTATACATCATCGTTACTGTTCCCAATTCAAAATAACTAAACGCAACCCACACTGGCAATTTATTATTTTGTCTATTTCCACCTTTTCTATATTCTTTCAATTCAGGATATTTTCGTACATCCTTGCGCAGTTTTTTCTCTTTATCAAGAATATCTTTATAGAAATAATTATTAAAAAACGCTATATTTTGCTTTCTTTTCTTCGCATCCTTTTCACCTTGTGAAGGAGTATATGACTGTTTATCCAAATAAAAAGTTCCACTATTCAGTTTTATTGAACAGGCATTAGATAATGCACTTTTAAAGCGTACCTCTGTCCTATTACAATAAAAATTCAATATTCTTCTAAGCTCCACATCGAACTTATACAAAGCAAATAATGCATCCTCTTTTGATTTGGCACCTGTCACACCAACTCTTGACAGCAAAAACTTTCCATATCTACTCGCACGAAAATAACCTACATACTCAAGAAACTCTCTCATTTTCTTACGCTGTCTAAACGAAACATATTTTTTCATTTGCATTACTTGTTCTTCAAGTGTTATTGGCGGTTCTATATTTGCCATCAAATCACCTCTTTTCGGTAAAAAAAAAGAATGGATATACCATTCTTAATCCCGCTAATAGGATATTTGGATTAGGGCATTACCCTTGCCTCCCTACGGCCTACTTAAACTTTAGCATCTCCTCTACAAAAAGTCAATTCTTTTTACAATTTTAACACATAAGTGTTACTGTCAAGTAATCGTTGGCACTTTTTTTCATACAGATTCTCTTTACACTGTCAGCATGAATGACAACATTTGCGACACACTACGTTTTATACGCGGTTCGTACATCTCTTATCCACCATTCGCGAAATCTCACCTTCAGATCAAACACTTCGCTTGGTGGCAGAAATTAGCACCAACCGCCTTACGAAAGCCTCGCAATTGTCACTTTATTCTTATCATTCTCTCTGACAGTTGTTTACTAAAATCCTGACATTGCAAACAGTTTCTTGCGTTCACCTATTATTTTACCCTCTAATCCTACCATGTGACCTATGGTAGGGTATTCGTATCCTTTTCCTACTTTTTTAGCCACTTCCTCTGCCATCAGAATTTCTTCCACGGTCTCTTCCTTGAATATGGCATGCTTTGACTTTTCTGTTACTTCGTATAACTTTCCACCGCATTTCTTTGCAAGAATCTTTGCCAGATGATTTTCCCGTTTACTCCAGCAGGTATGACTGTGCTTCATTCGTTTTGCAATCACGCTCCAGATGTGGTTTTCCATAGTTCCCATGTTTCTGTATTCCAATCCATCCGGATGTTCCGGTAAGTTTAATCCTTGTGACTGATACGCTATCAGACCTTCTCTATTATTGATATAATACTTTAACAATTCTTCTACGTCTTTGATCTCCGTTTCGTCTGACAGACTGTCTCTATATATCTTCAAATATTTAAACACCTCATCCCCGTGAAGGGAGCGACTAAACCTTTTTGAAACAATGCAACCATTAACAAAATTTCAATCCACGCTCCCCGTGAAGGGAGCGACTGAAAATAGCGGTATCTATAGACCAAAATTCGAATATTTCAATCCACGCTCCCCGTGAAGGGAGCGACGCTCTCTCAACCATCTTATCTGCCATTTTATTCAATTTCAATCCACGCTCCCCGTGAAGGGAGCGACCAGACTTTCCTTTTGCCATCTGTTGTGCCCTTTGATTTCAATCCACGCTCCCCGTGAAGGGAGCGACCTTTAGCTATTGTGTATTTGTTATATATATCAATAATTTCAATCCACGCTCCCCGTGAAGGGAGCGACGATACCATATCGGATCCCCATTTGATAACTTTTTATTTCAATCCACGCTCCCCGTGAAGGGAGCGACGGATATTCGATTCCACGAAGAAACGGAAAGTCTATTTCAATCCACGCTCCCCGTGAAGGGAGCGACAAATAAGAACAGGGAGGAAATACGCTCAGCAGACATTTCAATCCACGCTCCCCGTGAAGGGAGCGACATAAAAATACAGAGCAATTTTTAAAAGACTATAATTTCAATCCACGCTCCCCGTGAAGGGAGCGACGAAATGGAATCGAGAAAACAGTATTCCTCTTGGTATTTCAATCCACGCTCCCCGTGAAGGGAGCGACTGTATGATTGACTGTGGACCGAGTGTCTCGTTGTTATTTCAATCCACGCTCCCCGTGAAGGGAGCGACTTGAATCAAGAAAAACTCTTTGACCTTGCGTGGATTTCAATCCACGCTCCCCGTGAAGGGAGCGACTGATGAATGGACGGCGTTCTGGGGGTTTGTGGCAATTTCAATCCACGCTCCCCGTGAAGGGAGCGACAAGACCAATCATCCGGGCACACTGCATCTCACGATTTCAATCCACGCTCCCCGTGAAGGGAGCGACTTGGGAGGTTTTGGAGCTGACATCTATTATTCATGATTTCAATCCACGCTCCCCGTGAAGGGAGCGACAGCAATGTTGACTAATTTTTCTGTTACAATCGTTCAACTTTCTGCTAATTCTACTAATTTTTCTCTATAATTACAAGTCTATCACACTATCAATTTCATATTCAACCTAAATATGAACTATTTTTTGGTGCGAATCCCATAGAAAATCTATGTTTACTAGACATTCGCACTTAATATTCTCTCTATATTTTCGACAATTAAATTCTGTAGGATATTTAACAAGTATCCCTGAAATTAGTATTTAATTTGTTGTGTTCCCACACCCTATATCAACAACCACCGAAACATCAAAATAGTTTTTGAGGTGTTTATCGCGACTATTTTTCCCCTCTGGTGAAAACACGAAATGCTTCGCAAAGTGCCTAAAATTAAGGATTTCTACATAGCTCTTCGTTGTAGCAACACACAAGTCTCGACGTGCACGGTATTCGCAAACATATCCACCGCCCTGACTCTCTTCAGCTCATACCCATTCTCACACAGATACTTCAGATCTCTTGCCAATGTCGCTGAATCGCAGCTCACATACACGATCCGTTCAGGCTGCATCTGTACCATCGTCTCAAGCAGCGTCTCATCGCATCCTTTTCGCGGTGGGTCCACAACGATCACATCTGCATAAGCCTTCTCACCACCATGCTCTTTTGCATAGTTTTCATAATACTGCGGAAGCACTTCTTCTGATTTCCCTACAAAAAATTGCGCGTTTTCAATACCATTCAACGCTGCATTTCTTTTTGCATCCTCTATTGCCTGCGGGATAATCTCCACGCCATACACCTGTTTTGCTTTCTGTGCGAGGAAGAGGGAAATCGTGCCGATTCCACAATATAAATCCCAGACAGTCTCATTTCCGTGAAGTCCTGCGTACTCCAAAGCCTGTCCATATAAATTTTCTGTCTGTACCGGGTTGACCTGATAAAATGAAAGCGGCGAAATCTGGTATTTTACATTGCCGATGTAATCGGTAATATACGCCTGTCCCCAAAGCACCTTTATCTCCCGCCCAAGAATCACATTCGTGCGCTCGCGGTTCACATTTAATGTGATACTTGTCATGCCCGGAATCTCACGCAAATTATCCACCAATTTTTCTGATTTTGGGAAGTTATCCCCATTTATGATGAGGCAGACCATGATTTCCCCAGTCCGAAATCCATAGCGGATCAGCACATGGCGAAGAAGTCCTTCTCCGGTAGTCTCGTCATATGTTGTAATGTGATGTATGTTCATGAAATCCACAATCATTTCCAAAATTTCTCTGTTCTGTTTTACGCCAAGAGCACACTCTGTGTTTGGAATAATCTGATGGGTCCGTCCTGCATAGAATCCTGTCACAATATGCCCTTGTTTGTCTGTTCCAAACGGAAACTGCGCCTTGTTACGATAATAGAACGGCTCTTCCATTCCGCAAATTGGCTCCATCACCTCATCTAATTCTTCTGGTGCAAATCCTCCAATTCGCTCCAGATTGCCACGCACCTTCTTTTCCTTGAACTCCAATTGCTTTTCATAAGAAAGTTCCTGAATCTGGCATCCACCACACTGCCTTGCAACCGGACATTTCGCCTCCACACGGTCACAAGACGGCTCCAACACCTGCATCAACCTCGCATAACCATAGTTCTTTTTCGCTTTCGTAATCTTCACTTCAGCCCTGTCCCCAATCAACGCATCTTTGACAAATAAAGTGTAGCCATCTACTTTTCCAATT
>ENA-OPTX01000955-OPTX01000955.1-human-gut-metagenome-genome-assembly--contig:-NODE-955-length-12306-cov-5.646315_pt1 | contig 12306 bp, 9 predicted proteins | sample MGYA00241465_ERZ501922 | MGnify/ENA primary metagenome ERZ501922 (study PRJEB25962, sample SAMEA2042399) | human gut metagenome | biome: human gut; feature: human-associated habitat; material: faeces...
AGAGCATCCTGAAGACGGAACTGGAGTGGCTAAGCCGTGGGGCCCGGGCAAGAAGCACGAAGCAAAAGGCTCATATAGACCGCATCAAGGCTATGCAGGAGATCCGGGATATCCAGGAGGAAAAGCGGGTTTCCATGGATTCCGTGGCATCCAGGATGGGCAATAAGACGATTGAACTTGCGGGAATATCCAAATCTTATGATGGCAGAAAAGTGATAGAGGACTATAACTACATCTTTCTGAAAAACGACCGTATCGGCATCATCGGGCCAAATGGGTGCGGAAAATCCACACTCCTTCGGATTATCAACGGAATTGTAAAGCCGGACGCAGGAAGTCTGGATATAGGGCAGACGATCCGTATGGGATATTTCTCCCAGGAAAATGAATACATGGATGATTCCATGCGGGTCATCGACTATGTAAAAGAAGTGGGAGAGTATATCACAACTTCCGACGGCAAGATCACTGCCTCTCAGATGCTGGAGAACTTCCTGTTTGACGGGGCGCTTCAGTGGTCGAAGATCGAGAAACTCTCCGGCGGGGAAAAGCGCAGGCTATATCTGCTGCGGATTCTGATGGGCGCGCCCAATGTACTGATCTTAGATGAGCCAACCAACGATCTGGACATCCAGACGCTGACCATACTGGAAGATTATCTGGACCGGTTTGACGGCATCATCATCATCGTATCCCATGACCGCTATTTCCTGGACCGTACGGTGAACCGTATCTTTTCTTTTGAAGGAGACGGCGTGATCCGCCAGTTCGAAGGCGGCTACTCCGACTATCTGATCCGCAAGGAATTAGAAGCGCTTCCGGAGGAAACGGCTGTTTCCGGCGAAATAAAGGAATGCAATACGAAGAACGCATGGAAAAAGCGTGAGAAGAAGTTGAAGTTCAGTTTTAAAGAGCAGCGTGAATTTGAGACCATAGACGATGAGATTGCTGCCCTGGAAGATAAGATAGAGGAACTTAATAGCCAGGTGGCGGCAAATGCGACCAATTCTGCCAGGCTGAATGAACTGCTGGGGGAGAAGGAAGAGATGGAGCAGAAACTGGAAGAAAAGATGGAGAGATGGGTATATCTGAATGACTTAAATGAACAGATCCAGAAGTCCCAATCCGGCATGTAAAATCCATTGACGGTTTTTTAATCCTATGATACGATAGATTTATAAAAAATGAAATAACTGGAAACTTATATAGGTTCATAATCGGTTGAACGTTTCTACCAACTACCGGAATAGTTGTCTATAAGCATCCGCATGAGAAGTCTGCGGATAACTTGCGGACTTTGGGAAAGGAGGGCATTGCCGATGAATGAACCTATTTTTATTTTACGAGGGGATATCTGCTATAGCAGGAATCTGACGGAACTGGCAGTCATAAAGCAAGGCTATGTGATCTGCAAGGAAGGGATGTCTCTGGGCGTATACCAGGAACTGCCAGAGGAATATCAGGATCTTCCTGTCAGGGACTGTGGGGATGATCTGATTCTTCCGGGGCTATGTGATCTGCATGTCCATGCGCCCCAGTATACCTTCCGGGGACTGGGAATGGATCTGGAACTTCTGGACTGGCTGAATGAGCATGCATTTCCGGAGGAAGGCAAGTACCGGAATCTGGAATACGCCAGAAAGGCATATGGAAGTTTTGTACAGAACTTGAAGGAAAGTGCGACGACAAGAGCCTGTATATTCGGAACTATCCATGTGCCCGCAACGGAACTTTTAATGGATATGCTGGAGGCGTCAGGCTTGCATACCATAGTAGGAAAAGTGAATATGGACCGCAATTGTCCGGCTTATCTGACGGAAAAGAGCGCGGATATATCCGCGGAAGATACCGTAGAATGGATTAAGGACTGTAAGAAGCGCTGCCAGATTACCCGGCCTATCCTGACGCCGCGGTTTATTCCCAGCTGCAGCGACGCTTTGATGGAGAATCTCAAGAAGGTGCAGATGCATTATGGCCTTCCGGTACAGTCCCATCTGTCGGAGAATCAAAGCGAGGTTGCGTGGGTGCAGGAACTGTGTCCCCAGTCAGAATTCTATGGGGATGCCTATGACCGGTTCGGGCTGTTTGGGGCAGACTGCAGCACGGTGATGGCCCACTGCGTATACTCGGACGAAAGGGAGCGCAGGCGCATGAAGGAAAATGGCGTCTATGTGGCCCATTGCCCGGAGTCTAATATGAATCTGTCTTCCGGCATCGCGCCGGTACGGGCATTTCTTAACGAGGGAATTCCTGTCGGGCTTGGAAGCGATGTGGCAGGAGGAACGAGCGAAGACATCTTTGCCGCCATGGCACATGCCATCCAGGCGTCGAAACTCAGGTGGAGGCTGGTGGATGATACGTTAAAGCCGCTGACGGCTATAGAAGCATTCTATCTTGGAACCAAGGGCGGCGGCTCCTTCTTTGGCAAGGTGGGAAGCCTGGAAGAAGGATATGAATTCGATGCGCTCATCGTTGATGACAGCGCCATCTCCAGCCGGGATATGGAGGTGAAAGAGCGGCTGGAGCGTCTGATCTATCTTAGCGGGGGCGCGAAGATCAAGGGAAAATATGTAGCAGGAAAAGAGATATTCTGGAGGTGATAGGATGGAGGAACGCAGAGAAGTTATTGGCGCCAGCGTAAGGAGGATCGACGCCTTTGACAAGGTTACAGGCTATGCAAAGTATACGGACGACCTCTGCGACAAAGGCGCATATATCGCGAAGATATTGCATTCCACAGTCGCAAACGGCAAGGTCATATCCATAGATACGGAGGATGCCAGGAAGATACCGGGCGTGATCAAGGTGGTTACTTGCTTTGACGTGCCGAAGAATTATTTTCCTACCGCAGGCCACCCCTGGTCTACGCAGGAAAGCCATCAGGACGTGGCGGACCGCCTGATACTGACGGACCGTGTCCGGTTCTACGGTGACGATGTGGCCGCGGTTATTGCAGAAGACGAAGTGGCCGCCAGCCAGGCTCTTCGGGCCATTCAGGTACAGTATGAGGAGTACCCCTTCGTGCTGGATGTAAAGGAGGCCATGGAAGAAGGCGCGCCTAGGCTTCATGAGGAATATCCGGGGAATGTACTGAAGCATACCAGCATCCGAAACGGAAACTACGAGGAAGCCATTAAGGAGCCGGGCCTGATCAAAGTGGAGGGATGGTACGATACGCCTTCCGTGCAGCACTGCCATATCGAGAACTTTATCTGCTACGCCTATCAGGTCAATCATAAGATGAATGTGGTTAGTTCCACCCAGATCCCGCATATTGTAAGGAGGGTCGTAGGCCAGGCGCTGGGAATCCCCTGGGGCAAGGTAAGAGTCATCAAGCCATACATAGGGGGAGGATTCGGCAATAAGCAGGATGTGCTCTATGAGCCGCTGTGCGCCTATCTAAGCCAGGTGACAGGCGGGCATCTGGTGAAACTGGATGTAAGCAGGGAAGAGACCTTTGCCTGCAACCGGGTAAGGCATGCCATCCGAAGCCATATTATATCCTATGTCAGGCCGGACGGGACATTCGCGGCCAGGAAGCTGGAGGCGTTCTCCAATCAGGGGGCCTACGCGTCCCATGGTCACAGCATAGTGGCAAAGGGAATGGGCGCGTTCCCGCAGCTGTATCCCTGCCCGAATGTGGAGGCAGACTCCTATACGGTATTTACCAACCGCCCGGTGGCAGGCGCCATGAGAGGATATGGGATTCCCCAGGCTATGTTTGCCGTGGAGAGTCATACGGACGACGTGGCAAAGGCGATTGGCATGTCCCCGCTGGAATTCAGGAGGAAGAACCTGATGCCGAAAGGATTCGTGGATGGATTCTCCAAGAATGAGAATTATGAAGATACCTTTGGCCAATGCATGGATAAGGCGATCGCGCATACGGATTATGTCAGGAAGGCAGAAGCATATAGCAATCAGACGGGAAAGATCCGAAGAGGCATCGGAATCGCGGCATTCTGGTATAATACGGCGGTATGGCCAATCTCTTTAGAGTCCTCTTCCTGCCGCATGGTACTGAATCAGGATGGGTCCATCCAGGTACAGCTTGGAGAGACGGAGATTGGACAGGGGGCGGATACGGCGTTTGCCCAGATGGCAGCATCTACGCTGGGAATCCCGCTGGAAGATGTCCATGTGATATCCAATCAGGACACGGATCTTACGCCGTTTGGAACGGGAGCCTACGCTTCCAGGCAGACGTATGTGGGCGGCTTTTCGATCCAGCAGACCGCGCTCCTTCTAAAGGAGAAGATCTTAGGCTATGCCCATGAGATGACAAGGATGCCCGCTGGAATTCTGAATATTGTGGACGGGATGATTGTTAGAAAGTCGGATGGAAGAGAATTGCTGTCCATGGAAGAACTGGCGCTGGAAGCGTTCTACAGCCTGAGCCACAGCCAGCATATAACGGCGGAGAGCACTTATCAGATCAAAAGCAATGCTTATTCCTTTGGATGCACGGTTGCGGAAGTGGAGGTGGACATCGAGGCCTGCAAGGTCAAACTGGTGGATGCAGTCAATGTCCATGACTGCGGCAGGCTGATCAACCCGGCGCTGGCCAAGGCTCAGGTTCACGGCGGGATGAGCATGGGAATCGGATATGGCCTGTCAGAATGCCTGAAGTTCGATCCCAAGACCGGAAAGACGTTGAACGGAACGCTGCTGGACTATAAGCTGTCCACTACCATGGACCATCCGGAACTTAAGGCGGACTTTGTAGAAAACTATGAGCCTACCAGCGCGTACGGAACGAAAGCGCTGGGAGAGCCTCCGGTCTGTTCTGTGGCTCCAGCTATCCGCAATGCAGTATTCAACGCGACAGGAGTCGGCGTAGACACGCTGCCTCTAAGTCCCCATGTCTTATTCGAGGAATTCCGGAAAGGAGGGCTTCTGGATGTATGATATAAAAGCATTATATGAGGCAGATAATATATCGCATGCAATTCAATTACTGGAGGAGCACCCGGAGGCTTTTATCATCGCAGGAGGAAGCGATGTCCTGATTCAGATCCGGGAAGGCAAGAGGGCTGGAGCAGAACTGGTCAGCATCTATGGATTGGATGAACTGCGGGGCGTGAAGATGGAAGAAGATGGAACCATCCGCATCGGTTCCCTGACCAGCTTCTCCCACATTACGAAGGATGATGTGATAAAGAAGTACATCCATGTATTAGGCGAGGCTGTCGATAAGGTGGGCGGTCCGCAGATACGGAATATCGGAACCATCGGCGGCAATACCTGCAATGGAGTGACCTCGGCAGATTCGGCCTCCACCTTATTTGCCTGGGATGCCATTATCGAACTGACGGGGCCGCAGGGCGTAAGAAAGGTGCCGATCCAGGAGTTCTATATCAAGGCCGGGAAGGTAGATCTAAGACCTGCTGAGATTCAGACAGCCATCCTGATACCGAAGGAATCTTACGACGGCTATGAGGGCCACTATATTAAGTATGCCATGCGCAATGCCATGGATATTGCCACGCTTGGATGTTCTGTGAATGTAAAACTAACCGCGGACAGACAAGAGATAGAAGATGCCAGGATTGCCTACGGCGTCGCCGGTCCCGTGCCTATGCGCGCGCCGTCGGCAGAGAAGGCGGTGGCAGGGTGCAAGGTGTCAGCCGAAAGCGTCGAGCGGTTCGCAAAAGAAGTTCTAAAGGACATCCGTCCAAGGGACAGCTGGCGCGCAAGCAAGGCATTCCGGGAGCATATTTCCTATGTGCTGGCGAAACGTGCCCTTACGGAAGCGATAGAGAGGTCAGGAGGTGCGGTGGTATGAGTGACAGGCAGTTTAAAAGAATTCATTGTATCATTAACGGGAGAGAAGTGGAAACCATGATAGATGTCCGCGCTTCGCTGACAGACCTTCTTCGCAATGATTTCCGACTTACCAGCGTAAAGAAAGGATGCGAAGTGGGCGAATGCGGGGCCTGCAACGTGATCATAGACGGCGAGTGCTTTAATTCCTGCATCTATCTGGCTGCGTGGGCGGACGGAAAGAATATCCGTACGCTGGAGAGCCTGATGGGGCCTGATGGGGAACTATCTGACATCCAGCAGGCATTTATCGATGAGACGGCTGTACAGTGCGGCTTCTGTACGCCGGGCTTTATCATGAGCGCGGTGGAGATCCTGGAGTCAGGAAAGGAATATTCAAGAGAAGAATTAAAAAAAATGCTTTCCGGGCATCTATGCCGGTGCACAGGTTATGAAAACATTATCAATGCAGTGGAAAAGACGATGAAAAAAAGGCTGGGCATTTAATCTGTCCGCGTCAGTCCCAAGAATAAGAGAGGGGCAAGAGCAAGGATATCCTGCTGCCGGATGCGTGTATCCTACAGAGTGGCCTTGATATCCAAGCCCTCTCCCTTCTTGCGGCTGTTCCCGATAGTTCCATGCCTGCAGAAGCAGTCCTCTTGCTTCCTTTTTGTCTTGGTTATTGATATCTGATTTCTTTGTCTAGAATACATCTATTTCTAACACCTCGAAATATCCTCTTTGGAATCCTGGATGAAACTGCCTGTTTCAGGCAAATAATAGAATGATAGAAAGATGATTGAAGACAACAATATATTGTGGTATGATGTTGGATAGAATCAATAAATTGTATGTGAGGTAGACGTGTATATGAGAATCAGCAAGAGGAACGGAACAAATGAAGCGTATTGCCCGGAAAAGATCAAGCGGGCAGTCAGCCTGGCATTCCAAAGTGTAGGAAATCTGCTTTCTGATGAAGAGGCAGACAGGCTTCTTAAGAATGTAGAGCAAAAGATTGATGATAGAATTACAGAAGAGCCATCCGTATCCGTGGAGGAGATTCAGGATTTTGTGGAACAGGCGCTGATGGAAGCAAATCATTATAAAGAATTAAAAAGTTATATCTTATATAGAGAGGAGCGGGCCAGAAAGCGAAAGTCAAGAAAGAAGCTGGCTGACAAGATTCCGGCCTTTGACCGGCTGGCTTTAGTACTGGCGGATATCCAGAAGGAATTTACGCAGGAAGAGTATGACTTGGAGCATCTGTATGCCAAGTTCCAGGCTTTTGGAAAGCCGGAACTTAACGACCAGGAGAAACTTTCTATGCTGATCAAGGCGGCGGTAGAACTGACGACCCAGGAAGCGCCCCAGTGGGAGATGGTCGCGGCCAGGCTTCTGATGCTGGACTTTGAGCAAAAACTGGAAAAGAATATGAGACGCTGCCATATCGAATGCTTCTATGACAAACTGGCATATCTTACGGAACAGGGCTTATACGGAGACTATATCTTAAAAGCATATGATAGGGACGAGATAGAGCGTCTGGTTCTTTTTATCGAGCCGAAGCGGAATCATCTGTTTACTTATAGCGGGCTTGAACTGCTGCTTGGCAGATATGTAATCCGCACGGGAAAGGGAGTGCCGATGGAATCGCCTCAGGAAATGTTTCTGGGGATCGCCATGCATCTTGCCATGAAGGAGAAGAAGGACAGGGAATCGTGGGTCAAGCGTTTCTACGATATGCTAAGCCAGCTGAAGGTGACGATGGCCACGCCAACGTTGTCCAATGCAAGAAAGCCCTACCATCAGCTGTCTTCCTGCTTTATAGACACGGTGCCGGACAGCCTGGATGGAATCTACAGAAGCATTGACAATTTTGCCAAGGTCAGCAAATTCGGCGGCGGCATGGGTATGTATTTCGGAAAGGTGCGGGCAAGCGGCAGCGCGATCCGCGGGTTCGAAGGGGCAGCAGGGGGCGTTATCCGCTGGATCAGGCTGGCCAATGATACTGCGGTTGCGGTGGATCAGCTGGGCATGCGACAGGGCGCGGTTGCGGTTTATCTGGATGTATGGCACCGGGATCTGCCGGAATTTCTGGGCCTTAGGACGAATAACGGGGACGACAGGATGAAGGCTCATGACGTATTCCCGGCAGTCTGCTATCCGGACTACTTCTGGAAGGAAGCAAGGGATAACATCGAAGGAGACTGGTATCTGATGTGTCCTCATGAGATACTGACGGTGAAAGGCTATGCGCTGGAAGATTATTTTGGAGAAGACTGGGAAGAAAGGTATCAGGACTGCGTCCGGGATTCCCGGATACAGAAAAGGGTCATTCCTATCAAGGATATTATAAGACTGATCATCAAAAGCGCGGTGGAGACGGGGACGCCTTTTACGTTCAACCGGGATACGGTAAACCGCGCTAATCCCAACAGCCACAAGGGAATCATCTACTGCAGCAACCTGTGTACGGAGATCGCGCAGAATATGAGCGCCATCGAGCAGGTGGAGCAGAAGATTGAAGAGATAGATGGGGAGACGGTGGTGGTGACGGTTACAAAGCCGGGCGAATTCGTGGTGTGCAACCTTGCCAGCCTCTCTCTTGGAAGATTGGAACTTGCAGATGAGGAGGAGATAGCCTATATAACGGAGAGCGCCGTAAGAGCATTGGACAACGTGATTGACCTGAACTTCTTCCCGGTTCCCTATGCCAGGATCAATAACCGGAAATACCGGCCCATCGGGCTGGGAGTCAGCGGCTATCACCACATGCTGGCCAAGCATGAGATTGCCTGGGAGAGCGAGGAGCATCTGGAATTTGTCGAGAAGGTGTTTGCCGATATCCACTATGCTGCCATAAAGGCCAGCAGCAGGATTGCCAGGGAAAAGGGAAGTTACGAATATTTTGAAGGAAGCGGATGGCAGAACGGCAGCTACTTTGCCGACCGGGGGCTTACGGATGGCCGGTGGGAGGAACTGCGGGCGGAAGTGGCGGAATATGGCCTTAGAAACGGCTATCTTCTTGCCGTGGCGCCTACCAGCAGCACCAGCATCATTGCCGGAACCACCGCAGGGCTGGATCCGATCATGAGCCGTTACTTCCTGGAAGAGAAGAAGAACGGCCTGATGCCCCGGGTAGCGCCGGAACTATCCATGGATAACTTCTGGTATTATAAGAATGCCCATTATATCGACCAGTCCTGGTCCGTGCGGGCATGCGGAGTCAGGCAGCGGCATATTGACCAGGCCCAGAGCATGAATCTGTATATTACCAATGAGTATACCTTCCGGAAAGTGCTGGATCTCTATATACTGGCCTGGGAAGAGGGCGTTAAGACCATCTATTATATCCGCTCCAAGAGTCTGGAAGTGGAAGAATGCGAAGTATGCTCTTCATAAATATTCGAAGAAGACGGAGGAAACGATATGTCTGAATTAATGAAAAAGCCGCTGTTTAATCCATCCGGGGATACGCAGGTGAATAAGCGCAGGATGATAGGCGGCAATACGACGAACCTGAATGATTTTAACAATATGAAGTACGACTGGGTCAGCGACTGGTACCGGCAGGCCATGAATAACTTCTGGATACCGGAAGAGATCAACATGGGCGTGGATATCAAGGATTACCGAAAACTGCCGCAGGCAGAGCGGAGAGCCTATGACAAGATCCTGTCCTTCCTGATCTTCCTGGACAGCATCCAGACGGCGAACCTGCCAAATATCGGGGAATACATTACGGCAAATGAAGTGAACCTGTGCCTGTCCATCCAGACCTTCCAGGAGGCTGTGCACAGCCAGAGCTACAGCTATATGCTGGATACCATCTGCGAGCCTCAGGAGCGGAACGATGTCCTGTACCAGTGGAAGGAGGACCAGCACCTTCTTAAGAGGAATGAGTTTATTGGCAATCTGTACAATGAATTCCAGAAGAAGAAGGATGCAGGCGTGCTGGTTAAGACGCTGGTAGCCAACTATATTCTGGAAGGAATCTATTTCTACAGCGGATTCATGTTCTTCTATAATCTGGGAAGGAATAACCGGATGCCCGGCTCTGTCCAGGAGATCCGATATATCAACCGGGATGAGAATACCCATCTGTGGCTGTTCCGCAATATCCTGCTGGAACTTAAGAAAGAAGAGCCGCAATTATTTACGGAAAGCCGGATAGAAGAATACCGGGAGATGATAAAGGAAGGGTGCCAGCAGGAAATCAGCTGGGGGCATTACGTGATCGGTGACGATATCCAGGGATTGAACCGGGATATGGTTACGGATTATATCCAGTATCTTGGAAACCTGAGGTGTACCAATCTGGGTTTTGCGCCAATCTATGAAGGGCACGTAAAAGAGCCGGACAGCATGTCCTGGGTAAGCCAGTTTTCCAATGCCAATATGATCAAGACGGATTTTTTTGAGGCGAGAAGCACGGCTTACGCAAAAAGCAGCGCTTTGGTGGATGATTTATAGAAAGGGGCCTGGAACAGTGGAGTATCAGTGGACAAAGCAAGACGGCGCATACCAGGAATCCGACGTGCCTGCAAGACAGAACTGCCGGATCAATATTATGACGGAAGAGGAATTTATAAATGAAAGGTGGTTCCGGTGGTTCCCCTGACGGCCTCCCGGGCCTTCTCAAGCAGCGTGATCAAGGCGGTTCGCCCTTCTTTGGAACTTGCAAAGTCTACGGCTGCCTGTACTTTGGGGAGCATGGAGCCCGGCGCGAAATGGCCTTCTTCCATATACTGCCTGGCTTCGTCTATAGACAGATCGCCAAGCCATTTCTCCTCTGGCTTTCCAAAGTTGATCGCCACTTTTTCAACCGCGGTCAGGATGATGAGATAATCCGCGTCCAGTTCTTTGGCAAGCAGGCAGCTGGCGAAATCTTTATCGATGACGGCGCTTGCGCCTTTGAGGTGATTGCCCTGGCGGACGACAGGAATGCCGCCTCCGCCGCAGGCAATGACCAGATCGCCGGATTCTACCATGTTCCTTATGGTGCCGATCTCTATGATTTCCACTGGCTTTGGGGAAGCAACCACGCGGCGGTAGCCCCGGCCGGAATCCTCCATCATGATATAGTCGTATTTCTCTTCCATCTCCCGGGCCTGTTCGGCGGATACGAACTTGCCGATTGGCTTGGAGGGACTCTGGAAGGCCGGATCGTTCTCATCCACGCGTACCTGGGTGATCATGGTAGCAACGGGAATGTCTGTGATGCCTCGGTTCAGCAGTTCTTCGCGAAGCGCGTTCTGCAAGTCATAGCCGATATAAGCCTGGCTCATGGCCACACAGACGGAGAGAGGAGTATTGGGCTGCTCTTTATCTTCATGCGTCAGAGCAATCATGGCATTGTTCACCATGCCGACCTGTGGTCCGTTTCCGTGGGCGACGACGACTTCGCAGCCTTCCTCTATGAGATCCACGATTGCTTTGGCGGTAATCTTAACAGCTGCCATCTGTTCCGGCAGGGTGTTCCCGAGCGCATTGCCGCCAAGCGCGATTACAATTCTTTTTTTCTTTGCCATAGGTTAAGCCTCCGCTTCTTATTTGAATACTCTTGGCTTGCCGTTTTCTTCCAGTTTTTTAAGAATTACCGCCGGATCAGCGAATTTGGCCAGGAAGATCATGGCAGCTATGATATAAGGCTTATAGCTGGCTTCCTTGTATAATAGGGTACGGTAGCGGTCGAATACGCTTGCATCCACTTCGCCGGTCTCGCAGCTTACGCCTGTGATATCCGCCGGCAGGCAGTGCAGATAGAGCGCCTTGCCGTCTCTGGTGGTGGACATCAGTTCTTCCGTACATGCCCAGTCCTTATGCTGGGCGTTCTGTGCCAGAAGTTCTTTCTCAAGAGCATCTATGCCAGCCTGGTCGCCCTGTGCGTGGAGGGACGCATGCGCTCCAGCGAGGAGCTCTCCGGCCTCCTGTCCGACTGGAGCAGCCGGGGGGGAAGCAGCCTGGCCTTTCTGATCGGCGGCTCCTACGGCCTTGCCCCCTCCCTCAAGGCCCAGGCGTGGGCCAAGCTGTCCATGTCCCCCATGACCTTTCCCCACCATCTGGCCCGGGTGATGCTGCTGGAGCAGCTCTACCGCAGCTTCAAGATCGACGAAGGCTCCAGCTACCACAAGTAGGCGTGACAATCTCCCGAATTTGTCAAAAGACAGGCTGGATATTGGTGAATTTTTGTGCTATAATCACAGTGCAGTACATCGTTTACGCCAGAATTTCAGATATTGGAGGTTAGTCCCATGTCCTATCGTGATGTTTATGAAAAGTGGCTCAGCAGCTCTGCGCTCAGTGAGGCGGAAAAGGAGGAGCTGCGCTCTATTTCCGGCGACGAGAAGGAGATTGAGAGCCGGTTCTTTGCCCCGCTGGAGTTCGGCACCGCCGGCCTGCGCGGCACCATGTGCGTCGGCCTGCACCAGATGAACATCCACGTCATCCGCCACGCCACCCAGGCCTTCGCCGAGGTCATTCTGGCCGAGGGCCCCGAGGCGGTGAAGCGCGGCGTGGCGGTGTGCTTCGACTGCCGCAACC
>ENA-OPTX01000978-OPTX01000978.1-human-gut-metagenome-genome-assembly--contig:-NODE-978-length-11963-cov-4.934078_pt1 | contig 11963 bp, 5 predicted proteins | sample MGYA00241465_ERZ501922 | MGnify/ENA primary metagenome ERZ501922 (study PRJEB25962, sample SAMEA2042399) | human gut metagenome | biome: human gut; feature: human-associated habitat; material: faeces...
AACTGGCGGGATTGCTGAATATCGGTGTCAGTGCCATTAAAGTAGACTTCGGCGAGGCTGCTCCACTGAACGGTATTTACGCTTCCGGCAAGAGCGGATGGTATGAGCATAACCTCTATCCGGTGCGTTATGATATGGCAGTGTCCGAGATAACCAAGAAGTTGCACAACGAGAATATAATGTGGGCACGTGCCGCATGGGCCGGTTCCCAGCGTTATCCATTGCATTGGGGCGGTGATGCTGCAACTACGAACACGGGACTGCTGGGTACGCTTCGTGCAGGCTTGTCCTTCGGCTTGTCCGGTTTCTCCTTTTGGAGCCATGATATGGGTGGCTTTGTAAAATCCACTCCGGAGGACTTGTATTGCCGCTGGATACCGTTCGGTTTTCTTACTTCCCATACCCGCGCGCATGGGGCACCTCCGACAGAGCCGTGGTTGTACGACAGCAAGCGTGTGCAGGATGTCTTCCGCAAGAGTGCGGAGATGAAGTACCGTCTGATGCCTTATGTGTATGCTCAGGCTAAGGAATGTACAGAAAAGGGCTTACCGATGCTAAGAGCCTTGTTTGTAGAATTCCCCGATGATCCGGGAGCATGGAAAGTGGATGACGAGTATCTCTTCGGTTCGCAGATTCTGGTTGCCCCCTTGCTTGAATCCGGTATGACGGGCCGCACAGTTTACCTTCCCGAAGGAAAATGGATAGACTACCAGACAGAGAAAGTCTACGAAGGTGGATGGCACCGAATTGAAGCAGGCAGTCTGCCGACAATCATGCTGGTACGTGACGGTTCGGTACTTCCTCATCTGAAGTTGGCGCAGTCCACTGCTGAGATGGATTGGAGCAAAATGAGCCTGAAGGTATACAGTGCTGACAAGAAGCAGGCGGAAGGATTGGTTTGTCTACCTGCCGACAACCGTATTCAGGTTGTGAAAGTGGATTGTGGAAAGGCCAAACCGCAACTGTTGAACCAGGTTGAAGGCACTTCCCTGAGTTTCTGAACTTAATCTTTGAAAATCTATATTGAATTCACCCCTGCCGGTATGGAAGAGAAAGGGATATAGTTACCGAAATCTGTGCCACTATGGTGGCACAGATGTGCCTTCCCAATGGCACGGCAGTGCCTCTATAGTGGCACAAAATTGTGTCGCATATCTTTTTCCCGATGTGCTTATGACCGGGGTATTTGTTAAACCTAAGTATTTAGTATTTATGAAGAATGTGATGAAGTATTTGGGCATCGTGTCAGTATCGTTGGCATGTGCCGGACCTCTCTTTGCAACAAGCGTACAGCCGTTTGCAGGCGTCACTGTCGTACAGCAGAGTGTAGTTACTGTGAAGGGCCAAGTGGTGGATGAGAAAGGCGAGCCCATCATCGGTGCCAATGTCATTGTGGAAGGTACGACAAACGGTATGATTACCGATTTGGACGGTAACTTCTCCTTGCAGTGTCCCGTAGGTTCTACGCTGAAGACCAGTTACATCGGTTATCTGGCGCGAACGGTCAAAGTAACCGGGAATATGAATGCTCTGAAAATTATTTTAAAGGAGGATACCGAAACCTTGGATGAGGTAGTTGTTGTGGGCTACGGTACGATGAAGAAATCCGACCTCACCGGTTCTGTGGCTTCCGTGAATGCGGAGGAAATGATGAAGCGGAATCCGGTGAACTTGGGACAAGGTTTGCAGGGAGCTGCGGCAGGTGTATCTGTCATCCGTTCTTCCGGTGACCCGGAAGGAGGTTTCTCCATCCGTATCCGCGGTGTGGCAACCGTGAATGGCTCTGCCGACCCACTCTATGTAGTGGACGGTGTGCAGGTGGGAACTTCCATCGATTTCTTGAATCCTAATGATGTAGAGTCCATCGAAATTCTGAAAGATGCTTCGGCTACAGCAATCTATGGTACCCGCGGTGCCAATGGTGTCATTATGATTACTACCAAGAGCGGCGGTAAGGGTAAGGCAAAGGTGAACTTCTCGGCCAACTATGCCCTTCAGTTCAATTCGAATAAGATTGATGTGGCTGACGCGGACTTGTTTGCAAGCGCTGTACGTTCCGCCGTCAAGAATGACGGTATTGCCATGACCAATCTGGCGTATGGCGAGGATTACATAGGCAGACTGAACAGCATTGACTGGCAGGACGAAATGTCACGCACGGCATTACAGCAGAACTATAATCTTTCTGCTTCGGGAGGCAGCGAAAATACCCAGGCCAACTTATCTCTGGGTTACTTGAACAATCAAGGTATCGTGATTGAATCGAATTTTAAACGCTTGACGGCACGCGCTAATATCACCCACAAAGTGAAAGACTTCCTGCATGTAGGCTTGAACTTGAACTATGCGCATTCGGAAAAGATGGGAGGAGGCAACCTGAGAAACTATGCACAAGCCATTCCAACCATGGATTATGTAGAGGACGGTGTTTTCTATTCCATGCCTATTGTGTTGCCCGACGGTACTTGGGGACATTACAAGAAAGAAGGTAATGGGGATGTGAACAAGGGAGCTGACAATCTGGTTGCTGCTGCCAAGACTGCCGACAGCATCAATAAATGGGACCGTCTGCTCGCCAGTGCTTTCCTGCAGCTCGATTTGTACAAAGGATTGACTTTCAAGACCATTGCCAGCTATAATTATTATACCAGAGGTTATAATGGCTATACGGCTTACAATGACAGAACTTTTGGAACTCAAGACCGTAAGGACTCGTTCTCGCTGAATCAGAGCCAGTCTACCTCACTTGGTCTGGAAGCGTTCTTGAACTATGACTGGTCCAATGAGCACCACCGTGTAAGTGCAATGGCCGGTTTCTCTACCAGTGATACGAACGGTGCCTGGCTGAATTCCAGTGCCAACGATTTCCCGGCAGATAACATCCGCCAAATTTCATTGACCAATGATCCTTCTTCCAAGCAAACGGATGGCGGGCTGGACCTGAAGACAAGATTCCTTTCTTACTTCGGCCGTCTGACTTATACTTTGAACGACCGCTATATTGTGACTGCAACGGTACGCCGCGACGGTTCTTCGAACTTTGGTGCCGGCAATCGTTACGGTACATTCCCTTCCGCTTCTGTAGCTTGGCGTCTTTCCGAGGAAAAGTTCATTAAGGATTTGGAACTGTTCAGTAACTTGAAGTTGCGTGCCGGATGGGGACAGACCGGTAATGCGGGCAATGGTACCAACTTGTCCATTGCACAGTTGTCTTCGGCAAATGCAATGTACTGGTTCTTTAATGGTTCGAGTGTGATTAACGGTGCCGGTATCGCCCAGCAGAAAGAAATTGATACCAACTTGAAATGGGAAACCAATGAGCAGACAAATATCGGTATTGACTTTGCCTTTATGAACAATGAGCTTTCTTTCTCTGCCGATTACTTTATCCGTGACGCAAAGGATCTGCTTCTGTATCGCCAGATTCGTCCTTCTACCGGTTTCTCCAATGTCTATACTAACGCGGGACATATCCGTAACTCAGGTTTCGAGTTTACTGCTGCGTGGAACAAGAGCTTCAGCGATTGGAATATCGGCATAAGACTGAATGGGTCTACTCTGAAGAACGAGGCTATTGAAGTCGGCGATCCGATATTCAGCAAGTCAGGTTCAGCACAAGATGGCGACAACTGGGACAACCACTCCATTACACAGAACGGCTATCCTGTAGGTTCCTACTATGGCTGGAAGGTAGAAGGCATTTTTAGAACCCAGGCCGAAATTGATGAAATGAATAGGCTGGCGGTTGAAAAGGGAGTTGAAAGTGGTGTATATCAGGACAAGACTACTCAGCCCGGCGACTATAAGTTTGTTGATTTGAATGGTGACGGGCAGATTACCGATGCCGACCGTACTGTTATAGGCAATGGATATCCCAAGTTCACTTACGGAATGAACCTTACCGCTTCCTGGAAAAACTTTGATTTCTCGATGAACTTGTACGGTGTAGCCGGTATGGATATCCTTTCTTATTCTTCGGCCCGCTTGACCTCTGTCTATGCACCCGACGGCGGTTATCAGAATGTACTGAAGGAATATATCAATAATGCATGGTCATCTTCGAATCCCGGCGCCAAATATCCGCGTATCACCAAGACAGACTATAATAAGAACATGCGTGTGTCCGACGCCTACATCCAGAAGGGGGATTATCTGAAGATTTCAAATATTCAGATAGGATATACATTCCCGAAGAATGTGCTGAAACCGGTGAAAATGGAAAATGCACGCGTATTTGCCAGTGTAGACAATGTATGTACCATCTCTTCGTACAATAAGTTCGGCGATCCGGAAGTCGGTGACTCCAATGTATTGTATTCGGGATTTGACGGAGGACGTTATCCGTTCCCGATGTCGGTTACTTTCGGTCTGAGTGTACAGTTCTAATACTAACGGATAAAAAATATGATTATGAAAAACTTATATAAACTGTTGATCGGTGTGCTGGCCTTAAGCACCGTAACGTCTTGTGACGATTATTTGGAAGTGGATCATTACGATATTCTTCCGGCGGATTTCATGTTTAAGACGGAGGAGAATGTCCTTTCCGGATTGAACGGACTTTATGATACCTTTTATACGGACCAGCACGGTTCCGGTGATGACGAGACATGGGGATTCAAGCCTCAGGTATTTGCTGCCAACCATTCTACGATGGACTGTCAGGCTTCCGGTTGGGATGCGGAATGGCAGCGTCATGCCTGGAAACCCGATAAGGGTTCCCTGGAGACTGCATGGCGGATGAGTTATCGTGCAGTGGACCGTGCAAACCGTTTCCTGGCTGGCCTGGAGACAGCGGATGCCTCTATATTTGCGGACAGCAATTCCAAGACCGTTTATGAAGCGCAAGCACGTGCCATCCGCGGTTATAACTACCTTTACCTGACGAAACTTTTCGGAAGGGTACCGATGTTGCTTACCGGTGAAACCTATACTACTTCGGTAGGAAAGGCACGCCCGGAATCCGTGGATGAGACTTATGCGGCTATCGAGGAAGATTTGTCTTTTGGACGCGACCATCTGGATTGGTTACCCATGAATGGTGAATACGGACGTATAACCAAGGGGTTCTGCAAAGCTTATTTGGCCGAGCTGTATATGTTGAAGAAAGACTTTACGAAAGCCAAGATGGAACTGAAGGATATAGTGGACAGTGGAACCTATTCATTGGAGCCCTGCTTCGGTAACCTTCATGCCTGGGATACACATTGGACCAAAGAGTCCGTATTTGAGGTGATGTATCATGAACAAGGATATATGGGTTGGGGAGCCGATTCGTCTTCAGATGCCATGATGTGGTACGGATATATGTGCGCGGCACCCGAATGGGGAGGCTGGGGTTCTCTCTGTCTTTCTTGGGAGTTTGTACGTTCCTTTGAACCGGGTGACAAACGCCGCCAGTACTCTGCTGTTGCCAAAGGGGATACGCATCCCATTACCGGGCAGACTGTAGGGGTGACAAGTGGTTTTGACGGTCTTTTCCAAGGCTCCGAAAATATGCCTACTGTTTATTCCTTGAAATACTGGAGATGCAAGCCAGGTGAGAACAACAAAGTATTCAATCCTATTTCATTGACTCTGAAGCGTTATGCAGGCATCATGCTCGACTATGCAGAATGTTGTTTCGAGACAGGTGACAACGCTACCGGATGGAACATGATACGTCAGATACGTAACCGTGCTTGGGGTAATTTGGAGATGGGAGCGACGATGATTGACCTACCCGCCGACATGTTGAATACCCAGACGGTGGAAGTGCCGGATGCAGAGACCTATTATACAAGCTATAAAGCAGCCAAAGGCTATACTTCTCCGGTATGGAAGGTGGCGCTGATTATAGAGCGTCGCCATGAATTCAATGCCGAGTTCTCGCTTTACCATGATTTGTGCCGTATGGGTATGTGCAAAGAATGGTTTGCCGCCGAATATCCGAAGACAGCAGCCAACTCTTCACAAGAGGCTTGTCTGCAGACTGGTGACTCATTCCGTTTCTTTGAGCACGAGGCTTATCAGGAAATCTTCCCGATTCCGACGAATGAGATTCTGACCAACCCGCTCATCAATCAGGCTGACCAGAATCCGGGATATTGATAAATTATAAATAAACACTTAATAATAAAATATTTGTGAGTGAAATGTCAGGCACCAGTAGTTGTTGTGATAGACGTCAGCGTCTGTCGTGATGAAAGCCGGTGTCTGACATGACAAACACCAGTACTTGAGACGACGAACACCAGTCTCTGATAAACGGGGAATTATACAAGGAAAAGTTTGATGGTTTTAGAGAATAATTATGGAAAGGAAGATGTTTTATTGGATAGCACTGCTGGTTGCATATTGTCTGGCAGGTTGCCGGTCGCATTTAGGGGAGACAGATATGCAGACACGCATGCGTACAGAGATTGTCACGAATGTCAGAGACAGCGTGTTGCCGTTTTGGATGGATTATGCAGTGGCTCCCGACGGCGGTTTTTATGGAACTGTATTGCGGAATGGTACTCCGGTAGTGGATGCTCCGAGAGGAGGGGTTCTGAATGCCCGGATTCTGTGGAGTTTTTCTGCCGCATACCGTACGTTTAAGGATGAGGCTTATCTGAAGCTTGCGGATAAATCGCAACGCTACTTCATTGATACATTTATAGACAAGGAACATGGTGGGGTATATTGGCTGGTCAATCCTGACGGTGAGGTGCTGAATGCTTCCAAATATACGTATGCCATGACCTACGCCATCTATGGGCTGGCTGAACACTATCTGGCAACAGGTAACAGCGAGAGTCTGGATATGGCTGTCGGTTTATATCATACCTTGGAGGAGAAAGGCCGCGAACCGCAATATGACGGTTATGTGGAATCTTTTACTGAAGATTGGAAACAACTGGATAATTATGATAATAATGCACCCAAGACTATGAATGCGCATTTGCACGTGCTGGAGGCTTATACCCTTTTATATCAGTGCTGGAAAGACGACGGACTGAGGAAAAGACTCGAATTCTGCACCGAGTTGTTTATGGACCGCATTTATGACTCTTCAAAGAGACATTTTAATTTGTTCTTTGATAATGCATGGAACAGTCTGGTTGAGATGGACTCTTATGGACATGATGTAGAGGCGGGATGGCTGCTTTGTGAGGCTGCCCGTGTATTAGAAGACCGGCAACTGATGGATAGGGCGAATCGGCTTGCGCTGGATGTGACGGATGCTTGCTTGGCGGAAGGACTGAGTGACAAAGGGTATATGATGTATGAAAAGAAGGGCGGAAGAACAACCGGCCATGCCTCATGGTGGGGCCAGATTGAAACGATGATAGCTTGTGTCAATGCCTGGCAAATCAGCGGGAATGACGTTTATCTGCAATCGGCCGATACGGTTTGGACTTTCGTAAAGGACTGTATGATAGACCGGGAATATGGTGAATGGTACAGTGATTGTTTTGATGGAGAACCCAAGAAGGATACTCCCAAAGTGAGTATGTGGCGTTGCCCGTATCATACGGTACGCTTGGGAGTGGAAATACATAATCGTTTAAAATAGTATTTATGAAGAAATTTATAGCAGGTGCAGCATCACTGATGCTTTGTATGGGGCTGCACGCCCAGGATTTCAAAATCAATCCATCGGGATATTTTGAGAATGGCGGGGCCAATGTGATGGTGTTCAGTGACGTCTACCCTGAAGGACACCAGGGAGGACTGACCCTTGTTTTGAATGGAGACCGCAGGGCTGCCAATGGAGATGTGCGCTTTGAAATCTCGCAAGGGCAGTGGCAGGGATTGCCCAAGATGAGAAGCCGGGTGGTGGATGAGGCTGACAATGAAATCCGTGTCACATTGAGTTATCCGGATTCGGCCAAACACATGGCAGGCTTTAATCCGATGCTTTATCCGGATTTTGTTTTTGGCTATACCATTAAGGTCAAAGGCGAGAAGGATTATCTGGTATTGACCGTTGATTTGGACCAACCGGTGCCCGAGCGGTTTGCCGGCAAGTTGGGTTTTAATCTGGAATTGGTACCTTCCACTTTGCTGGGCAAGCCGTGGATTATGGACAACCGGACGGGAGTCTTTCCCCACCAGGCGATGGGGCCCACCATGAAACAGTCTTCCAACATGGAGCATATCGGAGATTTCAACCCTGGCGGGAAAGCTGATTTGGACCAGTTGCTGTTGGATAGAAAGACTTATAACCCGATGATTGCCGATGATATCGTCTCTGCTCCTTTGGCCGCAGGGAAAAAGTTTGTACTCAATCCTCAGGATGATTTGGCAAAGATTACGATTGAAAGTGAGAAAGGAGACTTGCTGCTGTATGATGGAAGGATAAATCATAACAACGGTTGGTTTGTGCTCCGTTCGGAGTTCCCGGCAGGGACAAAGGAAGGTGCGGTGAAATGGATAATCCGTCCGACAGTCACTAAAGACTGGCGTTATGCACCGGTGGTGCAAGCCTCTCAAGTAGGTTACCATCCTGGACAGAAGAAAGTGGCTGTCATAGAGTTGGATAAACGGGATACAGACTTCAAGCAACCTGCCCTTTATCGCATTGCTGCCGATGGCAGGAAACTGGTAAAGCAGCAGGCTGCCAAGGATTGGGGAGATTTCCAACGCTACCACTATCTGCAGTTCGATTTCACGGAAGTGACGGAAGAAGGGCTCTATCAGGTAATGTACGGCGATGCTGCTTCTCCGGTGTTCCGCATTGCCAAAGATGTGTGGGACAAGGGTATCTGGCAGGCAGAGGTGGAATACTTTTTGCCGGTACAGATGTGCCACATGCGTGTGAACGAAAAATACCGTGTATGGCATGACTTCTGTCATCATGACGATGCACGTATGGCCAAAACCGATATCAACCATATAGACGGATATACTCAGGGAACCTCTACTCTTTGTAAGTACCAGCCGGGTGATTTGGTTCCAGGGCTGAATGTGGGTGGATGGCACGATGCGGGGGACTATGACCTGCGTGTGGAATCCCAGGCAGGCGAGGCCTATATACTTGCCATGGCTTGTGAGAACTTTGGTACCTATTGGGACGAGACTTCCATAGATTTTGAAAAGAAGATAGTCGAGATTCACCAGCCGGATGGAAAGAATGACTTGTTGCAGCAGGTGGAAAACGGTGCTTTGACGATAGTGGCGGGTTGGAAGGCTCTGGGGCGTCTCTACAGAGGGATTCTGTGTCCTACCGTACGCCAGTATGCACACTTGGGTGATGCGTCGGCCCATACAGACCATGTCAGTGGGACTGCCGACGACCGCTGGGTGTTTACGGAAGACAACCCTGGTAGGGAACTTCAGGTAGCCGCTTGGCTGGCAGGTATTTCACGTGTCTTGAAGGGACATAACGATGCATTGGGAGCGGATTGTCTGGAGATAGCCCGTGAATTGTTCAGGATTACCCGCTGCGACAACAACCGGGTGCTGACAGCCAAGGTACATGCTGCCGTAGAACTTTATCTGGCGACAAAGGAAGTGGAGTACCGTGATTTCGTTTTGCAGCAGCAGGATTTCATCTGCAAGAATATCCGTCAGACGGGTTGGTTCATCGGACGTTTCGACAAAGCTGTGGGAAATGCACGTTTCAGCAAGGCTGTTCGCAAAGCACTGCCGGAGTTGCAGGCTATGTATCAGGAGTATAGCAGTAAAACTCCGTATGGAGTGCCGCATGACAGAGGTAACCGTTCTTCCGGTTCATGGGAACCCCAGCATCTGGGCTACAATTACTGTTACCTGCATGCTGCCTATCCTGACTTGTTTGCACCGGACTATATTTTCAATGCTGTCCAATACCTGCTCGGTATGCATCCGGGACGTAATCAGGCAGCGTTTGTAACGGGAGTCGGTGCCGAAACGATGAAAGCCGCCTATGGTGTCAACCGTGCCGACTGGTCTTATATTCCGGGTGGAGTGTCTCCGGGTACAAATCTGATTCGTCCCGACTTGCCCGAATTACTTCATTTCCCGTTCTTATGGCAGGAAGGTGAGTACTGTTTGGGCGGACATGCTACGTGGTTTATGTATATGGTATTGGCATCTCAGAAAATATTGAATGGTAATGAACAGTAAAATAAAGGTAGATAAGTTTGTAATTGTAGCTTTTCTGCTCTGCATGGTCTGCACTATGGCCATGCAGGCAAAAGCTTATGACAATTTTAAGGTATCGGTCTATGTACGTGCCTACGAGGTAGACAAGATGAAGGACATCCATTGGCTGGATTCGACTTGGAATGTGATTTCACAACAGTTGGAAGTGGACAAGATTTATTTGGAAACACATCGTGATTTACTGATTGTGGATGACGCCACCCTGGAGCAAGCTAAGAAATTTTTCCATGACCGGGGAATAGAGACTGCCGGAGGAATTACCTACACCATCAACGAGGCGAACAGTTTCGAGACGTTCTGCTATTCCAATCCCGAGCATCGTGAGATGGTGCGAAAGATTGCAGAACATACGGCAAAGCACTTTGACGAGTTTATTCTGGATGACTTTTTCTTCACCAGTTGCAAGTCGGACATAGAGATAAAAGCCAAAGGTACGCAGAGCTGGACGGAATACCGTTTGAAGCTGATGACTGAAGCCGGGCGCGACCTTGTGCTGAAACCTGCCAAGAAGGTGAATCCTCGTGTAAAGGTAATCATCAAGTATCCCAACTGGTACGACCATTTCCAAGGTTTGGGCTTTAATCTGGAGGAAGGTCCCCAACTCTTTGACGGTGTCTGGACGGGTACCGAAACAAGGGACCCTGCCGGCAACCAGCATCTGCAGAATTATCTAAGCTATAATATTATCCGTTATTTTGATAATCTGCGTCCGGGCTACAAAGCATTGTCGCTTCCACACTGGTTTCCATATATATTATCCATTATTTTTCTATTTATTTGTGTAGTCCTCATTAATCATATTCCTTTTAAAGAAATTATGATATAACGTATTTCCATTATTTATAATTACTATATTTTGCTTTGATCTCGTTATTGCCGTATATATTACTTCTGGTTTATTAAGTGAGCTATTTATTGTATAACCGTTACCATCACCTTCAGGTTGTAATAATATAATTACATTTGCTGCGTCCCATCCCTGGAAACTATGAATTGTTGAGAATTTTAATCCTCTATCCATCATAGTAAATTTCAACTTCTTTACAGTGTCATCCTTTAATTTATTTTTTTCATCTATTGGTATAAATGTTGTTATGGTTGGCTCATCTGTTGTTTTCCGATAGTTGTATTCTATGTCTTTTAGGATAATAGAATTTTGGCCTAAAATTACAGTCTCATTGACATCAAAGCCTTCAATTCTTAATATACTGGATATAATTTGTGTCAGCTTATTTATATTTATGTCTGAATTGTTATACATGTACTTTAAACAAGTAAACATACCATCTTGGAGCAATTCTGCTTTTTCAAAATTGTCAGCATTTATAAAACCAAAATCATTTTGAAATTTCTTGGCTAAACTTGTCAATTGATTGTTTGCAAATCTGTGGCATTTACTTAATTGCCGATTCCATTCTCCTCCAATAACTCCTATACGAATATCTCCATTTGAATCAGTATCTCTATTATATATATTCTGTTTAGGATCTCCAAAAACCACAAACTCACCATTTTCCTTCAGGAATTTATTATAAAGAATTTGAAGCCACTCACTTTTATAACTTTGAACTTCATCTATAAATATGGCATCAAAATGCTCTATATCATTTTCTTTATTATCAAAAAAAGTTGTATCATCAAACGAATTAAAATATACATGTTTCCCAATAGTTTGAGCCTGTTCCTTAAAAAAATGGTGATAGTGACTAATATGTAGCTTGTTCCAATAGAAATCAGCTCTTACATCATTGATGCGATATCGTAAATAGTTGGATAAAGTTTTATTGTATGTCAAAATAAGTATATTACCACCAGTTCTAATTTGGGCGTTTACAGCCCTAGTTGCAAGAACT
>ENA-OPTX01000979-OPTX01000979.1-human-gut-metagenome-genome-assembly--contig:-NODE-979-length-11948-cov-4.325065_pt1 | contig 11948 bp, 6 predicted proteins | sample MGYA00241465_ERZ501922 | MGnify/ENA primary metagenome ERZ501922 (study PRJEB25962, sample SAMEA2042399) | human gut metagenome | biome: human gut; feature: human-associated habitat; material: faeces...
TCGGTCACCAGCAGGCTGTTGCCGCTGGAGCCGCTGGCCAGGGTACAAAGTTCCAGCACGGAATCGCTCCTCACTATGTAGTCTCTCTGCGCAAAAAAGGGCGGCGGCCTGCGCCGCCGCTCCCTGTTTTCTTTTTAGCCTACCTGGCTCTGCTTCTCCTCGTCCGGGGTGACCACCACGCGGATGTCCGCCCCCACGCCGGAGAGCTTGCGCACGATATCCTCGTAGCCCCGCTCGATGTGGTGGATGCAGCCAATTTCGGTGGTGCCCTGGGCCGCCAGGCCCGCGATTACCATGGCCGCCCCGGCCCGCAGATCGCAGGCCTGGATACGGGCGCCGGTGAGCTTCTCCACGCCCTCGATGACGGCGATCTTGCCGTCCACCTGGATCTGGGCGCCCATCCGCCGGAACTCGTCCACATAGCGGTAGCGGTTGTCCCACACGCCCTCGGTGAGCACGCTGGTGCCCTCCGCCAGGCAGAGGACGGCGGCAATCTGGGGCTGCATGTCGGTGGGGAAGCCGGGGTAGGGCAGGGTCTTGACGTTGGTGCGGGTCAGCTTGCCGTGCCGGCGCACCAGCACCGCGTCATCCCGCTCCTCCACGTCCACCCCCATCTCCAGCAGCTTGGCGGTGATGCACTCCAGATGCTTGGGGATGACGTTGCGGATGAGCACCTCGCCCCCGGCGGCGGCCACGGCGGTCATATAAGTGCCCGCCTCAATCTGGTCAGGGATAATGGAGTAGCTGCCGCCGGACAGGCGCTCCACCCCGCGGATCTTGATCACGTCGGTGCCCGCGCCCATGATCTCCGCGCCCATGGAGTTGAGGAAGTTGGCCAGATCCACGATGTGGGGCTCCTTGGCGGCGTTCTCAATGACAGTCAGGCCGTCGGCCAGCACGGCCGCCAGCATGATGTTCATGGTGGCGCCCACCGAGACGATGTCCAGATAGATCTGGGTGCCGCACATGCGGCCGTTTTTGGCCTTGGCATGGATGTAGCCGCCCCGCACATCCACGTCGGCCCCCATGGCCACAAAGCCCTTGATGTGCTGGTCAATGGGCCGTCCGCCGAAGTCACAGCCACCCGGAGGGGGCACCTCGGCGGAGCCGAACCGGCCCAGCAGCGCCCCAATGAGGTAATAAGAGGCGCGGATTTTCCGCGCCAGCTCCTCAGGCACACGGGCGTTGCGGATGTGGGAGCAGTCCACGTCCACCGTGGTGCGGTTGACGGTGCGCACATCGGCGCCCAGCTCCTGCAAAATATTCAGAATCAATGTCACGTCGCTGATCTGGGGAATGTTCTCAATGCGGCATACCCCGTCCACCAGCAGGGCGGCGGGGATTATGGCGACGGCGGCATTCTTCGCGCCGCTGATGTCAATTTCTCCAAAAAGCGGCTTTCCGCCGTGGATCACATATTTTGTCAAAGCTACAACCCTCTATTCCTTCCGCCGCAGCCGTTTCCGGCATAAACGGTATCCAAGGGCCGGCAATTCACCGGCCCGGTAAACACAATTTAATAAACGCCTTCCATGGAAGTGCGCTCCAATACGAGTACATTATAGCAGATCTCTCCTTAAAATCAAAGCAAAATTCTCGTGTGCTCCGATTTTCTCTTCTCGTGCCTGTGATCCTTTGCTTTCAAAATACCCAATCTGCCGACTTTTATACCTCTTCTGATCGTGCGTGGGGTTATGTCTACCAAATGTCTACCAAAATGCAACGCAAAGCGCCTGAATTTTCAGCTTTTTCCCCAAGGAGTTTTTTATAATGTCTACCATACGTCTACCATGCGAACCTTTTGATTCTGTTTCCCCGCCTTTTATACCCCTATTCCCCGAAAGCTGCATTCTTTCCTCCCATGTAAGGGGCGTCATACGCCCCTAGGCTTCAAAATTCAGAAGGAGGAAATCCAAATGAGAAACCTCAAGCGGACTCTCAGCCTGGTAATGGCCATGGCCCTGATTGTGGGCATGATGGTCGTCTCCGCCAGCGCTGTGAGCAGTGATTTCAACGACTCTGCTGAAATCACCAACACTGAGGCGGTTGATGTGATGACCGCCATCGGTGTGTTCGAGGGCACCGACAAGGGCGCCTTCAACCCCACCGGCATCCTGACCCGTGAGCAGGCCGCCAAGATCGTGGCTGTCATGCTCCTGGGCGAGGAGGACGCCAATAAGCTGAGCACTAACTCCACCACCTTCAAGGACGTGGCCGCCAACCGCTGGTCTGCGGGCTACATCGGCTACTGCGTGCAGCAGGGCATCCTGGCGGGCACCGGCAACGGCAACTTCGACCCCGAGGGCGAGCTGACCGGCCTGGCCTTTGCGAAGATGATGCTGGTGGCCCTGGGCTATGACGCGAAGGTTGCCAACTATGTGGGCAACGACTGGGCCATCAACGTGGCCGCCGACGCGGTGAACGCGGGCATCGCCCCCAAGGGCATCGTGCTGGCCGACGCCATGACCCGTGAGCAGGCCGCCCAGATGGCGTTCCAGACCCTGACCGCCGACACTGTGTACTACACCAACAAGGGCACCACTGTCAACACTCCCGACGGCACTCAGGTTGTTGTGGGCGCCTCCGCCCCTGTGAAGGTCGCCAACAGCAAGACCGACGACTACCGCACCGTTTCCGCCGACCGTGACGAGGTGCAGCAGTTCTGCGAGAAGTACTTCTCTGACCTGACCCTGAACAGCAATAACCACGACGATTTCGGCCGTCCCTCCGACCAGTGGAAGAACGGCACCAAGGAGATCGGCACCTATGCTTCCACCGCCGATGCCTCTTACTCCGAGAAGGTCAGCTCCAAGACCCTGTACTCCGACCTGGGCCTGGATAAGACCACTACTGTGGATGTGACCGAGGACGGCAAGGCCAATGGCACCTTCACCATCGAAAAGGGCAACAGCGACGACGAGCTCGGCGGCAACGGCGTTCTGGTCGAGGCTTTTGTGGACAACGACGACAACGTGACCCTGGTGGTCATCAACACCTACGTGGGCGAGATCTCCAAGGTTACCGCCGCGAAGGACGGCGATGACCGCTATGTCACCGTGGACGGCAAGAAGTTTGAGACTGAGTCCTTCGAGAAGGACGACGTGGTTCTCTACACCATGGCTGATGGTGAGATCCAGACCATGACCCTGGCCGAGGTGGTTGAGGGCGTCGAGGTCACCAAGACCACCGGCGATTCCAGCTTCGTGGCTGACGGCGAGACCTACAAGTACAGCGCGAAGATGTCCAATAAGGGTGATGTCAAGGTCGACAGCGTGCTGGACCTGTACCTGGATTCCTATGGCTATGTCATTAAGGTCGACGTATCCAAGGCCTCCAGCGACTACGCCTACGTCGTGAACACCGGTGCCGATGAGGGCCGCTATGACGACGAGAGCTCCTACTATGCCAAGCTTCTGCTGGCCGACGGCACCGTGGTCGAGGCCGAGGTCGATGAGGACTGTCTGAGCGGCAGTAACTTTAGTGCAAAGGAAACCGCTCTGAAAAACATGCGGGGCTACATCGTAGAGTACAGCAAGAACTCCAAGGACATCTACACCATCAAGGGCGTCAGCACTTCTGGTCTGGCCGAGAACAAGAAGGTCGAGATCAACAAGGGCGAGTCCGCCATGACTCTGGACACTAAGACTGTCTACGCCAACAGCAAGACCGTCTTCCTGGTGCAGACCGGCACCGGCAGCAAGGCCACCTATAAGTCCTACACCGGCTATGCCAATGTTCCCGACCTGAAGGACAACAGCGGCAACTTTGTTTACTACTGCAAGAGCGGTAGCACTGTGGCTACCATGGTCTTCATCTCCGATGTGTCCGCGAGCTCTGACGACATCGTGTATGTCCTCAGCTCCAAGGCCGGCACCAAGGTGAAGGACAGCGACAACACCTACTACGAGTACAAGGCTGTTGTCAACGGTGAGATCACCACTGTCAAGATGGATGAGGAGCTGAAGGACAGCTATCCCAGCGGCAATGTCCTGAAGACCGATATTCTGCTGAACGTTATCGCCTATGCGGATGCTGAGAACGAGATTCTGGACGCCTCCGCCTGTGAGGAGTACAGCAAGGTCACTACCGATGATACCTATCAGCTTCCCGGCGTGGAGGTCAAGGCTGAGGCCGAGGATGGTATCATCGACCTGGGCGGCAAGAGCTACGCTGTTTCCGACGATGTCGAGGTCTATGCCGTCACCAAGGGCAAGAAGATCGAGACTGGCTCTCTGAGTGATGTGGAGAAGGGCATGACGGTTACCGCCATCGTGAAGAACGGCGAGATCGTCACCATCTTCTACGGCTCCACCACCTCCTCCGGCAGCGACAAGGCTGAGATTTCCGGCAGCGGTGTAAATACTGCTACCGTTGTTAACGCCTCTGATCTGAGCAGCGAAGCCAATGGTGCCTATGTTCTGACCAAGATGCCTGAGGATAAGAAGGATGACATCGGCGGTGAAATCACCGACAACATGTTCTTCACCTTCCGCATTACTGACAAGGATGCTCAGGATGTTGCTCTGTCCATCAAGAACAGCAAGGGTAATCTGATGTACAAGGAAGATGCCAAAGGTGTGACCACTGGTTTCCATTACTTCTATGTGCAGGTCATTGGTGAAGGCATCAATAATTCCTCCAAGGGCTATGAGATGAGCGATAAGGCGCTTGTCGATGGCACTTATACTTGGACGATTGTCAATACGACCACCGGCGATGAGCTGATTGGCGGGACCTTCACTATCCGCTGAGTTCTGATCACCAAACCCCAAGAAGCAAGGAGGCCCCGGGTATTTCCCGGGGCCTCCTTGCTTTCTTGATATAGCGCCGCGTAATAATAGGTGGTTCCAGCCTCATTGAGCTGCTGGTAGTCGTGATTGTAAAGTCCTCCCCCCAGCTTCCAGCTCAGGCCGTCTTGAGTCCACTCCACCTCAAGCAGCTCTCCATCGCTGGTGCTGAAATTAACCGCCTGCGTGTTCCCCCTCAGAAAGACAGCGTGGCGTGAACCGCAGCTTACCCAAAGCGCCTTGGCTGGAATCCCCAGTGTAAGTGCGGTAGGCTCGGACGGGCCGCAAGTTCCCGTACCCACATAAGAGCCGAACAGCAGGCTGCAATCTCCCCGTCCGGCGAGGCCCGCGTCAATTTTCTGAAAATCCTCGTTGAAGTCTCCCCGTAAAAAGCTGTCCTCCGGTTCCCACTGGTGCAGGTGATAGTGCGCTGTATAGTTTGCCATCTATATTACCCCCTCCGCAGGCAAGGCCACCCCCGCGTCCGGTAGACAGCCGGACGCGGGGTTCCTTTCCCGCAGGGGCCGCGTTTTGCAGTACAGCAAAGGCGCTGCCCGCCCCCCCTGCGGGAGGAATGAAAATGGCAGCTTATACGGAACACTATCACCTGCACCAGTGGGAGCCGGAGGACAATTTCCTGCGCACGGATTTCAACGAGGATTTCCGTGTGCTGGATAAAGCACTGGCCTTAAAGCCTGAGATTCTAAGTGGAAGCTATACAGGGGATGACGCCCGAAGCCGGGATATTTCGCTGGGGGTATCGCCCCGGGCAGTCTTTGTGGTAAGGCAGGACGGCGCAATGCAGTCCGATCGGTATACCTATGGCGGACTGGCGCTGCAAGGAGCACCGGTCACCATGCGGGACGGAAACCTGGTGGAGATCACCAGCAGCGGAATACGGGTGGCCCGCGGCGACCTGATAGAGGGCAGATTCTACGCGGACGCAAACCAATCCGGAATGAGCTACTACTATATAGCCTTCCACTAACAAAAAGAGCCGCCCCCAATCGGGGGCGGCTCTCTTCGTTTGATTTGCCTGTGTCTAGCAGATTATATTACTGCTGAACCCAGCCAGTCGCAGTAGTACCGCTCGTATCGGTGTAGTAAGAACCCCAAACAAAGGTCTTATTCTGAAGATCGCTGGCACCACTGCAGGCAGTGGAGGCGGTAGACGCATTGCCATCATTCTTAAAGAAAGAACCATAGGGCATAGCGGTCATCGTGGTAGCAGTGTCGAAGTTGACAGTCACACCAGTCTTACCGCCGACGATCTTAGCAGTACCGGTAATATTCATGGCATCCTTAGCGCCAAACTTGGTATTGCTGTTCACAGTAATGGTGCCAGAGGTAGCCCCCAGCTCCCAGCCGCCGTTAGAAGTCTCCTTAACGGTGACGTCGGCATCAGCAGACAGGGTAGCGTCAGAACCACCAATCAGCTTACCGTTGGGGACATTCATCACACCGCCAGCCTTTACCGTAACATCCAGAGTAGCCGCAGACTCGCCGCCCTTTACATCCAGAGTAGCGCCATCAGCAACCTCGATGGTCAGCTTATTGGAAGCATGGGTATTGGTCACAGTCAGGGTAACACCAGCAGGAATCTTCACGGAAGGAGTGGTAGTGATAGCGCTGGCATCCAGGGTAACATCAGTGTACTTGTTCAGAGCATCCTGGATGGCAGTCTGGTCCACAGCGCCAGACAGGTCGGAGGAGCTGTCAACCGCGGGGATGTTGCCGTAGGTGTCAACCACCAGCAGCTTCACCTCGTCGCCGGCGCCCATCACATAGTAGGCGTTGGCCTGGTAAACACCGGACTTATCAGTCTCGATGGCGATGGTGGGCACCACGCCCTCAACGCCGGCCTTGTCGTCGCTGTTGATGCCGATGATAACGGTATCGTCGGTGATCTCAGCGTTAACGTTGCTGCCCTTGTCGCTCAGAGAAGCGTCGGTGAAGCGGATATCGCCGTTCTTCTCGTTGTAGGCAATGATGGCAGTGCGCAGCAGGTTGTCGACCTCGGTGACAGTGTAGCTGCCGTCGCTGTTCTCCTCGTAGGTGAAGATGTCGCCCTTGGACAGGGAAACCTTCTCGTCGGTCATGATGTCCTTGTGCTCGGTGGCGCCATCCCAGAAGGTGAAGGAAGACACGGTCTCGCCGTCATCGTTCTTGGTGGTGGACACGGCGCTGGTCACATAACCGTAGTTGCTGGTGATGGAGTTGACCTTCGCGTTCAGAGTCGCATAGGCCAGAACCACGCTGTTGTAGCCGGTGGAGTTGTCCTTGTTGGCATAGGCGTTGGAAATGCTGGCCACGGAAGCGGAGCTGTACTTGGCAAAGTCAGAGCCAGTCATGGTGGAGAACTTGTTGGCGTTGTCTTTCACGAAGATCACGGCGTCGTCCGCGATGCTCTCGCCGCCAATCTTGCCCTTGCCGGAAGTATTGGCATAGGTGTTAGCAACAATCTTGTCAAAGCCGGCCTTATCTTCGTCGGAAGTCTCAGCCTTGGTCAGGACATACTCGCCCTTCTTGACCTCGTAGGTCACCAGATCGCCAACGTTAGCAATATCACCGGGGGTCGTATCCTGCCCATCGTAGAGCATGTCAGTGGTAACCACCTTGGTGGTGCCATCGGCGAAGAGCAGCTTGGCCTGGAAGCCGTTGATATCCTCGCCCTTGTTCACGATCACAGCGTAATCCTTCAGCTCGTGGCTGGCGGTGACAACCTCAGACTTCACGATGTAGCCGTTGAGCACAGCAGCCTTCACGGTGCTGTCCAGAGCCAGATCGGTGTCGGGAGTGGTGGTAACATAGTTGTACCAGGTGCCGTCAATGCGGACGGAGTCGCTCTTGGTGGCCTCAATCTTGCCCTCGACGGTGTCAGCCAGGACATAAGTATCGGTGTCGTCCACGGTGTTGGCCGCGGCGCTCTTGATGACATAGTCGTTCTTGGCCATGTCGTCGTAAGCGTTCACGTCCTCGAACTTGATGTTGGTTCCAGCCATGTCGGTGTTGAAGGACTTCTCGCCCACGTAGGTCACCTTGGCGGCGGTGAAGGGGACGTAAACGACGGTGTCGATCTTGCCGTTGTCGTCGTTGTCGTAAGCCTTCACAGCGGCGGCCTTGTTGCCGCCCACATTCAGGCCGTCGGCCAGAATGCCGGTGTAGAGAGCGGTGGTGGTCACATTGCTGTCCACCTTGTAGGTGGTGCCGTCAATCTTGACCTCGCCGTTCTTGACAGCCTCAACCTTACCGGCAGTGCTCTCCACGATCAGGGAGCTGTCGGTGGAGGCATAGACGCCGTACACATTCTCGCTGTCCTTATACAGAACCTCGACCTTCTGGCCGATCAGGTTGCTGTAGTCACCCTCGACCTTGGTGTACTGGCCCTTGGTGGTGATGCCGTTCATGTACAGGGTGTAAGTGCCCTTGCTGTCCTTCTCCACGTCGGTCAGCACGGCGTCGCCGTCGGTGATCAGGGACAGGTACTTGTGGCCCATGGTCTCGTCGGCGTACTTGGTCACGGTATTCTCGCCGTAAACATTCTGGGTCTTCTGCTCCAGATTGTACTTGCCGGTGGGCAGGGTGTTATTATTGGCCTCCTTCAGGGTGGCCTCGGCATCCTGTCGGCTGTTGTAGATGGAGCCATTCAGGGCCTTAGCAGCCTCGCTCAGGCCAGTCTCGTCGGTGATGTTCAGCTTCCACACGCGCTCGGTGCCGGTCACGACGGACTCGGTGCCGGTGTAGCTGTACTGGCTGGTGGTATAGTTGCCAGCGGCGTTCAGCTCAACCATGTTGGCGTCCAGAGCATTGTAGATCATCTGGGCGGCATTGTCACGGGTCAGCAGGGTGTTGGCGTTCAGATTGGACAGGTTCTTGTAAAGACCGTTCTGGTTGGCCAGCACGTTGGTGTTGATGGCCCAGTCGTTGCCCACCAGGCCAGACTTCTCGGCGTTGTAGCCCAGCACGCCCAGCAGCATCTTGGCGGCCTCGGTGGCGCTCACGGTGCCGGTAGGATCAAACTTGTTGTTGCCGCGGCCAGCGATGATGCCGTTGGCGGCGCAGTACTCAATGTAGGACTCTGCCCAGGTACCCTTGATGTCGGTAAAGGTGGGGGTGTCCTTGACGCCCAGCACGGGATCCACACCGCCGTTGATGGCGACGCAGAGCATCTTGGCCATCTCGGCACGGGTCACGTTGCCGGTGGGGTCAAAGTAGCTGCCGTCTTCCTTACCATTGATGATGCCCAGGGCAGTCATGGTAGAAACGGCGTCCTTGTTTACGATCTCATCCGCATCGGTGAAATCGCTCGCGTTCACCGCGCTGGCGCCGACACTCATCATGCCCACGAGCATGACGGAGGCCAGAGCCAGGCTGAGAGTCCGCTTGAGGTTTCTCATGTTTGGAATTCCTCCTTCTAAATTTTGAGCTTTCGGGGCATCCTACTCACGACTGCGCGTTTCAGTCAAGTATGACGCCCCTTGCAAGCCATGAAAAAGGAGGGATTCGCCCCACATGCAGTTCCAAATGGCACAAAAGAGCGGCAAAAAGTGGCGTTGGTAGACATCTGGTAGACACGCCGGGCATGCCAAGCGCAAAAAGAGCCCGGAACCACAACGGTTCCGGGCTCTTTTTGGTAGACATTTGGTAGACATTTTCCTCTTACGCCGCCTGCTTATCCTGCTCCATACGCACCAGCTTGATACAGGCGCCGATGACACCGAACAGGAACCAGTAGGTAAACATATTGCGGGGGTAATACCAGGTGTACTCCGCCACGCCAATGACCAGTATACCGCAGAAGGCGCCAATGGCGGCGGCCATCATCCGCTTCACCCGGGGGTCCAGGGCGGCACAGAAGCCTTTCACACCCGACTTCAGTTGGTAGAGCAGCAGAGACAGGTAGGCCAGCAGACCGAGTATACCCGTCTCTCCCCACATCTGGAGATAATTGTTGTGGGTATGAACCGGATAGGAGCCGTCGAAGTTGGTGGGATAGGTCTGGAAGACCTTCTTCATTACATCGGTGCCCAGGCCGACGCCCCTCGCCCAGTAGTCCTCCATCAGGTTCCTGGTAGTCTCATAGATACCGAAACGGTACTGAACCGAACTATCCTCTCCGGCGTTGAAGATGGTGAGGATGCGGTTGTAGATGGTCTCGGGCAGGAAGGGGATGGCGGCCAGACCCACCAGCAGGAAGACCGGCACCCAGCGCCAGTTCAGCAGGGCCAGGAAGACCAGCACTGCCCCGGCCAGGCCGATCCAACTGGCACGGCCGTAGGTTGCCCCGATGGCCACCAGCCCCACCCCCAGGGAGAGCAGGGAAAGGAGCTTCCCCCGCCAGTGGGAATTGAGGAAGAGCGCCAGGTTCAGGGGCAGGAGCATGGCCAACTGCTCGGCAAAGTTGTTGGGGTTGTCAAAGAAGGAGTAGACCCGGCCCGGCATGCCCTGATTGAGGTTCATATCCTGCTGGGAAGCCACGATATCCACGCCGATATAGCTCTGATAGCAGCCGTAGAGGGCGGCCACCGAGAGGCCCAGCACCGCCAGGGCCACCATGAGCTGGAGCTGCTCATACTTGCGCACCATGCTGACCACCAGCAGCACCAGCAAAAAGCCGGTCAGGTGGAAGGCGAAGAAGCGCAGGGAGAGGCGGGTGGACAGGGAGCCCGCCAAGGCGATACAGATAAAGGCCATATAGAACGTCATATAGGGCCCCAAGGTGTCCAGCTCCAGCCGGTGTTTGGGGCGCGAGGCGCTGCCCACCACAAAAAGTCCGGTGAGGGCTACCGCCCCCATCAGGCCGTAGACGTTGTTCCACATAGCGTGGGGAGTCATGAGCATGACCATCATGAACAGTCCCAGGAAGAGGAAGGAGGCCCCGCCCAGCGCCCCTATCAGGCGGCAGAACAGACTGGCGTCCCACACCCGTTTTCCCGCCCGGTAGACGGCCTTGAAAAGAGCGCAGGGGATGTTGATGATGGCGGTAAACAGGCGGCAAGCGATGCTGTGGGGCCACGCCCTGGGGATGCGGCCCTCCCGCCAGACGAAGGTACAGATGGCGCTGTTCTCCGCCTGCCGGAGAAACCATCCCTCCAGCCGGTCGCAGACCCGCCCCAGGGCACTGTTGGCGGCCGCGTTCTTCAAGCACAGCCACAGGGACAGGAAAAAGCGGACAAAGAGGCTGTTTTCAGTAATAGACATAAAAAATAATACTCCTAGCAATCAATCGTGGAGGGCTTTTTCATACACGCCGTAAGTGGCCCTGGCCATTTTGTGGATTTCAAACTTGTCCTCGATGGTCCTGCGCGCGTTCTCCCGGCACCGGGCTGCGAAAGCCGGATCCTCCAGGAAGCATTTCATGGCCACGGCCATGGAGTCGGGGTTGTCGTACTCCACCAGCATGCCGCACCCTGCCTCGTCGTTGACGATGTCGGAGTTGCCCCCCATGTCGGTGGCGATGACAGGCAGCCCGGCGGCCATGGCCTCGATGATGAGGAAGGACAGGGCCTCGTGCTGGGAGGAGTTGACGTACAGATCCGAACCCTTATATAGGTTCTTGATGTCCTTGCGGAAGCCGATGAACTTCACGCAGTCCTCCAGCCCCAGCTCCTGTACCTGGGCTTTTGTAGGCTCCAGCAGGGGGCCGTCCCCGGCCAGCACCAGGGTGAAGGGCACGGCGCACAGCTCGGTCAGCCGCTTGACCGAGTCGATGAGGTACTTGTGCCCCTTGTCCCCGGCAAACCGGGAGGCGCACAGCATAACGAAGCGGCTGTCGTCCAGCCCCAGCTCGGCGCGGAGGGTGGACTGGCTGCGGTCTCCCGCCCAGGCGTCCAGATCCACGGCGTTGAAGATGACCTGGATGCGGTCGGCGCTCCAGCCGTTGGCGACGAGCTGCTCCTTCCCCTTGTTGCACACGGCGATCATCTGATCCTGCCGCCGGTCCATGATGCGGTTGGAGAAGCGGGTCACGAAGTCGTTGGCCAGGACAAAATGGTTGGTATAGACCACGCGGATTTTTTTATTGTACTTCTTGGCCAGCAGGGCGGTGTAGTGCTCCCGCAGATAGTGGCAGTGAACCAGGTCGATGTCCCACTCGGCGCAGAGCTTCGCCAGTTCACGGGCGGCCTTTTTGTCGAAGCGGCGGCGCATCTCCACCCGGCG
>ENA-OPTX01000987-OPTX01000987.1-human-gut-metagenome-genome-assembly--contig:-NODE-987-length-11803-cov-19.055073_pt1 | contig 11803 bp, 9 predicted proteins | sample MGYA00241465_ERZ501922 | MGnify/ENA primary metagenome ERZ501922 (study PRJEB25962, sample SAMEA2042399) | human gut metagenome | biome: human gut; feature: human-associated habitat; material: faeces...
GAACGTAATGACAGGTGTATACACCGGACGTTCCCCTAAAGACAAATTCATCGTAATGGATGAGAACTCTAAAGATACTGTATGGTGGACTTCTGATGAATATAAGAACGATAACCACCCGGCTTCTGAAGAAGCATGGTCTACAGTAAAAGACATCGCATTGAAAGAACTCTCTAACAAGAGACTGTTCGTTGTAGATGCATTCTGCGGAGCTAACAAAGATACACGTATGGCAATCCGTTTCATCGTTGAGGTTGCTTGGCAGGCACACTTTGTTACAAACATGTTCATCCAGCCTACAGAAGAAGAATTAAAAGACTTTGAACCAGATTTCGTTGTTTACAACGCTTCTAAAGCAAAAGTTGAAAACTACAAAGAGCTCGGACTTAACTCTGAGACAGCTGTTATGTTCAACATCACAAGCCGTGAGCAAGTTATCGTAAACACATGGTACGGCGGAGAGATGAAAAAAGGTATGTTCTCTATGATGAACTACTACCTGCCGCTGAAAGGTATCGCTTCTATGCACTGTTCTGCAAACACAGACATGAACGGAGAGAACACAGCACTCTTCTTCGGACTTTCAGGAACAGGTAAGACAACACTCTCTACAGATCCGAAACGTCTTCTGATCGGTGATGACGAGCACGGATGGGATGACAACGGAGTATTCAACTTTGAAGGCGGATGCTACGCAAAAGTTATCAACCTTGACAAAGAATCTGAGCCGGACATCTACAATGCAATCAGACGTGACGCTCTTCTTGAGAACGTAACTCTGGATGCAGAAGGAAAGATCGACTTTAATGACAAGAGTGTTACAGAAAATACTCGTGTATCTTACCCGATCAACCACATCGAGAACATCGTACGTCCGGTTTCTTCTGCACCGGCAGCTAAGAATGTAATCTTCCTGTCTGCAGATGCATTCGGAGTACTTCCTCCGGTATCTGTTCTGACACCAGAGCAGGCTGAATACTACTTCCTGTCTGGATTCACAGCAAAACTTGCTGGTACAGAACGTGGAATCACAGAGCCTACACCAACATTCTCAGCTTGCTTCGGACAGGCATTCTTAGAGCTGCATCCTACAAAATATGCAGAAGAACTTGTTAAGAAAATGGAAGCAAACGGAGCAAAAGCATACCTGGTGAACACAGGATGGAACGGAACAGGAAAACGTATCTCTATCAAAGATACTCGCGGTATCATCGATGCAATCTTAAACGGAGACATCGTAAATGCACCTACTAAGAAGATCCCATTCTTCAACTTCGAAGTACCAACAGAGCTTCCAGGTGTAGATACAAACATTCTTGACCCACGTGACACTTATGCAGATGCTGCTGAGTGGGAGACAAAAGCAAAAGATCTTGCACAGAGATTTGTTAAGAACTTTGCTAAATACGAAGGAAATGAAGCTGGAAAAGCTTTAGTTTCTGCTGGTCCGGAAGTTTAATTTCTAATTTTCATAAAATCAGAGCCAAAGTAAACGCAATGATTGCGTGAGCTTTGGCTCTTTTTATTTTACTCAACACTTCGTCTATATCATGTTGTATTTGTCTTATTTTTCTTTCTTAGAAAGTTAATTCTTATACATTGTGTCCAAAAACCATTTAACTTTCTTTTAAATCTGATGTCGTCTCCCGGAGCAGGGAAGACCACCACTCTGACTAAAACAATAGATGCTATGAAACATGATTTTCGCATCGGAGTCATGGAAGCTGACATTGACAGCGCTGTAGATGCAGATACGATCAGCGAAACCGGAGCCAAAGTCATTCAGCTGCACACAGGGGGAATGTGTCATCTGGATGCAGATATGACAAGGCAAGGGCTTTTGGAGCTGGATACCAGTGATGTAGATCTTGCCATTTTGGAAAATGTGGGCAACCTGGTCTGTCCTGCAGAATTTGACACAGGCGCTGTGAAAAATGCCATGATCTTAAGTGTTCCGGAAGGAGACGATAAACCACTGAAATATCCACTGATGTTTCAGGTATGCCAGTGCCTTCTAATCAACAAGATTGATGTTCTTCCTTATTTTGACTTTGATCTGGAAGAATGTAAAAAGCGGGTACTGAAGCTGGGACAGATGATCACTGACCGTGTCGGTGTGAAAGTCACAGTGGAGGATCCCGAGTATTGGGGACTCGCGGAAGTTCTGACTGATGAAATGGCAGAGGTCTGTCTTTCCATGAAGGTCAGAAAACCAATGACACTGGAACAGATTGCCCGAAAATCCGGCAAAGATCCAGAACGTGTGCAAAAGTTGCTGGATGAAATGTCCGTGATCGGCATGATCGAATATAACTGGGAGAACGCCGACCATCATAAGCAGTATGTCCTGCCGATGTTTGTTCCCGGCTGCGCAGAATTTATGATGATGAATGACAAGCAGGTGGAAGAACACCCGATTCTGGCAGATTTCTTTGAAAATATGTCCAGACTGCCTCTGGAAAAGGTCACACCAATGGTACCGCCGGGAGGCTCCGGAATCGGAATGCATGTCATTCCTGTAGAAAAGGCAATTCCTGCAAAGCAGGAATCCGCAAGTGTGGAGCATATCTCCCACTGGCTGAAAAAATATCAGGACAAATATGCAGTCGGCGCCTGTTCCTGCCGCCGTCAGCAACGCGTGCGCGGCGAAGGCTGCGGCGAAATCGAAGGAGATCTGTGCATCGGTGTCGGTGATATGGCAGATTATCTGGTAGAAACAGGAAAAGGCCATTACATCACACAGGAGGAAGTTCTGGAAATTCTGGAGCGCGCCGAGAGAAACGGATTTGTACATCAAATCACCAATATTGACGGGGAAGATAAGATCTTCGCCATCTGCAACTGTGCACCTGGTGTCTGCAATGCACTGCGTACATCTCCTTGTAAGACTGCCTGTCCTGCTCATCTTCCCGTACAGGGCTATATTAAGATGGCGGCTGAGGGACGCTATCTTGACGCATTAAAACTGATCAAGACCGAAAACCCGTTCCCTGCAGTCTGCGGTGCAATCTGTAACCGCCGCTGTGAGGATGCATGTACCCGAGCGACCATTGATCAGGCTGTTGCTATTGATGAGATCAAGCGGTTTATCGCAGAACAGGAGTTAAAGGAAAATACCCGCTTTGTTCCGCTTTGCGAGAATCATGAAGGAAAACAATTCACTCAGAAAATTGCCGTGATCGGTGCCGGTCCTGCCGGAATGTCCGCCGCCTACTATCTGCGTACAAAAGGATACCCGGTTACGATTTTTGAAAAAGAATCCCGTGCAGGTGGTATGCTGATGAATGGAATCCCATCCTTCCGTCTGGAAAAATCAGTAATTGAAGCAGAAATTGACATTTTAAAACAAATGGGAATTGAATTCCGTTACAACGTGGAAATCGGCAAAGATATCACGATCCCTGAACTCCGTGCACAGGGATATCAGGCGTTTTATATTGCGATCGGTGCACAGGGCGGACGAAAAACCGGAATCCCGGGGGAAGATGCGAAAGGCGTGACAACCGGTGTGGAATTTTTACGCAGTGTAAACCTGAATGAAGATTCTGTTCATCTGAATGGCCGTACTGTGGTGATCGGCGGCGGAAACGTTGCCATCGACGTTGCAAGGACCGCGCTTCGTACCGGAAGTGAGCTTGTCTCCATGTACTGTCTGGAATCCGAGGCAGAAATGCCGGCAGCCCGTGATGAAGTAGAAGAGGCAAAAGAAGAAGATATCCAGATTCAGTGCGGATGGGGACCAAAAGAAATCCTCACTGAAAACGGAGCTGTAACAGGTATCGTGTTGAAAAAATGTATCTCTGTATTTGATGAAAATCACAGATTTGCTCCGGTCTATGATGAGAATGACTGTATCACCTTGGAATGTGAACACGTACTGCTCTCCATCGGGCAGACGATCCTCTGGGGTAATCTGTTAAAAGACACCACTGTAGAGCTTCGTCCAAATCAGACTGCACAGGCAGATCCTGTCACCTATCAGACCGCAGAACCGGATATTTTTGTCGGCGGTGATGTCTTTACCGGGCCGAAATTCGCCATTGATGCGATTGCTGCCGGAAAACAGGGCTGCGTATCCATCCACCGCTTTGTACATAAAGGCCACTCGCTGACACTTGGCCGTGATCTGCGTCAGTTTGTCGAGCTTGATAAAAACAACCTTGACATCGAAGAATTTGACACGGCAAAAAGACAGATACCGGGTAAAAAATCCGGAATCGCAAAAGAAACCTTCCGCGATCTGCGTTCTTCTCTCACAGAAGAACAAGTCAAGATCGAAGCAGGTCGCTGTCTCGGATGCGGAGCTTCTGTCGTGGATGAAAATAAATGCATCGGCTGCGGACTCTGTACCACAAAATGCGAGTTTGATGCCATCCATTTAAGCCGGGATCTTCCTGAGGCAAGCCGGATGCGTACTGCAGAAGACAAGCTAAAAGGAATCCTTCCTTATGCAGCCAAACGTGCCATTAAGATCAAACTGAAAAAGAAATCATAAAGGAACACATTATGCATGAGTTGGGAATTATTGTTCACATTACAAAAACGCTTCAAAATGTTGCAAAAGAAAACAATTTAAGCGAAATCGGCTCTGTCACTCTGGAAATCGGGGAAGTGAGCACAATCGTCCCTGATTACCTGACAGACTGCTGGAAATACTACCGCAAAAAATTTCCGCTGATCGAACATTCAGAACTGAAAATCGAGATACTCCCTGCCACTACTTACTGTGAGGATTGCCGCCAGACGTATCCTACAGTGGAATTCGGCAGACAGTGCCCATATTGTAAAAGCCCGAACACGTATCTCGTGTGCGGAGATGAATGTAATATCAAGGAAATTGAAGCACAATAAAAGGAATGAAAAGAGGAAAAAGATTATGTTATTTCATGTTTACGGTGAAAACGCCCTGCCGCAGTGGATCGCGATGCTTGGCGTACTCGCTGCACTGATTCTGTTAAACGAAGTTTCCAGACGGACCAAAGCCGGCGGTATTTTAATGTTTTTTGTCATCCCGGCTATTTTGACTGTTTATTTTATTGCAATTGCCGTCGGGGCAAAAACAGGAGCTTCCTGGGCACTCAATAACCAGACATATCTATATATGAATGGATGGTTCCACTACGCCAAGCTTTATGCCGCACTTGCAGGATGTATCGGATTTATGATGATCAAATATGAATGGGGAATCGGAAAAGCTCACTGGTTCAAAGCGTATCCGTTTGCAATCGTTGCCATCAATATTCTGATCGCCGTTGCAAGTGATTTTGAATCTGCCATCAACGGATGGTATTCCTGGTGGCTGTCCTCTGAAGATGTATGGCTGTACGGAGGATGGCACAACGTATTTAACGGAATTGCCGGAATCATCAATATTTTGTGTATGACCGGATGGTGGGCTGTCTACACATCCAAAGACAAAAAAGACATGATCTGGCCGGATATGATCTGGGTTTACATCCTGGTCTATGATGTATGGAATTTCGCCTATACCTACAACTGTCTGCCGACACATTCCTGGTTCTGCGGCGTTGCACTTCTGCTTGCACCGACAATCGCAGCACTGCTCTGGAACAAAGGCGGCTGGATCATGAACCGTGCCAACACGCTTTGTATCTGGTGTATGTTCGCGCAGGTATTCCCTCTGTTCCAGGAGACATTCTCTGACGGAAAACAGGTATTCCCATGGGCAACCATTCCAAAACTGTATGCTGACGGTACTTTAAACGGAATCACTGCCGGCGGAAGCACAAATGCAGATCCGACCATGATGACGATTGTCAGTCTCCTTGCACTGATCGTAAATATTGTAGCATTTATTTACATTATAAGAACTGCAAGAAAGAAGAAAAAGAATCCTTACAAAGAAGAAATCTTTACAGATTTCAAATACTACAAGGATGCAGCTGCAAGAGCTGAGATTAAATAAGAAACAAGGTCGCCCCGCAAAAGCTCTCTTCCACTTTTGCGGGGCGAATTTTATCTGCTTTTTTCCAGTTCCTTTTGAATTTTTTCTACCATTTCCCGATACACATCTTCCGCTCTTAATTCTGCATATACGTCCTCTGTCTCCAACAGCCACAGAAGATTTTCCAGTAGATATCCCCGTTTCGGTGAAGTACTTTCATTCCATTCCAGTTTGTCAAAGTAAATTGGAGTCTCTGTCTTTCTTCCTTGTACAATATTCAGATACCCCATAACCAGATGCTTCAGTTCTGAAAGTGCCTGGTCTTTTTTCCCCTGCTTCACCAGAATTCCAAGTTTCATCTGGGATACCATAACATTGACTCCTCCGAGACGGCTTTCTTCAAATAAGGTCTCCAGCTCCTGTGCGGCATCCAGAAATCGAAACGCCTTTTCATACTCACTTTCTTCTCCGGCAATTTTCGCCAGACTGACCAGAGACAAACCTGCATTGCGGATTTCTTCATACAAACAACGCTGTGTCAGTTTTTCTGATCCTTCCAGTTTTCCCATCTGATACAGGATACTGGACTTCATGCTTCTTGCATCAAAATCCGGCTGCGGCAGTTTTTCTACGGCTTCCAGCCCTTTTTCATATTCCTCATTCATACAGTATAAGCCAGATAAAACATACCATGCCGTCTCGGAAATCTCCGCATTTTCGCTGGCTGTGCTCTCTTCAAACAACGTAATGCTTCGTTCCATCTGCTGCTTCAAAATTTCTTCCTGCAAACTTGCACCTGCATACTGCATATAAGTCGAAGCTACCCGAAATTTCAGAAATAAGTCTGTCGGAAATTCTTTCAGAAGCTCTTCACAGTACTGCTGTCCTTCTTCCCAGTTTCTTGTCGAAAACAGTGTATCCGCTTTCTCCATCCGCTTCATACATTCTTCTTCCGTCATCTGCTCCTGAAAGTCCAGCAGAACATCCACACTCACGCCCAAAAGCCTTGCCAGCGGGTTTAGGATTGTAATATCCGGATATGTCGTATCCGTCTCCCACTTGGACACTGCTGCCGCTGAAATATTGAGTGCTGCTGCCACCTGTTCCTGCGTCAGTCCTTTTTGCTTTCTAAGATCTTGAATTCGTTTTCCAATTTTCAATTCCATCCATCTGCACCTCTCTTTTCTCTGATCTTTTGCTGCTTTTATTGTATCAAAGAAAAGAAAACTCTCCAATGGATGGAGAGTTAACTTTTGCTGTCAGTTTTTTAACTGTTTATCCTGTTTTTATAAGAATGGTTTCAATTCTTTCATCAGCTGTTCGTCCATATGGAGCAGCTTCTTTGCAAGCGAACGGCTCTCAGAAGACGCCTCTTCATACTCATTGAGAAATTTTCCGATGGACTGGATTCCCATATTACAGCCATCCATCAGAAGCTTCGCAATCTGAGAGCTGTCATCGTGGAGCATCAGCTTCACATCCGTTGTAATCCTGGAAAATGCAGCTGCGGCAGGATGAGGATCCTTTTCTTGTTCTCCATGTTTTTCCAGCAGTCTGCTGATATCTTCCTCCAGTGCTTTATGTTTCTTGTCGTATTCATCCAGCAGCTGATGAAGCTTTTCATCCTTCACAAAATCCCGCACCTGATTCAGGCTGTTGATCGCCATCTTGCAGCCACTGCTGCATTCTTTTAAAAGCTTTCCTGTCTGTTCTTCCATATCATTTCCCCACTTTCCATTACAAATCATGTCTTGTTTATTCTGTCCGAAAGTGCAGATTCTATCCCTTTATCTTACAACAGCACGTCTGATTTTCGGCCCTATAATGCAGGCAATTGCAATTTTTACCAGATCTCCCGGAATATACGGAAATACTCCGACACCAAGTCCTGCCACAAATCCGATATTCAACTGCATAGAAAGCCAGATTGTACCGAAAAGATAACATACGATCGTTCCAAGTACCATTCCAAGAACGGCAAATGACAGTTTTCCTTTAAAATGCTCCACAAAAAATCCGGCGATCACTGTCAAAAACACAAATCCGACCAGATATCCGCCCGTAGGCCCTGCCACTTTTGCCGGACCGCCGCTGAAACCGGAAAATACCGGAAGTCCGACCAGACCGATCAAGAGGTATACGATATAACTGATGGTGCTGAATTTTGTTCCCAGTACAAAAACCGAGAAATACAACACCAGGTTTGTAAATGAAATCGGCACCGGACTGAACGGCAGTGGAATACTTAACGGCCCCAGAATGCAGGTCAGCGCTGTCATCAATGCGATCAACGTCATTTGTTTCGTTGTGAGAAATTTTGCTTTTGTCTCCATGTGTTTTGTTCTCCTTCTTTACACTCTTGTTCCAGTATACGAAAGAGACGCTTAATTGTCAACCTTTTATTATTATAAGTTAACATTTATCCTGATTATTTACTCTTGCAGCTGTATATGCTAGAATAAATATCCTTACTATGATCTTGGGGAGAACCGATATGAATATAAAACAAATTAATTTTCTGCGTATTTTTAAAATTGCTGCAGCCGCGTCCATCGGATGTCTTCTTGCAGTACTATTCCAACTGCAGACACCAACTTCTGCCGGTATTATTGCCATCTTAAGCCTGCAGAATACAAGAAGGGAAACCTTTTCTCTTGTCGCCAGACGTATTTTTTCTTTCTTTCCGTCCATGACTGTGGCTATAGTGGTATTTTATCTGATGGGATACCAGATTCCATCCATTTTTGTCTATCTGATTTTGTTTGCCGGTATCTGTGAATTATTTTCTCTGCAAAATACACTGGTTTCCAACACCGTTTTGGTACTGCACCTGTATGCTGCCCAGTCTGTGCATCCCGCACTCCTGGTCAACGAACTGCTTTTGCTTCTGACCGGAACTTCCTGTGGGATTCTGATGAATCTCTACATGCCCGGAAATTCAGCAAAAATCCGACGGGCACAATCCGAGCTGGAACAGATATTCCGGAATACATTCCACCGGATCGCCCGTGATATTGTGATGGACAAACAACTTGCCTGCACCTTTTTTGATCTGTCCGATCTGGATTTGATTTTAAAGAAACTGGAAAAAGAGGCGCACGAAAATCAGGGAAATACATTACTGTCAGATGAACAGTATTTTGTGAAATATGTAGAAATGCGAAAAAACCAGAAGCTGGTAGTTGAAAAACTCTGTCAGAATATCCGACTTTTACATGATGTTCCGATTCAGGCGCATGCCATCTCTCATTTTATCGAAGATGTCAGTATAAAATTTCATGAATCCAATAATACACAGGAACTGATGCAGAAACTGACCGAAATGCAGACTTCCATGCAAAAAGAACCGCTTCCAGTGACAAGAACCGAGTTTGAAAACCGTGCAGTTCTCTATCGAATTCTCTACGATCTGGAAGAACTGATCACCATTAAAAAGCGATTCATCGAGACTTTAACTCCTGATGAGATCAAACGATTCTGGAATACCAGTCAAAACTGCTGTCAATAGTAGCAGTTTTGACTGCACCCATCTGGGAACAATTCCTGTTTCATACGATCCCGGAATTCTCTTTTCGTTTCCGCTGTTTCCAAAATCATAAGCGCTTTTTTCAACCGGATGATATCCTGCTGCATGAATTCTGTATAATTTCCTCTGCCCACAATCTTCAAATATGTAATTCCCGCTTTTTGTAGGTCGTACAGCGCACACAATCCACATCCACCTGCTCCTGTACGATAGTTTTCCACATCCAAATCCTCATTTTCCACTTCATCTGCTTTTTGATTTGACAGTTCCAGAACGCCCTTACACTTTTTGTTCAACTTCCCCACGCGATATGGAACCCGACAGAGATGCCCCAGTTCATCACAGTGCAGCGAATTGCAGAATCCTCCACTGAAATGGCACAGTTCATTTAGGACAAACGCCTCGTACCCGATATTCTTTTTTAGATTGGAAATACAGGATTTCATATCTTCCACTGTATTTTTGCGGTGAAAGATCACCCGGCAGATTTCCATTTCTTCCAGAAAATCTGCCATCTGGCTGTTGATCTCTCCAAATTCTCCGCTCAAATGGATCCGACAGGGGATCTTCTGACTGCGGATATACAAAAGCAGCGCCGGATCTGCCACAATGATCGTATCAAATCCTGCCTGATGGCATTGTCCAATGATCTCCCCCACAACAGGATACTGCTCGGGTGTATAAGATAATGAGTTGAACGTGATGGCTACCGGCACCTGATAGTATTTCCTCATATTTCCAAGAATCTTCAACTCTTCATAAGAACCGATCTGCACATTATAAGCGCGCACTTCTCGTCTGTTTAATGGATTTAGCACTCCATATTTTTCTGCCCACGCAAATGGAACATACCCGCAGAAACATTCATCTGCCCCTGCCTCCACATATATTGGATAATCATCCACACTTCCAAGCCCTGCTGTAATCTTCATCTTCACGCCTCACTTCTCACAATAGGTTTACCACAATCCGGTCAATGCCTTGTCTGACAGATTGATTCAGATACTCCATCTCTTCCAGACTCGTTCTGTCATATCCAAACAGTGTGTTATACTTTCCAAACATCTCCAGATGCCTGGGATATAAAAATACCAATCCCCTGCAGTATCCGGGGCACTGTTCTACAGATTTCTGTCTGCCACGGTCTCCACATGCGCACTTCGCATACAGTGTACAAAACTGTGCTGTATTGGTCTGAAAAAACGGCAGATGCAGGCTATGTTTTCCTTTTGGAATCACGATCTCATGTCCGCAGGCTTCCAGTTCATACCGCTCAATCTGGTTCTCTTTTAAATATTGCTGATAAAATTCACTGTTTAAATTGGTCTCCTGAAAGCAATTTGTTTCCTCTTTCAGATAACGGGACCGATTGTCCTTTTTGTACCGGTTCAAAAGAATACCCAGATTCAGTTTCACACAGTTTTGCGTTTCCTGTTTCCATTTACGGATCAGATGTGCGGTGCCCCAGTCATTTACTGCAATCTCATTCGGCATATATTCTTTTCTCTGTTCCAGAAATTTCAGCAATTCTCTGATTGAATCTATCTGACTCTCTTTGATCCACGAAAATGTCAGTGTCACTGAAATTCCTTCAATTTTTGCCTTTTCCAACATGGCATGTAATATGTCATTCTCCGGAAATAAATGAGGACAAAACGTATTGCCTATATAAACACGTTCCACCGGTTTCTTCGCAATCGGATGTTCCTGCAAGCCCCATTTTTTCCAGTATTTTTCTGCAAATGTTTCCATCGGTTCCCTTAGCCACGCTTCATATAACTGCGGAGTATCCAACTCCAGAGCCAGCTCTACATTTTCACACAGCTTCTGCCCTTTTGCTTTCTCTGCTGCCTCCTGAAACCACTCCTCTTTCTGCTCTTCCAGAGATTCTGCATAGTCTTCATCCAGATGAACAGGGTAATCCGTGTATGCTGCCGCGACTTCCCCGTCTTCCCCTGTCATTTTCAAAGAAATATACTTCCAATAATCAGCAAGTAATTGACGCACATATTTTTGATAGTCTTTGTCTTCTGTCAATACCGTATATTCTGTAAAAAATCGGCTCTCCTCCATTTTTTTCATCCGGTCTGCAGGAATCAGAAGCTTCTTATAGCACCCTCCATTTTGCGAAAAAAACTGCAGCCAGATTTCATGGATTTTCTCAGCCTGATTTGCCATCCGAAATACAAATCCGTTTTCTCCCAGCTGTGTGATGCGCACTTCCTGTCCATCGACAATTCCTGATAACAGACCATAGGGAATCATGGAAACTGCATTTTTAATCTGCATTCTGTGTCCTCCCAAACCTTATTCTTAGTATAATCTATAAATGAGCAAATTTGAAAAATTGCACAAAACTACACTGCGAATTT
>ENA-OPTX01000988-OPTX01000988.1-human-gut-metagenome-genome-assembly--contig:-NODE-988-length-11802-cov-1.869499_pt1 | contig 11802 bp, 8 predicted proteins | sample MGYA00241465_ERZ501922 | MGnify/ENA primary metagenome ERZ501922 (study PRJEB25962, sample SAMEA2042399) | human gut metagenome | biome: human gut; feature: human-associated habitat; material: faeces...
AAAGTTAGCTCTGAGATCCTTGAGAATATCTTCGCTTACGCCCTGAGCAACGCCAACCTCGTGAACTGTTGCGAAAGACGCCTCCTCGTCCATCTGCTTAAATTTTTCCTTCGGTGCCTTACAAACAGGGCAAGCCTCGGGAGCTTCGGGACCTTCATAAACATAACCGCATACTGTGCAATACCATTTCATAATTACTTCTCCTTTGTAATAAATATTAGTGTACTTCTGCCGAACATTTAGGACATATGCCGTAGTAGATAACAAATCTGTTTTCTACCTTAAATCCCTCTTCGGCAAGCTGTGACTCAAGGTCATCAGCATTTTGATTGTCTTCAACATCAATAACCGCTTTGCATTTGTTGCAGACAAAGTGGGGGTGCGGCTCTGTGTTGCCGTCAATACGCTCCTCACCGTTTACATTGCATATAACGCTGACCTTTCCTTCATCCTTAAAAAGAGCAATGTTTCTGTAAACCGTGCCAAGACTAAGGTCGGGAATTTCGGGCTTTAATTTATCATAAACCCAGCGTGCGCTCGGATGAGTGTCCGTACCGCACACGGCGTTGTAAATTGCATTGCGTTTTGAGCTGAAATTTCTTTTTGCCATAATTCATAAATCCTTATGCAATATTAGTCAGTACCGATTGACCAAAATCAGTAATCAGTATTAACTTTGGCTATATTCTATCACGCAGATGTTTAATTATATTTACAATAAAGAATTATAGATAAAAAATCTTGCACAAAGAATTGGGAGGAAATATAGTGAAATCAAACAAAACAGTAAAAATTATCATTTTTACGGCATTATTCCTGTCTGCGGTAATTTTAATATCGGTAATGACAGGTGCAGTAAAAGAAACAACGGCTGATACCGACAGCGTAAAACTGCCCGTAATAATGTATCACTCACTTTTAAAGGATGAAAAACTGCAAAATGACTACACTGTTTCGCCGACTCTTTTTGAAAACGATTTAAAATATCTTGCCGAAAACGGCTACACAACCGTTGTTGTAAAAGACCTTACCGATTATGTTTACGGCAAAAAATCATTGCCCGAAAAATGCATTATGCTGACCTTTGACGACGGATATTATAATAATTATTATTATGCACTCCCTTTGCTCGAAAAATACAACTGCAAGGCGGTCATATCTCCGATTGCGTCAGTGTCCGAAAAATTCACCGAAACCAAGGACATTTCCGTGACCTACGGGCATATAACTTTTGACGATATGAAAGAAATGTCCGATTCGGGCTATGTTGAAATTCAGAATCATTCGTACGATATGCATTCTTTGAAATCACGAAAGGGTGTTTTGCCAAAAGCGGGGGAGAGTGACGAAGCATATAAATCTATTCTTACGGAAGATGTTGTCAAAGCTCAAGGCTTGCTTGAAAATGCAACAGGAAAAAAACCGACCTGCTTTGTATATCCGTTCGGTGCAAAAAATGACCTGACCGAAAAGCTGATAAAAGAAATGGGCTTTTCGTGTACACTAACCTGTACGGAAAAGCCCAATATAATTACTAAAAATCCCGACAGCCTCTACGAGCTGGGACGATACCGCCGTGACCGCAACGAGTCAATGCAGAATCTTCTTATCCGAATTGAAATGCAGTCATAATATTTATACGGCAGATACGGCAGATTTTTTAGCCTTGGCGTTTCTTACAAAAGCCTCGCACAAAGCTATGAAGATGAAAAACAGCGGAGTTGTAATCGGCTGATAAAGGTTTACAACAGACTGAACAGCATAGCAGATAACAGCCGAAACGCACGCAATCAGCATCGGATTTTCCTTTGCATACTTAACTGCGTTCTTAATCGTACCGCACACAATGGCAAGATAGGAGAGAAGTCCCGTAATTCCGATTGTGATAAGGTAGTTTAGATATTCGTTATGGGCGGCATTTGTTGAGCTGTCACCGTATTTTGAAAGGTCGTCAAAGTACGGACTGAATGCGGAGTAGAACATATCCGGACCTACGCCGAACAGCTTTTCAATGAATGAAGCGTCGCCGAAAATCCATATCGACCTTATCCACATAAAGCCTCTGTGCGTACCCCATATATCGTTAAAGCGGATAATTCTTTCAAAATTGCCGAGGTCGGTTTTGGTGTCAATACAGCTGAAATAAACCATAATTCCTATCATGGCAACAGCACAAAATCCGAATACAACGGCAAGAGCAATCGGCACGGCTTTTGAAATTGTGATGTTTGGTTTTTTGTAATCAATAAGATACAAAATCCCTGTAATAACGGCACAAGCTGCAAGCAATATCCAGCCGATGCCTGAGAAAACGAAAATTTCCTGAAACTTATCAAAGCCCTTGCTTTTGTCGTCAAAGCAGAGCGAGAACAATCTGAGCAGCTTTGCAAACAACAGCATAACAGTTGCCGAAAGGAAAAATCTTTTCAGTCTGACAAGGCTGTTTGAAAACCATACAAGGTAAATAACCATAAATACAGCCATGCCGAGAATGCCGGAATCGCTGTCGGCAGTCATAAGAGCCGCAAAGCCAAATCCTGTTGCAATAAGATAAATTGCCCTGAGCAAGGTTTTCTCCGTGATAACCGACATTGCAATCATAACAGGCATAGCGATGCAGATGTAGCTTGAAAGTAGATTTTTGTTGCCGATTGTTGAAGTGAAGTCGGTAATAGTCTGTTGGTCGGTGAGAAGAGTAAACATCCCGAGAGGATCAATATAGAATGAGTTAAGCACCGCAAGTGCATAAACTATCATTGAACCGAACGCAAGCGCAACGAATATGTATTCAAAATATTTAAAGCACCTTGTAATCATAAAATATGCTGCGGTGTAAAATGCCATAAGCACAAGACCGTTGTTTCGTCCCTGAGTACCCATAAGTGCATCCAAAGGATTTGCAGACAACAGCGTTGAAATGACATTTATCCCGAGGAATACAATAAATGCCCAGTCCATAAACGAAAGCTCTTCATACAAATGCTTTGGTTTAGGCTTTTCAAGCTTTGAGTCTTCCGGCGGTTTATCAACGCTTGCGGTCATAATAATAAGAAATTCCGCAATAACGAGAATACCCGTCAATATAATGAAAAAGTAATACTTGTCATGCCTGATGTTAAAATATGCGTCGGTAAAAAACAACGGAAAAAGCGTGAACATAATAAGCAGATAATAGTTTGTGAGCGCCTGCTGTACCGAATATTTTTCTTTGGGTTTGGCAGGGGGGTTTTTATGCTTTGCAGAAGTCATAATAAAATAACCTTTCAATATAATGTACTTCAATTTTATAACGCACACACGATGTTGTCAAGAAATAAAGTAAGTTGAAAGCTCTGGTTTTCGACTTGTTTCGATTGGCATATGCTTGCAAAAGAACAATAATTGCATATTTTTCGGCACTTTTATTCCCAAATTAATACTTGTGGAAAAATTAGTATTGTATTTATCTCCGTAAAATGGTATAATTCCCCTTGAGATGTATTTCCATATTTGCAGGACAAAGACTTTTGTAAAAAATTGTTTATGAATTTATCTATTTGCAGATTGGGTGGGTTTATGAAAAAATTAGTTATTTTTGGCTTTGACGGCACTCTTGCCGACACAGCCCCCGGAATTTTATATTGTTTCAATACAACAGCAGTTGCAATGGGCTATGAGCCTGTTGAACACAGCGCACTCTACGGAGTAATCGGCGCACCGCTTGAATACGGATTTAAAACGCTCTTTAATATGAGTGATGACGAAATTGAATATGCCGTAAAGAATTACAGTAAACTTTATTCCCAGAAAGGAAAAGAGATGTTCACCGTCTATGACGGAATTTATGATGCTCTTCGTGAACTCAAGAAAAGCGGTTTTAAGCTTGCAATAGCAACTCAAAAGCACAGAATGTTCACAACGGATATTCTTGAAACCTACGAGGCGTCGGATGTTTTCGACGCAGTATGTGCAACAGATGTCGGTACAAACCTCACAAAGAGTCATCTGCTTTTGCAGGCGTGTGAGCAGACAGGAGTTTCCGTTGAAGAAAGTATCCTTGTCGGCGACAGCACAATCGAGGCAAAGGGTGCGGAAGAAATAGGTATGGACTTCCTCGCTGTGCTATACGGCTGGGGCTTTAAAACCAAGGAAGAGACCGAAGAGTACAAGTGCGTCGGCACAGTGTCATCTCCGGCGGAAATCTCTCAAAAAGTCATGGCACTCTGATTACGGTTAGTGCGTGTAAAACAGTGCATAAATAGGATTAAAATTGTAAATTTTCCAAAAACAAATCGGGCAGTCATAACGATTGCCTGATTTTTTTATGCAAATTTAATTCTGTATAATAACAATGATACAACGATATACTTTTGCTTGTAAACGGGATGTTTGATAAACTGAAATATGATAGTACGGAGTTGATATTGTTAAATTCTTTTACATAAATTTTAAAAGTTAATTTAAAATAATATTGAATTTTCACATATTGTATGCTAAAATAAAAATGCCAAACAAAAATTTAATTTTAAGTTCACCTAAGTGTGTATTTTTATTTCGGTAAAAATACAGGCTCTGTTTTAGCATACTTTCTTAGTATAGTTTAAAATTTTGTTTGGCGACAAAAGAGTTATGTATTTTTCGTGCGTAGCTTCAGCTACGCACTTTTTGTTTTATGCAAAATTATGCGAAAAATATTTGCTTTTTAAAAAAATCGACAAAATTTGAAAAATTTTAAAATTTTTTCGGATTTTATAAAATCAAAAGCCGTTTTAAATTGTCTATATTATGAAAGGAAATGAGAGGAGGTTATTTTATGAACATTTCCCACTTAGTAGAGAAAATTAAGAAGGGAGATAACAAATCATTTGAAAAGCTCTACAAGCTTACAGAGCGTGAAGTGTGGTTTACTTGTATCAGCTTTTTAAAGAACGAAACAACCGCACAGGACATTATGCAGGAAACTTACATAACGGCTTTTTTAAAAATCCAATCTTTGGAAAAATCATCACAAATCAGAAGTTGGCTTAACAGAATTGCCGTTAATAAGTGCAAAAATTATTTGAAAGGTAAAGGTGAAATCCAACTGGACGATGAAATTTTTGAAAATCAGGCAATAGTTGACGAGCGTATATCAATTCCCGAAGAATACATTTCAGACAAGGCAAAGAGAGAAATTATTCTTTCGATTATGCAGGAAGTACTGTCCGATGTTCAGTATCAGACAGTGATTATGCACTATTTTAATGAAATGACTGTTGATGAAATCGCAGAAGTCTTTGAATGTTCAAGGGGTACTGTGCTTTCAAGGCTCAATTATTCAAGGGCAAAGATGAAAACTGCAATTGAAGATTACGAAAACAAAAGCGGTGACAAGCTTCACGGTGTTGTTGTTGTACCTTTCTTTACAACTATTTTCAAGGAAGAAGCAAAGAGCCTTGCAGTACCGAACATTACAATCAAGCTCCCGAACGGACAGACACTTGCAACCTCTGCAACAAAAGGCATTGCTACAGGTGCAAAGTCAACAGTGTCATCTATCGTAAAGGCAACAGCAAATGCGACAGTAAAAACCAAGGTAATTGCCGTTGTCTGCGGTGCTACAATACTTGCAGGCACATCAGCAGTCGGCATAAGCATTCTTGCAGGCTGTAACGCTGAGAAAGAACCGACAGAACCGTCAGTAATATCTTCAACCGTACAGACTTCAACCGTACAGACTTCAACTGTATCATCTGAGGTCAGCAAGGCTATTGAGGATAACGGTCTAAAAATCGACAAAGACGGCAACATCACAGACAAGAATGGTAAGAAAGTTGAAGTAAAAGACGGTAAGGTAGAAGTAAAAACCGATGACGGTAAGACATTTACAGTTAAGGTTGACGATGTAAAAACTACAGTATCTAACAAAAACAACAGCAACAAGGGTAACACCGAAAAGAAAGAAGATACCAAGTCAAATACATCATCAAAGAAAGACAACACTTCAAAGACAAATACATCAAAGGTTGACACTTCTAAGAATGACAAGAAGCCAGCATCTAAGCCGAGCAACTCTTCAAAGAACGACACAAAGCCAGCTCAGAAGCCAGCATCTAAGCCAAGTGAATCTTCAAAGACTGAAACACCTACAGCAAAGCCAAAGCAGAAGGTATGGGTAGATGACTACAAGACAGTACACCACGAAAGAAAGTGGGTTGTAACAGGTACTCACGAGGAACCAGAATATAAATATGGTTACATTGATGTATGTAATGATTGCGGTAAACAGTTGCCTGACTCTAATACTTTATTAGATCATTTGGAATGGGAAATGGATAATGGTGGTAGTGGTTCATATCATTGTGAAGAACAGTGGGTAAAAGTAGGCACTAAAACAGTAGAAGACGGCTATTGGAAAGAAGCCTATGACGAGAAAGTCAAAGACGGCGGTCACTGGGAATACAGATAACATTTGATATTAACTACTTTAATCATGGTTTAATATTTCAAGGGAAGAGGACTCAATATTGAGTCCTCTTTTCTTTTGTATAGAAAGATTATTTTCTATACAAGAAAGTATTTAACTAAAATATAATATATGGTAAAATATAATAAAATAAAAGGAAAGGTTGTAGAGTATATGGTTATTTATAATACTATGTTTAGCGGTTGTGCTTTATATGTGGTACACTTTTAATTGTATTTTTAGAAAGCAATCATATTTAAAATAGAAAGGAAGTATTAAGATGACAATATACAGTTTTGTAGGTGATGAAGCATAATGTTAATTGAGAACAAAAATATAGAGGATTGTTATGGTATGGGAATGCTTTGTAATCAACAAAATAAACAAAGAGGTTAAGCATTAGAAAAAATTGCTTAACCTCTTTGTTGTTTTAATAATAGAAAAATCTTTTGTGTTACGGTGTAATAAAATTTAAAAATATATTATCTTGTTTCCTTGAAAATCGGCAGGCAAACTAAAATGACAGTAAGTTTGACAGTAAGTTTGACTGCATTTTATCTTGTTTTAACTTAATTCAAAATTACTCAACTGAATTTTTAAAATCTCAAAAACCCAGTGTTTAAGCCACTTTTAAGGCATTTTAAGTAATTTTGGTAAAAAATAAAAGGCGGTTAAAAAACCACCTTTACTGGTGCGGGTGACAGGACTTGAACCTGCACATCGGTTGATACTAGAACCTAAATCTAGCGCGTCTGCCAATTCCGCCACGCCCGCTTATTAAATTGAAAGTTGAAAATTGAAAATGGAAAATTATTGGTTCTTTGCTGACTTTAGTATAGTAACCAAAATTTTTTCAATTTCAACACAATCATCTAAAATAGATTTTGTTTGATTTTCAGACAAATATTCTGTAGCACCCAACAATTTTATCCAATATTTTGTTTCGGATGCTTCTTTTAGGGCTATGCTTATTTTTGATACAAAATCAGGCTTGCTTTGTGCCTGTTGGGATTCGGTGACATTAGCACCGATACTTGTGCCTGCACGAAGTAACTGTCTGGACAGAATGTATTCTTTTTTCTCTTCACACAAAAATTTATATAATCGTACAATTCTTATTGCAAACTGAAAACTTTTGTTTTCTATAACATTATCCATAATATTCGTGTATATCAAAATTGCGATTATTGCAGAGAACAGAAAATTAAAAATTTTCCACTCTCCATTTTCAATTTTCAATTTCTGCAAGACCTACCGTTAGATAATACTATAAATATCAGCAAAAGTCAAGTATAAGCAAGCAGTATATTATTACTGCTTGCAGAACACGATTCCGTCTTTTTTACTGATTGACTTGATTTTTGCCAAAGATTCAACTCTTATGCCCATATCACGAACGAGGTTGCCGCCGCCCTGATAAGCTTTTTCGATAACAATTCCCGCACCTGCTGTTTTTGCGCCTGCTTTTTCAATAAGCATAAGAAGTGCCGTTAAGGCACTGCCCTTTGCAAGAAAATCGTCAATGATAAGCACATTGTCTTCTTTGCTCAAAAATTCCTTAGAAACAACTATGTCATAGTCCTTTTTATGAGTGTATGAGTGGACGGTTGCGTTGTATGTATCGGAATAAATATTGATTGTCTTTGTCTTTTTTGCAAAAACAACCGGAACACCAAAATACTGAGCCGCAAGACAGGCAATACCGATTCCCGACGCTTCGATTGTCAGAATTTTTGTTATGTTTTCGTCCTTGAAAAGTCTGTAAAATTCCTTGCCAAGCTCACACACAAAATTGACATCAATCTGATGATTGAGAAAGCTGTCAACCTTTAACACATTATCGGCACCAATATGTCCGTCTTTAAGAATTCTGTCTTCTAAAAGTTTCATATCAATCTCTTTTCTGAAAAATAAAATAGTAACAAACAATACGATAAATTATACTACAAAGATTTGCACATTTCAATTGATTTTTGTGATATTCCATGCCTTATTTTTCTTATTTTCGGAAAAAATTAAATTCAGACACAAAAAAGGCAGTCGTGATAAAGCGACTGCCCCTGTGTTTTATACTTCAATATTTTTAATTGAATCAAATTCGTCCATGATTTCTTTTGACGGTTTTTTTGAAAGAAGAGAAACAATAACATTCACAATAAGCGCAAGTCCGAAGCCTACAACAAGTGAATAAAGATTTGTTGCCGCATAAAGCGTCTGACCGTTTACAAGCGGAATATAGTCCCATATGATAACTGTCAGAGCACCTGTTGCCATACCGCTGATTGCACCCGAAAGTGTTGAGCGTTTCCAGAAAAGCGCCAGCAGAACAACAGGTCCAAATGCCGAACCGAATCCTGCCCATGCATCCGAAACAAGTCCCATAATGCTTGATTTAGGATTAAGTGCAATGAAGAATGCAATTACAGCAACAACTGCAACTGCAATTTTGCCGACCAAAAGCGAACTCTTTTCGCTTGCATTCTTTTTAACAGCACCTTTGTAAAGATCCTCCGAAACAGCCGACGCAGTGACGAGAAGCTGACTGTCTGCTGTTGACATAATTGCGGCAAGGATTCCGCAAAGGAAAATACCGCCGATAAAGATAAGCACACCGTTGCCTGAGAAAATCTGCTGGATTGTTCTGATGAATACAGATTCGCTTGTTGCATCGTCAAGCTGTGCTGTAAGGTAGCCTCTTGCGATAAGACCGATAAGGCATGACGCAGTAAGTGAAATAATTACCCAAACAACAGCAATTTTTCTTGACTTCTTGATTTCTTCATTGCTCTTTACAGCCATGAATCTGACGAGAATATGCGGCATACCGAAGTAACCGAGTCCCCACGCAAGGTTTGAAATAATCGAAACAGCCGAAACAGGAGTTCCGTCACCGTTTACAAAGAAGTTAAGGAACTGAGCAGGCTGTTCAACACCTTTTGCGGCAAGTGCAGAACTGAAGCTTGTGTCAAATGTGAGAATTGCATATGCAAGCACCGGAACGGAAAGGATTGCAACAATCATCATAAGTCCCTGAATGAGGTCGGTTGTACAAACTGCCTTGAAACCGCCCATGAATGTATATACAAGAATTACTACTGCGGCAACGATAAGACCGATAACATAAACCTGATTGTAGTTTTCGTCACCGCTTGCGCTGTTCGAGAAGAGCGTTGCAAAAAGCTTTGCGCCCGAACTGAATGCCGACGCTGTGTAAACCGTGAAGAAAACTGCGATGATTGACGCCGAAACAATCTTGATTATGTTTTTATGGTCACGGTAGCGATTTTTGAAAAAGCTCGGAATAGTGAGCGAGTTGCCTGCCACAATTGTGTATTTACGAAGTCTTGCCGAAACAATGTACCAGTTGAGAATTGTGCCGATAAGAAGTCCTACGGCAATCCATGCCTCGCCTGTGCCGGCAAGGTATACGGCGCCCGGAAGTCCCATCAAAAGCCAGCTGCTCATATCCGACGCCTCCGCACTCATCGCCGTTACGATCGGTCCCAGCTTACGTCCTCCAAGATAATAATCCCCCGTTGAGCTGTTTTTTTTCATATAATAGAGACCTACTGCGACCATCCCCAACAGATAAATGATGATGATCGCAAAGATCCCCCATGTCGTTCCATCCATTCGTATTCCTCACTTTTCTCTTATTCTTTTGTCTTTCCAGCAGGCGTCCGCCAATGATGTTCCGCTACAAGTGCCGGCAATCCAGACGGGTTCAGACAGAGCCGAAAACACTCTGTCTGAACCCGTCCTCTTTCCTTATGGCGATGAGAACTGATCTGTCATCCGTCAAATCGATCCCATCGATCCGCAAGATTGTTCACCTGAGATTCAAATTTTGCCTTATCCTTATTCGCAAGTCCCTGATTTCTGTAAATAACATCCAACAGACGTTTTCCTGCCGCCAGCAGGCGCTCAAATGCAGCATCTGCTTTCTTCTGTGCAGGTTTCTTCTCCTTGATCGGTATACGCGTTCCCTCGGATATGATCTCATTTGCCGCCAGATCCACACATCCGCCCGGGAATGGTGCAAATGCCGGACATCCGATCTCCGCTTCCACCGATGCTGCAAATTCTTCCGTCACCGTGTCTTCACCATGCACGACAAACACATGGGAGAGCGGCGTCCGGAAACCTTTCAGCCAATTTAAAAGTCCGTTCTTGTCCGCATGTCCGCTGATACCGTGAAGACTCTCGATCCTGGCATGTACTTCGATCGGCTCACCGAACAGTCTGACGTTCTTCTCGCCCTCCAAAAGTCTCCGTCCCAATGTTCCCACTGCCTGATATCCGACAAAGAGAACCGTACATTCCGCTCTCCAGAGATTGTGTTTCAAATGATGCCGGATCCGTCCTGCATCACACATCCCGGAAGCTGAGATGATGACTTTTGGTTTCTCGATAAAATTGATCATCTTCGAGTCGTCGCTTGTAGTCGATATTTTCAATCCCGGAAAGATCAGCGGATTCACCCCGGAATTGACAAGCTGAAGCGCTTCCTCGTCAAAGCATCCCTGCATATTTTTTGTAAAGACCCGTGTCGCTTCAATTGCAAGCGGGCTGTCCAGATATACTTCAAAATCCTGATACTCTTTTAAAAGTCCTTTTTCCTTGATCTCCCGGATAAAGTATAACAATTCCTGGGTACGTCCCACCGCAAATGACGGAATCACTACATTTCCGCCTTTATCAAAGGTCTCTCTCAGAATCCGTGTAAATTCGCCGACGTAATCCGGTCGCTGTTCCATATCATGGTAACGGTTTCCGTATGTAGACTCGATCACAACATAATCCGCAGACTCCGTTGTCTTCGGGTCTTTGATGATCGGCTGCTGTATATTTCCCACATCGCCGGAAAAGACGATCTTCTTACTGATCTCATCTTCTGTGATCCATACTTCAATGCTGGCAGATCCAAGCAGATGACCGATATCTGTAAAACGGATGTCGATTCCCTCACAGAGCTGAATCCTCACCCCGTAATCACAAGGCGCAAATAATTCGATCGCATCAAGAGCGTCCTGCATCACATACACCGGTTCAAATTCCGGCTGTCCGGCACGCCTGCCTTTCCTGTTGCGCCATTCCGCCTCAAACTCCTGAATGTGCGCACTGTCGCGAAGCATGATATTACACAGATCCGCCGTCGCAAATGTGGTTACGATCTCTCCTTTAAATCCGTTCTTCACCAACTTCGGAAGCATACCGGAGTGATCGATATGTGCATGTGTCAAAAGTACATAATTTACTTCATTTTCCGGGATCGGGAGTCCAAAATTCTCATACAGATCCGGTCCCTGCTCCATCCCGCAATCGATCAGGATGTTTTTCCCTGCAGCCTGGAGAAGATGGCAGCTTCCTGTCACTTC
>ENA-OPTX01000993-OPTX01000993.1-human-gut-metagenome-genome-assembly--contig:-NODE-993-length-11710-cov-3.074989_pt1 | contig 11710 bp, 9 predicted proteins | sample MGYA00241465_ERZ501922 | MGnify/ENA primary metagenome ERZ501922 (study PRJEB25962, sample SAMEA2042399) | human gut metagenome | biome: human gut; feature: human-associated habitat; material: faeces...
ATGTGTCGAGTATGATTCCTGGTTCGTTCGGTGTGGTGGGCATCAATTTCGCCCCGATGTATAATTTCAACAACTATTTTCGGGCAGGGCTTTCTGCGGATGCGCAATATGATGAAAGTGCCAATCTTAAGGAGTATAGAGTGGGCGAGTTTTACTCAAGCGATTTGAAGTTTCATCGTCCTCCTTTCCGTAAGCAATTTGCCATGGGGTCATCTCTTCGGGCAGAACTGGTGATGCCTGTTTTTTCTATCAATGTCGGTGTCGGTCGGAATCTGATATACAGCGGTGGTGATATGAAAGGGTTCTACCAAATTCTGGCTCTCAAGACTTACATTACACGCCATTTGTTTCTGCATGTAGGGTATCAGTTGAGCAAGTTTAAAGACCCCAACAATTTGATGCTGGGGCTTGGATATAGATTTCATGATAAACGATGAAAGGGTAATCTGTATTTGTATACATTTGTTTCTTATCTATTTGTTTCTTATGTTGGCGATTATCCCAAGATTTACATCTTTATATTTTAATCCATTAAGTTCAAATGTAATTCCTCCGTCATTATTAACTAAGAAATATCCATCAAAATTTGTATTTTTACTAAAGTTGCAATGGAGGTAAGTTGAATTATCTTCATTAATTGCATAACCGTCTACTAGAAAAGCCAGTCTATTTCGATCTCCTACTAAAACAGGATATAGAGAAAGTAACGACTTTTTTACTATATCTAAATTCCAACTCTGATCTTTATCACAAACCAGCCCACATTGAGAAGAATTCAAGGCTGCAGATATTTTATCTGTTGGAGTTTCCATGGCAACAACGGCATTTACAATAGAAGATTGTGGCCATTTGTCATCATAGGCTTTGCCCCATACTGGATATGTTCCAATAGTGTCATATATGTATTTGGATAAAATTCCTGCTAACTCCCACCATTCGGGTACTGTGTCGTTTTTCTCCATAATTAATGTTTCCCAATTAATATACACTCCGTTAATGCTTATATATGGTTGTAGGTAAGCCATTGCTTGAGCAATGCTTATAACCGCTTCTCCTGTATAATAGTTATCATACCATGCCGATCCCGGTCTACTTCCGATTCCTTCAGCATATTGTACCCATGCTTTGGGTAATAAACGATTGTGTGGTGCACTTTGTGACCATTGGGTGCTACAGAAAGGCACAATCATCACACTTACTTCTCCTGGTATAGGGTCAACAGGGTAAGAACGTGTAGACAATGCGTTTTTATAGTTTTGGATTTTATCCAATAAAGTATTCTTCGCCATTTGCATCATAATATTCGGCCCTAAGGAGACTTGATAAAGCGAATCATTGAATGAAGGCATATATGCGAGTACTTCTTGAAATCTTTTATCTCCAGAAACAATAATTCTTCCATTTTCCAGACCATTATTTATCTCTATTTCATAAACCAAGGGGAGTTCTTCACTTGATAAAGCTCTTGTTTTTTCAGAAGCGTGTAGTCTGTATGTGCTTTTTACACCAAATGCGGTATTATTATCTCTAGTTTGTGGTTCGGATGTTACAGATTCGTGAAATGTTTTGGCAATTGCAAGTGCTTCACTTTCTGACAAATCATAAAGGCTACTATTAGCTTCTATCTTAATTTCCTTGTCTAGTTCCTCTGTGCATGCTGAAATTGATACAGTAAAAATGATACATATAAATATGTTTTTTCTCATAATGTTTTTGTTTACTTAATTATTCAATTGCTGATAGAAAACATTGGATTTTTGCACCTCTTACAGATGCATTCGGATATTTTGATTTATACTTTTCTGTAAAGTCTAATACAATGATAATTGTATGGTCGTTCACTACGGCAAATCCCTGTTTAGATATGCTGTTGTTAAAGTTTAAGGTAAGGCTGTCTTTATCCCATTCATAGGTTCCGATTCTTTTATTATTGTCATAGTTGGATGAAGAATAATCAATTTCCACAGCTTTAGTATCTTTGTCAAAAGAGTATAGTATTCCCGATCTGCTTTTGGCAATTCCTCTTAATTCGCTCTCTATTATTTCTCGAATGTGCAGGTCATCACCATTTATCCAAGTATTGGATGAATCTCCTTTTTCTATGAACTTTCCGGAAAGGTAGTCGGAAATAACTTTAATCTCTGCATGATTGTCAGGATATTTTAAGTCACGCAGATATATGGAAGTGTTTCCTACACTGTTTCCTGTGATGAGGATTGCCTTACTATCGTTCTGTGGTTCAACTGTTGCTATTTGGGGATTCTCTGACTGTAATCCAAGCCCCATTTGGAATTTTTCTAAATCAGACAATATATACACAGTTCTTTTCTCTCCAGCCAAAATATGTATGGAGTTGCTACTTAATTCAATGGATTCACAATTTAGTTTGTCTTCGTTTGAGCAACTGATTGTAAATATACAGAATATCAAAAATAATAGTTTCATTTATCTATCTTCTTTTTTATCGATCAAAATGTAAGCCCTCCTAATAGAATTATTCCATTATCTTTCCAAATATGATTCACTTTTACTTCTGTAATACCTGCGTCAGGATACCGCTGTTGATATTCTGCTGTTTTATCACTCTGTAGAATATATCCGTATGACATTTTTGTAGCAAATTTAAAACCGAATTTCTCTGTTTTATCGTCATACATTAGGGTTAAAGAGGTAATATTCCATTCGTATGTGCCTTCTCTGAATATTCCCGAATCAGTTTTCATTGTGAACTTTTTGCTTTCCTGGTTGAATGTATAAGTAGCACCAATGAATGGTTTATCTTTTTCTCGTAACTCAATTTCTATCTCTGGGGGGATTCTTAGATCCACTGCTTTTATTATTACTCCCGGATAATCAGGGTTACCTTTTAGCGGAATTCCCCAGTTGACAATTTCCGGACTGTTGAAGTATTTGACATATACGGAGATTTCACATGCTATCTTATTATTGTCGGTATCGATAAGTCGTATCATGGTGTTCCCACTTTTGTAGGTAGTGATACATACGCTCATTTCGTCAAGAGTTGCAGTTGCAATTTCTTGATTTTCTGATTCTAACTTATAGTTGTGCTCTGTTAAGTCTGTTTCTATAATGACATGCCATGTGTCTCCTTCCCATATAGAGACTGATTTCTTTTCGACTTCGTATGGCTCCTCTTCAGAGCAACCATACGAAGATGCCAGTAATAATACAATTAGTAAAACTCTACTGATTCTCATAGTCCGGTTATTTTCTAGTTATATTATATAGCATAGTCATTTCCTGCGTGTAATATGCAATATTATTATTATCGTCGTCTGGAAATACAACATCGCAATCCTGCAGGTCATTACTTGTTCTAAAGTAAACTCTAGATCTTTTCCCCCATCCCATATTTACTGACCAGTAATGGTCATATCCGGCTTGGTGCTGACGCTTCGTAATAACAACCCCATCGATTAGCCATGCGTGTCCTCCCCCATTACCTAGAATCTTACCATTGTCGTCTACAATATGTCCGGGACCACAAAGAAAAACAGGTTTTCTTTCAAATAAAGATTGTTTTGCTAGATTGCCATTAAACTTGTTATTTTGGTTCCCGTAGAAATTAACCATACTCTTTAAATAATTTATGGTATTGATTGTAGGAGTTTCTGTTTGAGTAATCACTGATTTTTTATATGTTTTTCCTGTATTGACATCTAATAAGTCCTTTTCTTCATAAGAGGGGTGTGAATCTGTTGCTGTGGCAATCTGTGCAAATAATCCTGTAATCATATTTACCAGATCTTCAGGTGAACTAGCTTCTGGATATCCTTGGGTAAATTTGATGAATTCGACTGATGTTGCATAATCCCAGTCAACCTTTTGACTATTAGCTAAATACATGTCTGGTTTCACTATGCTGAACAATATTCCGATTGCTACATTGGCACATCCTACAGCAAGATGCCCTTCACGCTCACCTCCATATCCGTCGTAGATCATCATTATAGGCCTGCCGTAGTTGTATGGATCATTCTGAGTCCATGAAACTTTAGATAAAGGATTGACAAAACCTACTACATTGGATTGAGGTCTGCTTACGCCTCCAGACTGATTTCCAGGATTATTATTTCTAGTTGATATCTCATCCGTTGTTATAATTCGGTCTTTAAAGTCAGAATAGGAAACATTTTTCTGCGGGATGTTTAATTGTTGGGCTATTTTATGTAAAGTGGAATCCCTTTTTGTAGATCTCATACATTCTATTTGCTGGATATCTAAAAAGACATTTTTTTTAGATAGTTCCAATAGATAACGTGCTTCCGTGGCAATTTCGGAATGCGAAGTATAATTGTCCACATAGTAAAGAACTTCCGGCACTCTCTCGTCTCCACATATGACAGCTAGACTTTTATTTCCCTCATTATTGGATAATTCAACCTCGAATATTGGAACTGTGGGCCCTTTGGATGTTGTCGAGCGGGTATCGGCTATATTTTTAATGATGTTGTTTTCCTCGGCAACATAATACTTCTTTCTTATAGATATTTTTGTTGTTTCAGAGTTTCGTGTAGCTATTTTATCTCCAACTTCTATATTATTTTGGAAATTAGCAACAATATTGCTGATTTCTTCTATAGTCAGTTCTTGCGGATTGTCATACGCAATGCTAGCGAACTCTTCTGGAGTTAAAACTATCTGGTCATTTTCAGCTTTTTCATTATCAAACTTATTGGCAATGTTGCTATCTGTACATGATGAAAAAAGAAAGGAAATGATGAATAGATATATTAAGTATCTGTTATTTAGCATATTGTGTCTATTTAGCATAAATATTATTTAAGTAATCCATCTTATGAGCCCATTCTTGAACGGCATTTGCCTGAAAATATGTGTTGGCATTGCTGTCCAATTGGTAGAATCCAGTACATTCATCTGCCCATCCTAAATTAGCGTGCCAATAAACATCGTTTCTTTTCACTAGTTCGCGAGTCGAAATGGCTTTTTCTGTAACCAGTATACCGGATATGATGAAGGCGTGATCAGAAGTTAACATTAGAACCAAATGCTTGTCTCGTAATGCTGCCCACGCCATGTCACCATTAAAAGCTGCCTTAGCTTGGTATTTAAAGTATTTGTTCATTGTCTTTAGCATATTCTGTTCTGAAACTTCACTCGAGATAACAGCATTATCCCAGTCTTTTTTAGATGTGGTTTTGTTTTCGATATAGAGGTCTAGAATTAGGCGCTGGGCATCAATTATGCCTCCTGCGCCTGGGTCATCTAATTTAGGGGTCTTTGTCATTTGATCCCAATTGGGAATGAAAGTCATACCTGTTTGTACTTCATACTTTCCTGTAGGGATTAGAAATGCAACTGGAGGCCTTTTATTACAGTGAGTATATGTCATCATCTGCGCCATAGCAATATTCACACATCCAGCAGGAACTGATGTGAAATTCTTTCCTCCATCTTGTGTTCTTACCCAGTCTCGTAAACCATCTCTATCTATATTAGAGAACCATCCATTATAAGGATCCTCTTGTCCCCAATTTGTTTTTACTAGAGGGAATATAGATTTGTCATGATAGATTTGCATTTCTATATCTCCTATTTGTACAGCAGTTGATCTTGTTGTAGGTTCTGCATCAGTAATAGTTATATAGTTTTTGGCTGCCTCATAAGAAACCTCATTTATAGGTATTTCCAGTTCTTTACTAATCTTTTCAAGTGTTGGAAGTCGTAAAGAGTCTACAGCTTCTTTCATCTTTATTGTATTATAGAGATAGCTTGCTTTTGAAGCATGTAATAGTTTACTAGCTCCTGTTTGCTCCATCATTTTTTCACTACTACATTTAGGAATGAAGGCAATGATGGCAGGAAAATTTGCATTCGCTGAAACTATAGCACGACCGATAGAAGAGCCATTACTAAATTCGATTTCGCAAATTTTCGATGTGATATCGTCATTGTTAATGGCTCTTGTTGCTTGCTCTTGTTCTTTGAATTCTCCCTCTTTATTAATAAAACTCTCTTTTACAATCTTAAAGGAAGTTGCATTGCTTCTTGTCGTTGTTCCGTTTTGCAGATTAGCAAAGGCACTTACCATGTTGAAAAGAGTTTTCTCTTCCAAATCTTTTGTTTCATCATAGGAGATGCTAAAGACTTCATCTTGTGTTAGTTTGACTTTCTTTTGAGAGATAAAATCTTCTGAAATATCATTCGTACACGAATGGATGGTGAATAGGCTGGCTATTGCACACAAAAAATAGAATAGCTTTTTCATACTTTTAATTATTAAGTTGCGTAATGATTGCATGTTTGTTACTTTTATGGTATTGAGTGCTCTATTTCAAACTCTCCAATGAAAGTCATGTCTCTTTCTATATAAAGAAGCTCATAATAGCCAGTTTTGTAGCCTGTTAAATCAATTTTATAAGTCTCTTGCTCATTAAGGGGGATTATCACATCTTGGAACATGATATTTCCTTGTTGATCTTTTACTTGAAGAGTGACTTGATCGTCGATGTTTTCAAGAAAACGAATTTCAATAGAGTTTTCGTCGAGAATGGCTTCTATGGGGATAGGAACAAGTGCTCTTTGTGGATAATCCCACCTTTTGAGAACTAAATACTTAGATTTATGTTCTGATAGATTGTTAGCTTTCATTGTCATGAATGAAATACTAATTAATAATAGTACAATACTTAATTTTCTCATATTTTTAAATGTTTTTTGCAAATTTACGGAGACATGAGGGAAGGTGCAAGTAAAGTACGTTTTTGGACGTGGACAAATAGATGTTGATAATCAGATGTTTATGATTTTTTACGTGGACATTATCTTATGCTATAGATTGTTTCTTCTGAAAACATGATTATTAGTGCATATTTTCGATTAAGTATTCATATAATGTAGCATTATTATCCGGTAATGTGATAGCTAGTTTTCTTCTAAGTCTGAGGCGTCTTTTTCTCACTGAATCAACTGTTATATTTAATAATTTTGCTTCCGTGTTAGTGTCGAACCCATACATGTAAAGACAGCAATATTGAAAGTCTTGTTCTGATAAATCCGGACATAGACTATATATGTATTTATGAAGACTTGGATAAATATGTGTTATTTCATCTGTGATAAGTTTCCATTGTTTTTCTGTTATTAATGGCTTATCATTTCTTGGCTTATTTTGGTTGGCTAGATATGTTATCTCTTTGAATAGAGGTGAGTTTTCTAGAGATTTATTTTGTAGTTCCTTGTAATTGGCAGTTAGAAGACTTATTTCTTCCCGCATTTTATTATAGTTTTCATTTTTCTCTTTAAATGTATCTAACAGTCTTCTTTTCTTTTCCAGTTCTAATGAAACATAAAGTAAATCTGTTTTTATTTGATTTAATTCATCTCGTTGCCTTTGGATTTTTTCTTTCGCTTTTTTTCGATATAGGAGATACCCTATTATTATCAATAATAAAGAGGTTATGCAGATAGCTGAAACTATAATGTAACCTTGTTGCTTAATCTTTAATTTGTCTATTTCTTGCTTGATTCTTAGGTGATTATATTTGGACTCTATATTTAATATTTTGGATTGGTTATTGGCATATACAATAGAATCTAACATGTTAACATATTCTTCTAAGTTAGTAAGAGCTTCTTTATAATTTTTCTCCTCATTATAGATTTGATAATATAAATATTTAATGCTACATGTGTATTCTGGATTATCTTTTGGTATGCTAAATAATAACTTTTTAGCTTTATCTATTGAATCAGATATAGTGTATAGGTCAATCAGCGCAATATAATTAGGCATTTTATTTTTTCCGGCTAATGCTTTGAGGAAGAACTTTTCAGCTTTATCGTATTTGTTCTGCATAGAATAGATATTGCCTAAGGCGTTATTTATTGATGCAGTAACATTAATATTACTAGTATTGGCTGCTACAGAATCGGCTATAATTAGAATATTTAAAGCATGTGATAATGAATCTATTTGTGCATATTCACGTCCAATATCTCTTAATGCACAAGCATAACTATCTGTATTCTTTTCTTTTTTGAAGTATTCGGCAGCAATCTCATATCTTTTGATAGCCTCTGTTCGCATGAATTTTTCTCGATATAGATCTCCTATATAGTCATAGGTATATCCGGTGAGGTTATTAAGCTTATTCTTTTCTGCAATATCCAAAGCATTAGTATATATTGACATTGCTTTATCATAATCTCCATCAGCAAAATAGGAACGACCTAAATAAATCAAAATTTGCACTTGTTCGTCAGGGCTACCATATGAGGAATACCATTCATAGGCTCTTTCTAATTGGTAAGTTGGTAGGATGCTATTAAAAATTTCGTCTGTAATCTTTCCTGATAACATACACCAGCGTGCAAAAGTTTTGTCGTCTAGTTTTTCAGGAGATGATATGCTGTTTAGTAGGTTGGATGCGCTGTCAGGATTTATGGCAATGGCTTTTTCTACTTCATTTAGCAGTCTGTCAGATACGGATTGTTGTTTGTTGCATCCTGATAGCACTAATATAGATGTTATAATTATAGCAATACTCTTTCTCATTTATCTGTCGTGGTTTAGTTTCGTTGTAAAAGTAATCTTTATTTTCTATATTATGCTCTTTTATAGGGAGATTATTTTAGTTCGGGAAATAATAATTAGTACTGTCTATATCATACATTAAATTAATTTCAAATCTGCTTTTACTTTATTAAGTTCATGTGATCTAATTGATTGTTTCCCAGCTATTAATAGACTCTTTCTTATTTATAGTGAGAAAAGTTCCTTTCTATTAATACCTAAATTACTTTACTATAATTCTAAACTTGTTTTTCATTAATCGCAATCTATAATTGCAAGTTGCAATTATATAAATGAAGCTTTTGATTTTATAAATGAAAGCTTTGTTTATAAAAACAAAAGCTTCATTTAGAGATTGCCTTTAATGTTAGTAATCTTTTCTATTAGTGAAAAGGAAGTTTGGCATCAATAGAGAATAAGTTTATATCTAATAGATTGGAATCAGTCTATTAATCAAAATTCGGCAGAAAGGTATAGTGAATCGGGTGAAACCTATGTGAAAGGCAGCCCTTCACCCGAAATCCCTTTATTCATCGATGTTTCAGAGTGGTGAAGGAGGTGAATGTCGTATTTAAAGAAAAGTTGCAGATGTGTGTAAGATAAAACATCTTACACACGTCTGCAACGGTATCTTGCACAGGTTTATACTGCTATTAATCAAATAGATAAACTCTGGTTAGTGTAGGGTGCAAGATAAAATCGAAATAAAACTTCTGTGGAAGTCCCGGAGGTTATCCCAAAAGCTCTTTCACTTTTGCGGAAATGGCACGTCCTTCTGCAAGTCCTGCCAGCTTCTTGGAGGCAACTCCCATGACCTTACCCATGTCTTTACCGCTCGTAGCACCTGTCTCTGCGATAATTTCCTTCAAAGCAGCTTCCAGTTCTTCGGCACTCATCTGTTTCGGCAGGTATTTTTCCATAACGGCTACCTGACCCAATTCTACGTCAGCCAAGTCCTGACGACCCTGTCCGATATAGATTTCAGCAGAATCTTTTCCTTGTTTCACAAGTTTCTGGATAATCTTCAGAGCAGCATCATCTGTCAATATATCGTTAGCTCCCGGAGCTGTCTTAGCTTCGAGGAAGAACTTCTTTATATTTCTCAAAGTTTCGAGGGCTACTTTATCTTTCGCCTTCATTGCGTTTTTAATGTCTTCGCTGACTTGATCGAATAAATCCATACTATTATAATTATAAATTGAAGATTAAAAATTAGATCTGAAGCCTGATGCTGTGGGACTATAATTTTCGTTCTTAAGCTCTTTGTTTAGAATGTAATTACGCCGTTATCATCCGTAGCTTCTTCTGTTGCCACTTCTTCTTCCAATGCAGCTTTTGTCCGGATTTTAGTAAGAGTCGTCTTATCACGCATGTACGTGGGAGAATCTTCTACCATGGCGATGATATCGTCGTTGTCCAGATCTTCCGTGTTGAAAAGATAGATGTGGCGGCGTTTGCGGAGGCTCTTGCTTCCGATATTGCTGGCGCTTTCGCCGTATGCCTTGCGGATACGTTCTTTGTTCTTCTCTTTCTCTTCTTCCAGTTGCAGTTGACGTTCTTCCTCTTCCTGGCTGCGTGCAGCATGCAAGCTGTCCATTCCGGGAACGTCTTCCACACCGAATCCGGTTGCCAATACGGTGATTTTTACTCTTGTTTCCAGTGAGTTGTCGATGGCAACACCCCAAATCACTTCCACCCCTTCGCGGAATTTGCTCATGAACTCGTGTATCTCGTTCATTTCCTCCATCATCAGTTCCGACGACGGGCAGAAAGATACGTTCAACATTACTTTCTTGGCATTGAAGATATCATTGTTGTTGAGCAACGGAGAATGCAGGGCATCGTCGATTGCTTTCGTCACACGATTTTCTCCTTCGCCGAATCCGGTACTCATGATTGCTACTCCACCATCTTTCAGGATGGTTTTCACATCGGCAAAGTCAAGATTGACTGTACCCCGCATGGTAATAATCTCGGCAATGCTCTTGGCAGCAATGGAAAGAGTATCATCGGCTTTGCCGAAGGCGTTCATAAAAGTAAGGTCGGCGTATATTTCGCGCAGGCGTTCGTTGTTGATAACCAATAGGGCATCAACGTGCTGGGCGATACGTTCGACGCCGTCCAGTGCCTGGATGATTTTCTTTTCTCCCTCGAAGATAAAGGGGATGGTGACGATACCGACAGTCAGAATATCCATTTCCTTCGCAATGCGGGCGATGACCGGTGCAGCTCCTGTTCCGGTTCCTCCTCCCATTCCGGCGGTGATGAATACCATCTTGGTGCCGTCGTTCAGTTGTGCCTTGATATCTTCTATACTTTCTTCAGCGGCGTCGCGTGCCCGTTCGGGACGGTTGCCGGCTCCAAGCCCTTGCGTGATGCTACGGCCCAGTTGCAGTTTCACCGGGACAGGTGATTCGGCTAATGCCTGGTTGTCCGTGTTACAAAGAACGAACGTTACATCATGGATGCCTTCCCGGTACATGTGGTTTACAGCGTTACCACCACCACCACCTACACCAATCACTTTGATGATCTTCGGTGAATCTGTCGGGAAATCGAATTGTACTATCTCGTCCATATCTTGATTGAATTATGAATTACGAATTATGAATATTGATTAACAAGCTGCTGAAGGTTACTTCATATCGTCGTCGGAGAAAATTTCTTTCGTCAACGAATCGATCTTGCGTTGAATCCAGCTCGGACCTGCTTCTCTTTTCCGTCTTTCTTTCTCTTCCTTTTCCTTTTGCTTGCGAAGTTTTTCCGCTTCTTTGGCGGCTAGCTTGGCTTCCCGCTCTTCTTCCTCTTTCTTGAGACGGGCGATGCGGGCCTGTTCTTTCAGTTCCTGATCGTCCTCAAACATATCTACTGTCTTATGCACTTCCGGCTCCGGTTTGGAGACTGATGGTGCAGGAGCAGCTTGCGGAGCAGTTTCCGTCAGGCAGCAGTTCTGGTTACCTTCAAACAGGAGACCGAACAAAGTGTTCTGCGAACCGTCTTTCTTCAGTATGTTGTTGGGCGCATGAACCGTATTGCGTGGGAGTTTCGCCATCCGTATCTTTTCTATCTTGCTGCGTTTGCGCAAGGTTTCGTCCAGATTCTTCAGATTGGCGGAGAGCTGACCTTCTGCACAAAAATAATCTCTGACATATT
>ENA-OPTX01000994-OPTX01000994.1-human-gut-metagenome-genome-assembly--contig:-NODE-994-length-11694-cov-3.512329_pt1 | contig 11694 bp, 7 predicted proteins | sample MGYA00241465_ERZ501922 | MGnify/ENA primary metagenome ERZ501922 (study PRJEB25962, sample SAMEA2042399) | human gut metagenome | biome: human gut; feature: human-associated habitat; material: faeces...
GGCGGTCGGCGTATAATAGCCCGTCGTATCCTGTCCCAGCCAAGGGCCTTTATCCCAGCCATGGCTCCATGCAGCGTCTTGTATACACATTCCGACCGGGTGCTGGATACCGGTATCCAAACATTTATGGATGTAGTCCTTCGTATTGAACCACGAGATGGATTGCCAGCAAGAGCCGGGTTGTAAATCCTCGCAGGCGTAACGGGGTACGGTGGTCAGTCTCGTACCATCCGGCCCTACCCAATTCACCAACTCACCTCCGTAAGCGCTTACGTAGCCACCCCACATCGTATTCGGGTTCTTAGTAGAGGCATATGAGAAGCCGAATGACTTCAATATATACGGCAGGCAACTGGTAAAGCAAGGCTCTTCCGCCGAATAGGTGGTAAATACCGCCTCGGGGAAATGTTTCCGGATCAGCCGCATTCCATATTCGAATTGGCGGATAGCGCTCTCGCCGGATGTTCCGAAGAAATAACTTTGGGCATAGGTCGGGTTTACATACTCGATCCGCCCGCTCTCCACGGATTGATCCTTAAATAAACGCTTGAAAGCCTCGTAACCTTCAGGGTCTCGTTGCCGTACGACTTCCCATGATTCAGGCTCGATCTCGATATTGATATTCCAGTTGGGATTCTGCCTTAATTTCTGGGCGATAAAGGCGGTCTGTCCCACCGGGTAATGCCCGTAGATACCGCCATGATAGCCATCGATGAAATAGGCTTGTTGGGCATCCGCCCAACCGGCCAACAAGAATTGGCTTAATACGAATATCGCTAGTTTCTTTTTCATATAACTATGTACTATTAATTCACATTTAGAATACTTCCAGTCGGTGGGAGACGGGGCACGCCCCGTCTCTACAAGTCTGTAAATTTCTTGATCTCTATTCGCAAGGGGATTGGTTTATTTTGCTCATAGATCCGGTCGACCAGATTCTGTTGCTCATTCACGCAATCCTCACGAATCCCCTTGTGCATGTATTGTAGCCAAAGGTCGCCGTTCCATTGCAAGAAGATGTCGTGGGGACGGTATTTGCGCAAGGTGTCCACGGCAGCCTCGTCGCAGGCCCAAAGCATGCCCGTCTTCCGCATCAAGTTATATTCCACCCAATAAAATTCACGCATCTTACGCTCTTTCAACCAGCGTTCCTCGTTCATCTGGCGGATCTTCATCGCTTGTTTATACTGCGGGGTATTCTGAAGAAGAGCCATATTGATGCCTCGCTCCAACTCCCTCGCCGTAAAACGACCGATAAACTCCCCACCGATCGTCAACCCGTAATATCCATCCGACAAACCGCTCACGGACAATCCCTCATAATTCATCTCATCCATAAAAGGGATAACACTCAAGGCATCTGCCTGTGTATGTTTCTCATTATCATAATAAGAGGTATCGATAGGATACGGAAGCGATTTCGCCTCGTACGTAAAAGTAAGGTTATCCGAGGAAACAGACAAATCCGAGACACGGCAATTATCCGAGCGAGTCACCTTTTTCCCCGCTCCGTCTATCCGGATATCGGCTACCGGCTTACCGGCCAAGCCTTGCGCCTTCAAGAAGAGATAAGCCATGACCAGATGCCCGTCCGTAGAGGGATGTATACGATCCTTCCCGCACAAGGTATACATGGAATCCGCCGCTTGCTCCCATTGGTTGATCGCTACCATCGGGCGGTTGAAATCCACGAATCCCCATTGATTCTCCCGGGCACGGGCATTCAGGAAATCCACGATCTCCAAGATCGACGTATTCTTCCCCGGGAAAGCGACCTTATTGAAACGGGAAGTCTCGTCATAAGGAGAACTTCCGATCAAGATTTTCCTCACCTCCGGATACTTCTTATAGACCTCCTCGATAAGAGCATAATCCCGACAAGCTTTCTCTACCCGGTTCCGGGCGATCGTATCGGCCCCCGGCTTCCGAAAATCCATATAGCCGACATCGTTCATGCCAAAAGATAGCGTCACCACTGTAGGCTCATGTTCGAAAACCTTATCCAACCGCTGGTAAATCATCTCAGCTACATCCCCACCTACTCCCTCGTTAAAGATATCGATGCGTTGATCCGGGAAACGGGTCATATAGTACAGCCAGATATATGAATGATAATGACCACCGCAAGTAATGCTGTTTCCCACGAAGGCGATCCGATCTCCTTTCTGAAACGGAGCTATCGACTGAGCATATACTCCTGCAAGACCTGATAAAAGCAAACAGACAAACAAAACATATCTTTTCATCTCTAATTTCTCTCTTCTCTAATTTTCTGTGATGAATAATATATACCGTGTTAAAAAATATTACTATCAATAGTAATCGTATTTATCATGGATAATAATCCGGATTACTACGGATAGTAATATCCTCCCACACACCTCTAGTCTAGAGAATCGCCCGCTTACTTTTAGCGAACGACATCCTCACCGAGCAGAGGGTTCAGTTCTTTCTCACGCAAAGGTACCGGGAAAACCAAATCCGATTCTTTAAACGGATACGTATGATTAACCGCCTGATAGCCGAATAAATCAACCATTTGCTTCGATACCGGATCAAACGCACGGTGAGTACGCAACATATCATACCATCCTGTAAACTCATAACAGAGTTCCCACGCACGCTCTTTCAATACTTGATCAACCGTGATCGAAGTTGGTCTCGCCTCATCAGGCAACGCACGGTGACGAACTTGGAAATAAGCATCTACCGCCGTAGCGTCAGAAGTAGATCCTCCATCCAAGGTAGCTTTTGCCTCCGCACACATTAATAGAACATCCGCATAACGGTAAACCGGGATATTCGCCCCGCTCTTTCCTGTAGATTCCGCATTCTCATCCCAATATTTGCATAGATAAGGAACATCCAAAGTAATCGTTGTCTCCGGATCACCATATTTGGGTTTAGAAGTATAGAAAAACTCCTCATTCCGTTTACGAATATCTTGGTCATCATAACTTTCATAAAACTCTTTACGAGGAGCCAAACCACCCCCATAAGCCGGAGTAATGGAAATCGGTTGTTCCGGATAAGGCAAAAGGCCAAAATGGAAAGGAGCCCCGGCATCTTGCGCCTCACGCTGGATCATAAAAATATGCTCACCACTATTTTCGTTCTCTAACGCACGTAAATCCTTATAATCAGCGAACAAGCTAAAGGCTCCACTGTCAATAACCTCCTTGGCTTTCTCGTAAGCCAATTGATAATACTCATTTCCTTTTTGAAGCGGATAACCTGCCATTGTCAAATAAACCTTGGCTAAAAGGGTTTTGATCGCTCCCATAGAGACATGGCCTGTTTTATCACTCCAATCCAAACCGGACTGCTCCGCCTTTTTCAAGTCTTCCACGATCTGGTTATAAATATCTTCCTTAGGAGACCTTGGAATCTTCACCGTATTCAAGTCTACCGTAGGTTCCGTCTTCAACGGGATATCCCCGAATAATTGTACCCCTTGAAAATAGTAATACGCCCGCAAGAAATAAGCCTCTCCCAGATACTTCGCTTTCTGGCTCTCGCTAATAATATCCGTAGCGGAAACATTTTGAATCACGCTATTACAATTTTCCAAAGGAAAGAAAGTAGCCTTCCAGAAGTTACGAATAATGCCGTTACTCTCTTCCAAACCGGAAAGCAACAAGAACTGGTTCTGCTCATTACCGGCCGCACGAGGACGATAACTAGTACCTACAAGATATTCCAAGTTAAAAAGGTGAACTGTGGCAATCTCGAGGTCGGAACTCAACAGATCATCAAGCCCGTCATAAGTGCCATCCACAGCCGCCTTTATCTGGTTCTCTGTCGTATAATATTCAGAAGGACTCAAGAAGGTTTTCGGGTCTTCCTCTAAAAAATTCGTACAGGATGTAAAAGCCATTGTCGCCGAAAGCAAGCCACACATCCATACATGCGCTTTATTTTTCATATCTTAGTTTTTTACGAAGTAAAGATTAAACAATTAGAAATTAACACCTAAAGTAAATGAGTACGTACGAGGTTTGGGATATGTATAAAAATCCACTCCCTGCTCAAATACGGCATCATAACTCGTCACCTCCGGATCACTACCAGAATAGTTCGTAATCAAGAACGCATTCTCCACATTGAATCCCAAGGATAAACTCTTGATGTGAGCGGCAGAAAGCATACGGGAACTAAAGTCATATTTCAAGCCGATATTACGTAAACGCAAGAACGAACCCGGCTCACAACTCCAAGAATCTACGTCATTCTCATACCCATCTCCCGGAAGGCGCAAGCTAGGCACCATCGTGTTTTGGTTTTCCGACGTCCAAGCGTTCACCGGAATATCCGCATAAGCATTGGAGAACGTCACACGGTTACCCATCAACTGGCGAGTGAAGTTAATCAACTTATTACCATATACCCATTGCAAATCAAACATAAACGTGAAGCCTTTCCACGAGAATGTATTTGTCATATTCATCTCGAATTTAGGAGCGCCATTTCCGATATAGTCTTGGTCTTCACCATCCTTCATTCCATTACCATTTTTGTCCCAATACTTGATATCGCCGGGTTTCTTATTATATTTAGCGGCTTCTTCCGCCTCATCGGTTCCCCATGTACCTAGGCGAACATAGCCGTAAAGGGCATTTAAAGGATGTCCCTCTTCAATACGTCCTCCCCATTTACCAATGATATTATCATTTATATCCAGTACCATCGATCGGTTCATCGTATAATTCCAAGAGGTAGTCCATAAGAAATCACGGCTTTGGATATTGCGTGTATTCAAGCTCATCTCAAGACCTTGATTACGGATCTTACCCAGATTTGTCATAGTTTTCTCATATCCCGAGTTAGAAGGCAATTGTAGCTCATACAATAAATCAGTCGTAATCTTATGATAATAATCCGCCATAAACTCGATACGCCCATTAAAGAAACTCAAATCGATACCCGCATCAAGTTGTCTGGATTTCTCCCAGCGTAAATCCGGATTTGCCATACTTTTCAACGTAACGATCGTCGTCATATCCTTGCCAAAAGGAAGGCGTTTATTCTCATAACGTGCCATAGACGCATAATCACCGATTTCCGCGTTACCCACCGTACCGTAGCTCAAACGGACTTTCATATCATCAATCACCTTTTTTGCGTTCTCGAAGAAATTCTCATTGGATACACGCCAAGCGGCCGAGAATGAAGGAAAGAAACCATATTGGTTATTCAAGCCAAAACGAGAAGAACCATCCTCACGGAAAGAAGCGCCCAATAAGTAACGATTGTCAAAATTATAGTTGATACGGGCATAGTAAGAATTCATTTTATTATCCGTATAGTCTGAGCCAACCTTAGAACGTACGGTGCCAACTCCCATATTATTGTACTCAAAATAATCATCGAAGAAATTCTCGGCCCCTAGCTCGCTTTTCTCTGTTTTTGAGTAATACCAACTGGCTCCCGCTACGACATTCAAGTTATGCTTATTCCAGCTTTTATCAAAAGTCAAGTAGTCCTCATTCGTCCACGACATCGTATTTCGATGTGCTTTCTCCGCTTTACCCTTTTGAGTATCTCCATAGCCGAATAAGGTACTCGGGTTATAAGATGAATTGATATAAGAACCATCCTGGCGGCTGAAGCTAGTCGTTAACTTTAACCAAGAGGTAATCTTAAACGTACCAATCACGTTAGCCAACGTGTACTGATTCTTATCGATATTCTTACGTTCCTTTAAAATCCTCACGGGATTCTCCGTATCTTCCGCACCTGGATAATCTCCTTTACGGGAATAGGTACCATCCTCATATTGAACCGGAAGGAACGGTAATGCTTCCAATGTATACCGAGAGATCGCATTCTCCGAGTTTCGGGCATTACTAGATCCAACATTCAACATGGCCTGTAAATGGAACCATTCTTTCAAATCCCATCCGACATTGATAAATGCGTTTAACTGACGTTTATAGGTCTCCAACATTATACCTTGATTATCTTTGTAACTTACATTCGCCACAGCGGTCAGCTTATCGCTTCCTCCAGAGAAACTAAGTGAATGCTGATGAGAAAAAGCCGTACGAGTCACGGCATCCTGCCAATCCGTATCATATTTCGGAGTCCCGTCCGGATTGAACAGGTCATTCTTATGCGTAAACATATTGCTCGGATCCAGATGGGGAGCGATACGTCCCGGTTGAGCCTCATAAGCACGCTTGAATACATCCAAAGCCTCTTCCGCATTTAAGACATCGACTTTACGAGCTAACGTTCCTGCTGACAGAACTGTATTATACGAGATATTCGTCGTATTTTTCTTACCTTCCTTCGTTGTTATCACCACAACACCATTCGCACCTCTCGCACCATAAATAGAAGAGGAAGTAGCGTCTTTCAAGATATCGATAGACTGAACTATATTCGGATCAATCTGGTCCGGATCCACGCCAACCACACCATCGACCACATATAGCGGTGTATTGGAAGAATTCAAAGAACCGATACCACGGATTTTTATCGCAGGGCTACCACCCGGCGCACCAGAATTTAAGGCGATATTAACACCCGCTACCTTTCCGGCCAATCCTTGGAATACGTTCGTGGCATTCGGGCGCTCCAATAACTTCTCCGAGTCTACGGAACCCACTGAAGTTGATAAGTTTCGTTTCAACATCGTACCATATCCAACGACGACGACCTCTTCAAGCGCTTTATAATCCTCGGCCAACTTCACGTTAAACAGTGTACGATTCCCTACCTCGATCTCTTGCTCCGCATAGCCGATATAGGAAAATGACAGGATATCGTTATTAGCCGCATCCAAGCTAAACTTTCCATCCAGATCCGTAACGGTACCGGAGATCTTTTTCTTTTGTTGCTGTACGGCGTCTTTCTTCAAGATCGTGATGTGCTTACCTGATATGCGGTAGGTCAAGTTCGTGTTTTTCAACAACTCATTCAACACGTCGGTGACTTGGCGATTCTTCACCTGTATATCCACCTGCTTACTATTATCGATATCCTCGCTCTTATAGAAAAACATGAACTCGGTCTGTTTCTCAATCTCCGAGACGACATCATAGAACGTCCCGTTCTTTACTTCTACCGTAACTTGAGCTTTTTGCGCATAGGTATCCGCCGAGACATGCAATATACCCAGTATTAAAAAAAGCAATGTGATCTTCATGATTGATTTAAATTTTTTAGGTAATAGATCATCACTATTCCAAACTTTTTCCATAAATTTGTAAATGTTTTTTATTAAGGACTTACCTCGATCGCACGGTTTCAGCGGACTGGCGAGAAAGGTGATTCATAAATTAAGAACGAATAAGGATCGGGGGTGAGTGGTGTCAGTCCCGATTCTTTTTTTGTGATCAAGTATTTGTCATAGGCAATTCCAATGTTTAAGGTTATACATCTATTATTTTGTTATTTGCTTCTCGCCGATATCAGAATATCTTTTCCGTCTTTCATGAAAGTGAATTGTTTCTCCGAGTTAATAATATCCAACACCTCTTGTATACCTTGATCCAAAGAGAAGGTTCCCGTGTAGCGGATGTTCCGCAGACTGTCATGCGCCAAGCGGATATTTACCCCATAGTAATTCTCCAGACGTTTTACGATAGAGACTAAGGTCTCATCCTTGAAACGATATTTCCCTCCTACCCAAGCGTTCGAGATCGAGGCATCTGTCTCTGACAAGAAAATAGAGCCGGTCCGGTTATCCGACCGGGCTTGTTGATTCGGCTTTAGCTTCATGCTACTCATTTTCCGTCCTTGAGCGTCAAAAGATTCCAACAGGATACTACCACTTAATAAGGTGGTGACGCTAAAGCGATCATCGTTGAAAGCCTGTATATTGAATGAGGTTCCGAGTACCGTGATTTGTTGGTTCTTTAGTTTTACGATGAAAGGTTTCGAATGATTCTTCGCAACCTCGAAATAGGCCTCACCCTCCAGATGAACCACACGCTCATCTCCATTAAAAGAGGTGGGGTATTTAAAACGGGTGGAGGCATTGAGTATGATCTTACTGCCGTCGGATAGCAATAGCGTGTTCGCACGTCCGCCTTTTTCCACTACGATCTCGTTATATTCCATATCGCCGGCATATAAACGATTGCTTATCCATTGATTCATACCCACACCTACTCCCATAGCGATTACGATAATCGCCGCATATCTCAAGAATGAAAGCCAGAACTGTTTGCCAAGGACCTTGGATTTCACAGATACGCCAGAGATCGCATCCAGCTTTCCAGCCATTCGCTCCCAACTACGCTCCACGGAATAATGGTTCAAGAACGCCACTTCTTTCCGAGTGTCAAAAAGCCCCTTAAGCTCAAAGAAGTGGGCTTTATTAGCGTCACTCTCATGAATCCAAGCATCCAACACCCGAAGTTCATCCTCTTGAATCTCGTTCTGCAAATAGCGTATGATCAGTTCTTCTATCGAATTATTAGATTCCATTTTCTGTTTCATTTATAATATATACGACCGGTTTCCTCTTTTTACTTACGTATTCTACCGTATTTTCATCTAAAAAATAAAACCAGTGCCAGAAGCGCCAACACATTCCGTATGATCTTCAATCCTTTATAGAGTTGCGCCTCTACCGTACGTTGAGAGATATTTAGCATTCCTGCGATCTCCACTGATTTCTTCCCGTCCACATAAGCCAACGTAAAAACCTCTCGGCATCTGTCCGGTAACTTGGCTATTTCCCGGTAAACGGAGTCCAGACGCTCTTTCTCCAGCTCCGCCGCATCCGACTGATTATAATAATCTATCTCCTCTATCTTTAGTCTACGAGCAACCTCATCCGCATAAGTCATTTCTATTGATTTATGCTTTAGGTAATCGAGGCAAGCATTTTGAACGGAACGGAATAGGTATGTCTTCAAGCCTTCTTCCACGGAATAAATCTCTTTCTTTTGCCAGATCTTGATGAATATATCATGCACTAAATCTTCCGCCGTATCGCTATCCACATATTTCGAGGCATAAAAGATCAGTCTGGGGGCATTCTCCAGATATAATAATTTAAATTTATCTAACTCATGGTTCTTAATAATATAGTCTTTCATGCTCAATGTGGACATTTCTTGTATTATATTAGACAATTCAAGGCTTCTCCTTTATCTATATACGATCATAGAAACAGATCTACTTACGCCCACACGAAAAAAATAACACAAAAGCAAAAAGCCCTATCCGAACTTAATCAGATAGGGCTTTCAGATTATTCTATCGCTAGATATTATCTCAACGGGATATATTGTACAAACGCCTCGATCGCCTCATAAGAAGCCAAACCTAATTGACGATACAACTCCGCAGTAGCACGGTTGCGATCTTCGGCACGCTGCCAGAACAAACGCTCGTCGTCACCCAGATACGGAGCGCTCTCGGCCTGCGATTGATGCTTCAAGATAGCGTTACGTTTGAAGCGCAACTCCTCCGGACTGATAGGTACGGCCATCTCGATATGGTCCATTTCCCATTCTGCCCATGCGCCGCGATACATCCATACACGGCAGTTCTTCATCCATTCCTCGTCTTTCACCTCGTCGATAGCGGCCAGTACGGCATCCAGACAAACCTTGTGAGTTCCGTGCGGGTCAGCCAAGTCACCGGCGACAAACATTTGATCCGGCTTGATCTCGAGCAACAGCGCCTTTACGATATCCTTGTCGGCCTCACTCAAATCATTCTTTTTCACTAATCCGGTCTCGTAGAACGGAAGATCCAAGAAATGAACATGATCGTCCTTCACGCCCGAGTAGCGGCAACCGTGACGGGCTTCCTCACGACGGATCGTTCCTTTCATAAAGAGGACATCCTTTCTCTCCGGCTCGCCGTTCTCCACCTTCTCGTAACGCAGGTAGTTGATGATCTCGTTCGCTTTATCCTTCACGGCCGAGTCGGGAGAGTATTTCTCACATACATCACGCAAATACTCGCAATAACGGATTACCTCCTCGTCACCTACGGCAATATTACCGGAAGTCTCGTAAGCCACATGCACATCATGATGTTGGTCGCACAAACGGCGCAAGGTACCGCCCATGGAGATCACGTCATCATCCGGGTGCGGACTGAATACGATCACTTTCTTCGGATACGGGTTAGCACGCTCCGGACGATTGGAATCGTCGGCGTTCGGTTTACCACCCGGCCATCCGGTAATCGTATGCTGGATATCATTGAATATCTTGATATTTACATTATACGCCGAACCATACAGGGCTAACAACTCACCCAATCCGTGCTCGCTATAATCCTTGTTTGTCAATTTCAAGATCGGTTTGTCCGTCAACTGACACAACCAAACGATCGCACGGCGGATCAACTTATTATCCCACTCGCAGCTAGTCACCAACCAAGGATGACTGATACGAGTCAAGTCGTAAGCGGCTGAAAGATCGATCACGACCTTGGCGTTCGGATGATTCTGCAAATAGCTGGAAGGAACGGCATCGCTAACCTTGCCTTCAACGGTCTTAGCAACAATGCTAGCCTTATCCTCGCCCCAAGCCATCAAGATCACGCTGCGGGCGTTCATCATCGTAGAGATACCCATCGTGATGATACCTGCCGGGACATTCTCCTGCGAAGGGAACGTACGGGCAGCCTCCTTGCGGGAAGCGCCTTCCAACAAGACCATACGGGTACGCGAGCTGATCGTCGTTCCACCCACGTTGAACATGATATTGCTGGAGCTACCGATACCTAGCAACATGCAATCGATACCTCCCACGGATTGGATCGTCTCCTCATACTGGCGACAGAAATCTAGGATAGCGTCTTTCGGCATGCTTCCGTCCGGACAATAGATATTCGCCGGATCGATATCGATCTGATCGAACAGCTCCTCTTTCAGACGAGCCAGATTTCCGGCGCTGGGATTAGTCAAGGGGTAAAACTCATATTCCACGAAAGCGATCACGTTGCGGAAACTTAATTTCTCCTCTTTATGCATACGGATCAACTCCTTGTAAACGCTTAGCGGAGACCGTCCGCCGGGTAAAGCGATCACGAAGGGCTTACCAATATCTTGTTTTTTACGGATTTGTGTTGCTATCTCTTTAGCGATAGCGAAAGAACCTTCCTCGGCCGATTCGTAAATGTTTGTCGGAATCTTTTCCAAACGAGTTAAAACTGAATGCTCGAAAGCATTTTCCGGGCGATAATACCGCAACGGTATACGCGTCAGAGTAATTTGAGAACTAAGATTGGTTTTCATACAATAATTGGTTATTAATAAATGATTAAAGTTAATTATTGGTTGAATTTAGGGATAATCTGTCTATTAGCCAGCAAGAGAAGCGATTTATTTTTTATTTTTGTTTTTCGAAAAGATAAAATCAGATTTAGCGATGTTAGTACTTCTATCTTGTGCCAAGACTATGAGTGAAACTTCAAAGGTAAAAGTTCCTTTGAAGACGGTTCCACGATTTCAAAAAGAAGCTTCCGGGGTTGCTTTGCAAATGTCACAGTTTTCGGTGGACGAACTGGAGCGTCTGTTGCGTGTGAATGCTAAGATAGCTGTGGAAAATTACAAGCGTTATCAGGCTTTTCATGCAGAGGGTACACCGGAACTGCCAGCTTTATTGGCTTATACCGGAATTGTGTTCAAACGGCTGAATGCAAAAGATTTCTCGAAAGAAGAATTTGAATATGCCGGGCGGAAATCTATTTCCACACCGTATTTTTCTGCAATATCGA
>ENA-OPTX01001004-OPTX01001004.1-human-gut-metagenome-genome-assembly--contig:-NODE-1004-length-11592-cov-4.317500_pt1 | contig 11592 bp, 9 predicted proteins | sample MGYA00241465_ERZ501922 | MGnify/ENA primary metagenome ERZ501922 (study PRJEB25962, sample SAMEA2042399) | human gut metagenome | biome: human gut; feature: human-associated habitat; material: faeces...
ACGCTCTCTTGTTACGTCAAACTCTTTTCCGACTTCTTCCAATGTTCTCGCACGTCCGTCGTTCATACCGAAACGCAGGCGGAGTACTTTCTGTTCACGCTCCGTCAGTGTGTCGAGCACCTCATCCAGCTGTTCTTTCAAAAGTGTCTGTGCCGCCGCTTCCGCCGGAACAGGCACGTTGTCATCCTGGATAAAATCTCCTAAGTGGCTGTCTTCTTCCTCACCGATCGGCGTCTCCAGAGACACCGGTTCCTGAGAGATCTTTAAGATCTCACGCACACGATCCACAGGCATGTCCAATTCCTTTGCGATCTCTTCCGGGGCAGGCTCTCTTCCCAGTTCCTGCAAAAGCTGTCTGGACACACGGATCAGTTTGTTGATCGTCTCTACCATATGAACCGGTATACGGATGGTTCTCGCCTGGTCAGCAATCGCACGTGTGATTGCCTGACGGATCCACCATGTTGCATAGGTACTGAACTTAAATCCCTTCTGATAATCAAACTTCTCTACCGCTTTGATAAGTCCAAGGTTTCCTTCCTGTATAAGATCCAGAAACAGCATACCACGTCCCACGTAACGCTTTGCAATGCTGACTACCAGTCGCAGGTTGGCTTCTGCAAGACGCTTTTTCGCTTCTTCATCACCATCTGCCATTCTCTTTGCCAGCTCAATCTCTTCTTCTGCTGAAAGAAGCGGAACCTTACCGATCTCCTTCAGATACATACGGACCGGATCTTCGATGCTGATTCCGTCCGGAACAGACAGGTCGATCTTCTCCATATCCACTTCGTCTTCATCCGAAAGCATGATCTCCAGATCATCATCATCCACATTGGAGTCGTCATTCATCTGAAGCACATCGATCCCATTGGCCTCCAGGTACTCAAATACCTTGTCCATCTGTGTCGGTTCCAGCTCCATATCCCGGAATGCATCATTGATTTCCTGAATTTCAAGAATGTTCTTCTTTTTCTTCGCAAGGGCAACCAGATTTTTTAATTTTTCCTGAAACTTTACTACGTTCTCTTCCATGTAGTGTCCTTCCTCTCATCGCTTGTTTATATTCTATCCCTAATTAATGGAAATATGCAGTTTATGAAGGTCCTGCACTGCCTTCTTCGCATTCATAAGCCTTTGCAGCCCCTGAATGTCTGTCGGATCCAGATTCCGGGTTGCGGTTTCGATACTGTACTCCTTTACCCGGAGAATCGTCTCCTTGATCGCTTTTTCCTGCTCTCCCGCAGTCGTCAGCTCTTTGATTCTCGTATTGAAAAGTGCTGCCACCGCGCGGTGTTCCTCTTCCTCTGTAAAATAATTCATGATCTGCGCAGGATTCAGTTCTCCTTTTGCATGCTGTTCATACAGAAGTTCAGCAACTTTCCGGTACAGCTCCACCGTAAAATCCTCTGGCGTAACATAACGGCTTACCTGATCAAACAGCTCTTCCCTGTCGATCAGCCAGGTAAGCAGAATCTTCTGTGACCGGATATGACCATCCTCTTTTGGCGTTTCCTGGCGGATCGTCTGTCTCGGCTTTGTGGCCGGAGCTGCCATTCCGCTCTGGACTGCTACCTTGACAACCAGCTTCTTAAGTTCTTCGTAGCCGACGTGATAAGTCTTTGCCACCGCTTCTATGTAATTATCACGTTCAATTTCTTCTTCAAAACGTGCCAGCCTTCTCGCCGCCTCTCTGAGGAATTCCGTCTTTCCTTCCGGTGCATTCAGGTCATAACCTTTTTCCAGCATCTCAAGACCGAACATAAAGCTGTTCCTTGCTTTCCTGATCCGCTCTTCAAATGCCTCAGCTCCAAGATTCTTGATGAATTCATCCGGATCCTTGTACGGTTCCATCCGGATCACGCGGGTCGTCACACCGGCCTCCCGAAGGATCGGAGCTGCCCGGAGTGCCGCTTTAGTTCCGGCTTCATCACTGTCATAGGTCAGATAGACTTCATTCACATACCGTTTGATCAATGCTGCATGTCCTGCTGTAAGTGCAGTTCCAAGTGACGCAACTGCATTGGTAAATCCCGCCTGATGGAGCGAAATTACATCCATATAGCCTTCACATACAATAAAATACGGCTTTCTTGATGTTCTCGCCCGGTGAAGTCCGTACAGATTCCGGCTCTTATCAAAGATCAGAGTCTCCGGTGAGTTCAGGTACTTTGGCTTCCCGTCGCCCATCACACGCCCGCCGAATCCGATCACACGGTTATTCACATCCATAATCGGAAACATGACACGGTTCCAGAATTTGTCGTAAACTCCGTGCTTTTCATCGACATTTACCAGACCGGCTTTGATGATCATCTCTTCACTATAACCCTTCATCTTCAGGTATCGAAACAGATCATCACTGTATTTGCTGGAATATCCAAGTCCAAATGCGGTGATCGTCTCCTGGCTCAACTGACGGTTCTGCAGATATTCTCTTGCCTGCCTTCCGCCCTCCGTCTTCAGCTGCGCATAATAATACTTGGCCGCCAGCTTGTTCATCTCAAGCAGCGCACTTCTCGTATCTGCTCTTTCTTTCGCTTCTTTTGAATATTCCTCTTGCGGAAGCTCCACACCGGCACGCTGTGCCAGAAACTTGAGTGCTTCTACAAAAGAATAATTCTCATACTCCATAATGAAGGTAAATACATTCCCTCCCGCTCCGCAGCCAAAGCAGTAATACATCTGCTTATCCCTGCTCACAGAAAAAGAAGGAGATTTCTCACTGTGAAACGGGCAAAGTCCGAAATACGAACTCCCCTGCTTCTTCAGCTTCACATATCCGGAAATCACATCTACGATATCATTTTTCGATCTTACTTCTTCTATAATCTCATCTGAATAATACATTATGTCCTACACCTTCCTGGCAGGGTTCGCGCACCTTGCGCAACCCCTACATAATATATATTCGACAAAACTTTTTTATTTCCTTTAAAATTTCCAAGATTGTGGAATAAAAATTTCTTCAAACTTTTTCACGGCAAAATTATCCGTCATTCCTGCTATGTAATCACACACTGCGATCTCCGGCATTTCCCCCTTCTGCAGCTGTTTCAGATACTGCTCCGGCATCTTTTCCATGTGCGTTTCATAATAAGAATACAGATCTTCGATCATTCGGATTGCTTTGTCCTCTTCGCCCTTTGCAAGTGGATTCTCATAAACATGGGTAAACATATATGCCCGCAGCTCCATCAATGCTTCACGGACTTCCTCTGACATGCAGATCTTCGGTTTGTCCATGCTGTTTACGATCACATCATGGGTAAGTGTGTTCAAACGCTCTCTTTTACTGTTGCCCAGAACTTTTCGCAGCTCTTTGGGCAGTTCCTCTTCATTCATGATCCCCGCCCTTACTGCGTCATCAATATCATGGTTCACATAAGCAATCTTATCAGACAGTCTGACGATCTGCCCTTCCAGTGTCGCAGGCATTCCCGCACTTTTGTGGTTTCGGATTCCATCGATCACTTCCCAGGTCAGGTTCAGTCCCTCCCCCTGTTTCTCCAACACCTCTACTACACGGACACTTTGTTCATTGTGTTTAAATCCACACGGACACACATTATTCAGAGCTCTCTCTCCTGCATGCCCAAACGGAGTATGCCCAAGATCATGCCCCAGTGCAATTGCCTCCACCAGATCTTCATTCAGCCTGAGCGCCTTTCCGATCGTCCGGGCGTTTTGCGATACTTCCAGCGTATGCGTCAGCCGTGTCCTGTAATGGTCTCCGATTGGTAGGAGAAACACCTGCGTCTTCTGCTTCATGCGCCGGAATGCCTTACTGTGCAGGATCCGATCTCTGTCCCTCTGAAAAACCGGTCGGATGTCACACTGTGGCTCATTTCTCTTTCTCCCCCGGGAAGCCATGCTTAATGTGGCACAGGGGCTTAGATATTCCTTTTCTCTTTCTTCCATCTGTTCCCTGATTGTCATTTTTTATTTTCTCTCTTCTTTCAGTCGTTTCTCGATTGCTTCTGTCACGCATTCAAGAACTTTAATACGTGCATAGTATTTATCATTTCCTTCCACTACGATCCACGGTGCATGTGGCATAGAAGTCTTTTCCAGCATTTCTTCTACCGCCACCTCATACTGATCCCATTTTTCCCGGTTTCTCCAGTCTTCATCGGTGATCTTCCACTGTTTTTTCGGATTTTCCTGTCTGGCTTTAAACCTTCTCGCCTGCTCATCCTTGTCAATCTGCATCCAGAATTTCAGCACGATTGCTCCTGCATTTACCAGATCCTGCTCCATGGCATTGATTTCCCCATAAGCTCTCTTCCATTCTTTTTCGGTGCAAAATCCTTCAATCCTCTCTACCATCACTCTTCCGTACCAGGTTCTGTCAAATATCGCAATATGACCGGCTTTCGGCATTGCACGCCAGAAACGCCACAGATAATGATGTGCTTTCTCTGTATCACTCGGTGACGCTGTCGGATTCACCACATATCCCCTCGGATCCATATGTGAAGTCAGACGTTTGATCGCACCACCTTTTCCTCCGGCATCCCACCCCTCAAAGCCAAGGACAACCGGGATTCTCCTGCGATAAAGCTCTCCATGCAGATGTTCCATCTTTTTCTGAAGCGCTTTTAAGCGTTCCTCATAAACCTCTTTTGGCATGGATTTGGAAAGATCCGTCTCTGCCAGAATGGATTCTGCTGTTTCCCTTTTCATTTCCGTTTTCTTTTCCAGACTGCCTTTTTCTTCCAGTTCCTTTCTTGCGACTGCTTCTTCCATTGCCTGGATCACCGCCTGATAAACAGCCACTTTGGCTTCTTTCTTCTTTGCAGCATTGATCACTGTCCACGGTGCGTAATCTGCATCCGTTTTCCGCAGCATCTCTTCATTGATTGCTTTATACTCTTTAAAATCATGGTTCCGCTTCAGATCGCCTTTGCTTACCCGCCATGCAGTATCCTTGGAAGCAAGCAGTTTCTCAAAGCGCTTTTTCTGTTCTTTCCGGTCAATCTTTAAAAACAGTTTGATGATCACCATTCCATCATCTGTCAGCTGTTTTTCAAACGCACGGATCGATGCAAAATCCTTTTCCAGCTCTTTTTCCGGTGTTTTTCCTTCAAAACGTTCAATCATAACTCTCCGGTACCAGCTGGTATCAAAAATCGCAATTCTTCCCTTTTCCGGGATCTTCGTCCAGAAACGCCACATAAAAGGATGCATCCATTCCTCTTCCGTTTCATTTTTTACCGCATATACTTTAAAGCCTCTTGGATCGAGTGCCTGGATCAGATTACCAATCTGAAGCCCTTTTCCTGCTGCTCCATAACCCTCAAACGCGATCATCACCGGGATTTTTTTCTCCCTGCACACTCTTTGCAGTTCTCCAAGCTGCTCTCCCAGTTCTTTTATATCCTTCATTTTTATATTTTTCTCCATAAAATGCCTCCATTTCACCAGTTTCTGCTCTTATTATCCCCAAATTCATTGATAAAACGCGCATTTAACGCATACAATTATATATCATATTACTATATTTTCTCATAATAAGAAAGTAAATTTGTAAAATCATTGAATTATTTATCTTTTCGATATTTTTTGTAATATATTGCGAATTAAAATTTCTTTTAATTTTTTGTTGACTTTGCGTTTGGAATATAGTATTATAGCTTTTGTCAGCGGCGAGCAGTTAAAAACAAAGCTCACTGAGTGATATGCGGAAGTGTCGGAACTGGCAGACGAGCAAGACTAAGGATCTTGTAGGCATTGCGCCTGTGTGGGTTCAAGTCCCATCTTCCGCATTCGGATTTATCCGAATCCGGTAATTAAATATTTTTGTGCGGAAGTGTCGGAACTGGCAGACGAGCAAGACTAAGGATCTTGTAAGCATTGCGCTTGTGTGGGTTCAAGTCCCATCTTCCGCATTATAAAAAGGGACCTCTGATTTTATCAGAGGTTCCTTTTTATAGTACCGAAGCGTGACCTGAACCCATGGTTCAGGTCTTCGCTTCGCTACGGTCGGCGCAGAGCATCCGTCCACCGGACGAACCTGGCCCCATCTTCCGCTTCCTTACCATTTATGCCTTTTTTTATTTACAAGATACAATACAATTCCACCTGCTACGATCACCATGGAGATCCACTGAGAGGTTGAGAACATCCAAGCTCCCCCTCTGTTATCATTTCTCAAAAACTCAACAAGAAATCTTCCCACACCATACAGCAGCATATATAAAAAGCCTACGTTTCCCGGTGTACCGTCTTTTTTATTCTTTCTATAATATAGAAGTAACACGATCATGATCAGGAAATCGCCCGCCGACGAAATAAGCTGTGTCGGGATCAGTTTTACACCTGCCGGAGCAAGCCCACCTTCCGGGAAGACCACACCAAATCTGGAGGTTGTCTCCCTTCCATAGCAGCATCCTGCAAGAAAACATCCGATTCTTCCAAATCCCTGTGCCATCGAAATACTTGCCACAGCGAGATCAAAATATTCCAGAAAATAAAGCTTCTTGATTCTGCAATATACAATTGCTGTCAGAAAACCGGCAATAATTCCACCATATACGACAAACCCTTCTGAACCGAGTACCGTCTTCGGATCCTTGATAAACGTCTTAAACTCCACGATCACATATAGAATTTTTGCCCCTAAAAACCCGCCGATTACACCGTAAATTCCAATATCCACAATTGCTTCCTGATCCAGGCCATTCTTTTTTGCCCGATAAGAAGCCATTGCCACACAACAAAGGATACCGATTGCGATCATCAGTCCATATCCATGTATCGTAAACTTTCCTATTGAAAACAGATCAATTTTCACGCTTTTTTCTTCCTCCCTTTTATCAATCTATTTATCATTGTATGGATTATCCCTTCATTTGTCAATCTTATCCTTTTGGATACTATCTGCTATTTTGCCTCTTAATCCAGCAATGGGGCATGATTCAGAGAATCACCCCCCACGTTTAGAGCTATCATTAAATTGTTCTGCCTTACAGAAGATTCTTCATACTCTTCAGCCCAATTGCCAGAGTTGAAGTATTGTGTAAAAGTGCTGATGTCGTCGGCTGGATCACACCGGTTACTCCAAGTACGATCAGACCGGAATTGAATCCAACGATAAAACGGTAATTACTTTGAATCCTCTTCATCAGCCTATTGCTGAGACGTCTTAAGGTCACGATCTGTCCAAGATCATCTGCGCCTACCGTAATATCTGCAATCTCACGTGCAATCTCTGCGCCATTGCTGATCGCAATTCCCACATCTGCCGCAGAAAGCGCCGGAGAATCATTGATACCATCGCCGATCATAATAACTTTTCTTCCGGCTGCTTTTTCTTTTTCTACAAATGCAGCCTTATCTTCCGGCAGTACTTCTGAATAATATTCATCCACACCGACACGCTTTGCGATCGCCGAAGCTGTACGGTCGCTGTCACCTGTCATCATAACAATCTTTCCAAATCCTGTTTTCTTGAGCTCGGCAACTACTGTCTTCGCCTCTTCTCTCAATGGATCTTCAATACAGATCACTCCTGCAAGCTGATTCTCGATTGCAAGATACAGATGTGAATATTCTTCCGGAAGACTGTCAAATAACTCCTGTTTTCCTTCCGGAATTGTACATTTTTCATCTTCAAATACAAAATGAGAGCTTCCGATAATTACATTTCTATCATCAATCGTTGTAGAAATGCCATGTGCAACCACATACTCTACCTTGGAATGCATTTCCTCATGATCCAGATTTTTCTCTTTTGCTGCATTTACTACTGCTTTTGCCATAGAATGTGGAAAATGTTCTTCCAGACACGCTGCAATACGGAGCAGTTCATCCGGTGTTCTTCCATCAAAGGGAACCACATCCACCACGGTAGGTGTTGCTTTTGTAAGTGTACCAGTCTTGTCAAATACGATCGTATCTGCCTCTGCCACGGCTTCCAGATACTTTCCGCCCTTTACGGTAATATTGTAAAGGTTTGCTTCACGGATTGCAGACAATACAGATACCGGCATTGCAAGTTTTAATGCACAGGAAAAGTCCACCATAAGAACTGCTAATGCTTTTGTGGCATTTCTGGTAAAGAGCCAGGTAATTCCTGTTCCTAGTAATGTATACGGAACCAGGCGGTCTGCCAGATGCTCGGCTTTACTTTCCAGGGAAGATTTTAACTTCTCTGACTCTTCAATCATCGTGACAATTTTTTCAAATTTGCTGGAGCCATTTACTTCTTTGACACGAATGGTCAGTTCTCCTTCTTCCAATACGGTTCCGGCATAGACATAACTTTCTACACTCTTATGCACCGGAAGGGATTCGCCGGTTAAGGATGCCTGATTTACCATCGCATCCCCTTCCGTTACCACGCCATCAAACGGAATGACATTTCCCATATGAATACAGACTTCATCGCCTTCTTTAATCTCAGATGCCGATACCAGTATTTCCTGTCCATCCTGACACAGCCATACTTTACTGATATTTAAGGACATACTTCTTGCCAGATCATCGACGGATTTCTTGTGTGTCCACTCCTCTAAGATTTCTCCAATGCCCAGTAAGAACATAATGGAACCTGCTGTATTGATGTCATTGCGAAGCAGAGAGACTCCAATAGCTGTTCCATCCAGCACCGGAACCTCTATCCTGCCCTTCGCCAATGCAGACACTCCAGCCCACAAATATTTCACGGAACGGACCATGGTAATTCCTGCGCGGATTGGATATGGCAGGAACATCCTACTGCCCATACGGAGTACCACTTTATTTACCAGCTTGTCCCAGTAAGTCCGGTTCAGCTCCCTGCCGGAATTCTGTAAAAAAGTCTCTGGCACATCCACTTTCTGATAAGAGAAATGACGCAGTGTCTCTATCATCTCCTCACGATTTCCCACATAACAGACTACTGCATCCTGTAAACGTTCATTTACTTTCACTGAAGTGACACATTTGCAGTTACTCAGGTAATATTCCATCATATCTGCCTGGCGGAAACTCATCCCGCCCTGAATGATATGAATACGAAGTCTTCCTTTTATCTCATGTTTTATAACAAATCTCATATTACATACTTCCTTAGATAAAGAATCACCTACAGCATATTCTGAAGGTGATTCTCATAGTTTACATGAACAACGAGCAAAATCGCATGTCCAATGTTTATTCTGCTACAGTTTCTTCTGTTGCATCTTCTACAGATTCATCTGTATATTCTGCTGCTTTAGCAGCTCTGTCTTCATTAATCTGCTGTGCCTCTGCATAAATATCCTCTGCATTTTCCTGGATATTAGAAGCAGTCTTCATGACACATTCCTTTGCACGTAATGCTGCTGCTGTACAGTTTGTGTAGACTTTCTTTGCATCCTTGCTACCTAATATTTTAATTCCGGCTGTTCCAAACAATACACCGGCAGCAAAGATTCCGGTCTTCTTCCAGTTAAATTTTTTCACAAAATCAAACATATGTATTCCTCCTATTTCTGTTTGTTTTTTAGCTTACCGCCATTAAAACCCATTGTCCATACTCTTTTTCGTTATTGAGAATTCTTATCAATAACAGAATCTTATCTTGAAATTTTGATTACGGAAATAATTTCTTCCCAGTGGTCTAAGACATACTGTCCGATAATCGGGTCATACATCTTGCCAAGATTATTTTTGATTTCCTGATAACAGTAGTCAAAATCATGTGCTTTGCGATAACTCCGGTTTGAAGTCATGGCATCAATGGAATCGCAGCTCCAATAGAGGGATGTTTCTTCATTGCCTCCCATTCCTCATCATCAAGCTTTCCTTCTTTATTTAAAACAGCATCCGGAACACCGATTTTTCCAATATCATGGAGATGTGCCGCAATATTCACAAGCTTTCAAATAATCCCTTCACTTTCTATCCTTCAATGAAAAATTTTGCAAATGATAATTCTGCTCCTTTGCCGATTCTGCTGCAGATATTTACCACTCTGGTCATAACACCTGCAAACTGGTTATCTTTGGTTACAATTTTAAGAAGCTGTGTCTCTGCCTCATATTCTGCTTCCTCTACATCTTCTAATTCTAATGTTTCACGAAGAATTTCTTTTACCTGATCCTCTGTTACTTTTTTAGACATCCGATAATATCTTCCCATAATGTGCTTCCTTTCTTAGTTGTTACTACTTTATGTTAGTTCTTTCTAATCCAGTTGTATTATAACACCTGTTATTGAAAATAGAACCTTTCTTATCGATATTTTTTCTCATTATTTCTTAATTTGATTTACCCCTGTATCCACGTTATAATAGTCCTATTACATAAATCTGATTTTTCAGCAGAATACTAATACAAAAGAAAGATAAAAGGAGGCTATTTTATGTGCACCGCAGCTACTTATCAAACAAAGAACTTCTACATGGGCAGAACCCTTGATTATGAATTTTCCTATGGCGATGAAGTCACCATTACCCCCCGCAACTATCCGTTTCATTTCCGTCATGCCGGGACTTTAAGTTCCCACTATGCCATGATTGGCATGGCTCATGTAGCACCAGACAATGGTGTTGACTATCCTCTTTATTATGATGCCTGCAATGAAAAAGGTGTCTGCATGGCAGGGCTTAACTTTGTGGGAAATGCCGCTTACGCTGATATTATTGATACAAAGGAAAATGTTGCACAATTTGAATTTATTCCATGGATTCTAAGCCAGTGTGCTTCTGTTTCAGAAGCCAAAGAAAAATTAGTGCAGATGAATCTCGTTGGAACTGTTTTTGCCAGCCATTTTCCGGCAGCACAGCTTCACTGGATGATTGCCGACAAAAGTGAAAACATCGTTGTGGAATCCATGGCAGACGGGCTTCATATCTATGACAATCCTGCCGGTGTGCTGACCAACAATCCACCTTTTCCAATGCAGATGTTTGCTTTAAATAATTATGCGGCTCTCTCATCCAGGCAGCCGGAAAATCATTTTTCCGACAAGCTCAGCTTACAGGCTTACAGCCGCGGTATGGGGGCTTTGGGTCTGCCGGGCGATTTATCTTCCCAATCCCGTTTTATCCGGGTTGCTTTCACCAGACTACATTCCATTTCCGGCAGTTCAGAAATCGAAAGTGTCAGCCAGTTCTTTCATATCTTAGGTTCCGTTGACCAGCAGCGGGGCTGCTGTGAAGTTGCTGATGGGAAATATGAAATTACAATCTACACTTCCTGCTGCAATGCGGATAAGGGGATTTATTACTATACGACCTATGATAATCATTCAATTAACGGAATCGATATGCATCATGAGAACCTGGACAGTGCAGAGTTGATCCGGTTTGCGGTTCTTGATGCGGGTGGGATTCACTGGCAGAATTAGGGGATTGCGATGTGGAGATAACATTTAGAATCAAAGAATTTTGCAGCAGTCAAAGCACATCTGATTTTCTTTTATGTGAAATGTCAACCGTTCTTAGGGGTCTGTTTTTCTTGATGATAAACTGTCTTTTCGGTTGCTTTGACAGAATATTGGTACTGTCCGTCGAGGACAGATGCCACCTAATGTCTGCAAGGGGCACTGGGAATTTCGATATACTTTTCATTTCATCTGGCAACCGGCACAAATTCACATCCATGTTCAATTGTGCCTCGCTGG
>ENA-OPTX01001005-OPTX01001005.1-human-gut-metagenome-genome-assembly--contig:-NODE-1005-length-11576-cov-3.586060_pt1 | contig 11576 bp, 12 predicted proteins | sample MGYA00241465_ERZ501922 | MGnify/ENA primary metagenome ERZ501922 (study PRJEB25962, sample SAMEA2042399) | human gut metagenome | biome: human gut; feature: human-associated habitat; material: faeces...
GTGGGCCTGGATGGGGTGATCGGCGACAGCACGCTCACCCAGAACGGTGTGTTTACCACTGACAACAATGGCGAAATCCGCGTAACCAACCTGGCCCCCGGCGCCTATGTGCTCACGGAGATCAAGGCGCCCCAGGGGTACGTCATGGATGCCCCCTCCACCAATGTGGTCATCGGAGAGGGCGGAGACACCCAAACGGTGGTCATCACCAACACCCCCAAGGGCGGCCTTGTCATCAACAAGCTGGATTCCGTCACCCATGAGCCCCTGGAGGGGGTAGAGTTTACCATCACCGAGGCGGACGGCACGGTGGTGGACGACAACGGCGGCATGACCTCCAGCATGGGCCTCTACCGCACTGACGAAAACGGCCAGATCATCATTGACGGTTTGGTGGGGACATTCATCATCACGGAAACCAAGACCATCGAGGGCTACACCATCCATGAGGAGACCCGTACCCAAACGGTGGTCATCAACCCCAACGACACCCAGACCATCACGGTGTATAACGACCCTGTGGGCGGCTTGGAGCTGATCAAGGTCAACGCGGATGACACCAAGGAGCGGATTCCCAACACTACATTTGAAATCCGCCGTATGGACGACGCCCTGGTGGGTACCGTGACAACAGACCGAAACGGCCGGGTGTTCCTGTCCCTGGAGAATGGATCGTACTATGCCGTGGAAACCGAGAGCGCGGAAGGCTTCCACATGGACGATACGCCCCACTATTTCGAGGTGGAGAACGGGGAGACAACCACCCTCCAGGTGGAGAATACGCCGGTCAGCGCCATCCTCATCCACAAGACGGACAGCGCCACCGGCGAGGGCATCTATGGGGTGCCGTTTATCCTCTATGACAGCACCAACACCCCCGTTGGCCAGTACACTTCGGATAACGAGGGGTATGTACTGATCGAGGGTCTGGAGGCCGGGCGGTATTATCTCAGAGAGTTAGAGAATGAGGGCTATGTTCCTGACACGGAGAAAAAGACCGTCTATGTGGAGTCTGGGGAGACCACCGAGGTGGAGTGGGAGAACACCCCCATCACTGGACAGATCCAGATAACAAAGACCTCCGCGGACTACAACAGTGTCAACGGCTGGCCCGCCGGCACCCCCATCCCCGGCACAGAGTTTGAGATCTACAACGCCCGGACCGGCAACTTGGTCGATACGGTTGAGACGGACAAGAACGGCGTTGCATCCTCCCGGCCTCTCCCCCTGGGCCGCTACAAAATCGTGGAATCCAAGGCCGCAGACTTTTACGGCCTGGACAAGACCCCCATCGAGGTGGAGCTTGAGTTCGCCGGCCAGATAGTCAAGGCAGCCATGACCAACCAGAGCCTCTATACCAATGTGTCCATCCAAAAGACCGGCTATGTGGAGGTCATGCCCGGCCAACAGATCCGCTATGATTTCAGCGGCATTGCCAATAACTCCACCACCAGCCTTACCTCATTTTTCTGGAGGGATACCCTGCCCAGCCAGGCGGTGCGGCTGGACAAGATTGTCACTGGCACCTACAACGTGCCGGGCAATTATAGGGTGGTCTACAAGACCAACCTGAGCGGCAGCACTTGGCGCACCTTGGCGGACAACCTGAGCACCCAGCAGAACTATGTATTGGACGCCTCCAAGGCCGCCCTGGGCCTGGCCTCCAACGAGTATGTCACCGAGTTCATGGTGTCCTTCGGCGTGGTGCCCGCCAACTTCCGGCAGGTGGAGGCGCCCCAGGTCTATGCCACCGTCTACGCCTGGCTTACCGGTGGCAGCCAATTCGTCAACCAGGCGGATGTGGGCGGCGTGTATAACGGCCAGTGGATTATGGCCACCTCCCGGTGGGTGACCAAGGTCTACAAGCCCGCCGAGCCCCTGCCCCGCACCGGCTATTGATTCCAGCAAACTATCGTTAGGAGGGCCGCCCCAGTCGGGCGGACCTCCAATTTTATGGAGGTGTCAGAATGAGTATCAGAAAAAAGGGCATCCGGGTGCTGCTCCTGGTCCTGGCGGTGGCCACCCTGTGTGTCATCCCGGCCTTCGCTTCCTCCGCCGGCAACGTGGCGGACGCCGTGGAGCAGACCTGGACGGACGCCGCCGACCAGATCAAGACTGTGGTCAACACCGTGGTGTTCCCCGCCTTGACCATGGTGCTGGGCGTGGCGTTCTTTGTGAAGGTCGCCATGACGTATTTTGAGTACCGCAAGCACGGCCAGTTTGAGTGGACGGGGGCGGCCATCCTGTTCGTCTGCCTGATCTTCGTGCTGCTGGCCCCCAATTACATCTGGAATATCGTAGGCATCTGAGGCGGTGAAGGCGAGTGTTTATTTGGGACTTTGTGGCCAATCCGGTGATGGAGTCCATCCTGGACTGGTTTTACAGCCAGATGGTGGGCTTCCTGGGCGCCTTCTTCGCCCAGATGGGAAACATGGGGGTGGAGCTGTTCGACCTCTCCTGGGTGTGGTCAGTGGTGCGCTTCTTCTCCCAACTGGGCTGGGCCCTCTTTGCCGTCAGCGTGGTGGTATCTGCCTTTGAGTGCGGCATTGAGTACGCATCTGGCCGGGGCAATCTCCAGCAGCCCGCCCTCAACGCCATCAAGGGCTTCTTTGCCGTCAGCCTGTTCACCACTGTGCCCGTCCGGCTGTACGCCCTCTCCGTCTCCCTCCAGGGTACCTTCGCCATAGAAATCACAGGGGCGGGAAAGAGCATCGGGGAGTTGGGCAATGAAATCCTCACAGATCTGGAGGGCGCCGGCCTGATGGACATCGCCGCCCAGGCCAAATGGGGCCTGGGCACTAACCCCATCATGCTCCTCTTTGCCATGATCCTCATGGCCTATGCGGTAATCAAGGTGTTCTTCTCAAACTTGAAACGGGGCGGCATCCTGCTCATCCAGATTGCCGTGGGTTCGCTATATATGTTTTCCATCCCCCGAGGCTACACAGACGGCTTCACCCAGTGGTGCAAGCAGGTCATCGGCCTATGCCTCACCGCCTTCCTCCAGGCCACCATCCTGGTGGCGGGGCTCATGGTGTTCAGCGACAAAGCCCTCCTGGGGCTGGGCCTCATGCTGGCCGCCGGAGAGGTGCCCCGCATTGCCGGGGCCTTCGGCCTGGATACCACCACCAGGGCCAACATCATGAGTGCCGTCTATACCGCCCAGGCTGCTGTCAACACCACCCGCACCATTGTCCAGGCCGTCAAATAGCATGTTGCTTATGCTTGGTTTTCGGCACAATCTTTGTTGCTGTTGGTGATGGCTATTTAACGCCGGGATCGATATACTTGCTTTACCAAACGGAAAGGGGGCCAATCCATGGCAGAAAATATGAAGAACCTCTGTGCTCCCGTCCCCGCCGGGCTCCACGCCCGGGTGCGGGAGGAGCAGGAGGCGTCCGGCCAGACCCTGGGCCAGTACATGACCTGGCTGATCCGGACATTCTACGATAATCAGAAGGAGGAAACTACGATGAGCGGAGACAAGAGAACAGTGGCATTCCAGGTGCCCGGCGAGCTGTTCGAGAAGTTCAAGGACTACCTGCAGGAGAAGGGCATCAAGCAGAACGCCTTCTTCCTGGACTGCATCCACAGGGCCCTGGCAGAGGCCCAGGAGGAGCGGGTGGATGCGGATGCCTCTGCAGAGCCTGACGGCGAGGCCGAGACGGATGCCACCAGTCAGGGCGAGGATGCAGATGAGGACAGCACAGCGGAATAAACCCACAGGAAGGGACCTGGCCGGACAGGCTGGGTCCCTTCCTGTTTTGGAGGTGTTTTCGTGTTCATCTACCCAGACAATCTGAAGGCCAAGGCCACCCTGTGGCTGTGGCAGCTGCGGGACGTGGCCATTATCGGGGTGGCCTTTCTGCTCTCTGTATTGGCGCTGGCCCAGACGGGGACCATGCTGTCCCTGGTGGGTACCGTGCTGTACGCCTTCCTCGCCATCCAGGTGGAGGGCTCCAGCGTCCTGGACTTCCTGCGGCGGGCGGCCTGCTTCCTGTTCCTGCAGCAGCAATACTATGAATGGGGGCAGAACAATGAATAGAAAGGAACAGCAGCTCCTGCGCCAGCGGCAGACTACCCGGCAGCTCATGGGTGTCACCCGCCTGACGGAGCACGGCGCGGTGTGCGGCCGGGATGAGCTGCTCTTCTACCTGCTCCGGCCGGACAACCTGTCCATCCTGTCCCCGGAGGGCATCCGGGGCCGGGTGCGGGCCCTCACCGGGCTTCTCCAGGGAATGGCCTCCCTGGAGCTGCTGGCCCTGGATTCCCGGGAGTCATTTCTGAAAAACAAGCAGTATTACCAGAGGAGGCTGGAGGAGGAACCGTCCCCCGCCCTGCGGGAGCTACTCCGGCAGGATATGGAGCACTTGGACGCACGCCAGTCCTCCACCGCCGCCTCCCGGGAGTTCGTCCTGGTCTGCCGGCTGGACAGCAAGGCCGCGGAGGATCGGGAGCTGCCCCGGCGGCTGGAGAAGCAGATCCAGGATCACGGCTTCCACGTCCGCCTGGCCGGGGAGCAGGATGTGAAGCGCATCCTGGCGGTGTACTACCAGCAGGACATGGTGACCGAACACTTTGACAGCATAGATGGAGAGAGGTGGGTGACAGAGCATGGCTAAAAGTCAGAGAAAGCAAAAGAAGCCTGTGGAAAAACCAGCGCAGCTCTTCCAGCCCAAGGACTTTCTGGACCTGATTGCCCCAGCAGCCGTGAAGTTTAACACGGACTCCTATGTGCTGGGCGGGCTATACCGCTGCGTCCTGGCCCTCCGGGGCTACCCCGCCGCCACCGAGGAGCTGGCCCTACTCTCCCACATCTGTAACCGGGCCGGCGTCACCCTCCATCTCTATGCCCGGCAGGTGACAGCGGCAGAGGAGGACGCCATCTACCACAAAGCCGTCAACAAGAACCGGCTGGATCGGAGCAATCAGGACAACCTGAAGCGGAGTGTCACGGCGGAGGCCAACCTCCAGGATGTGGCCGCCATCATTGCCGGCGCCCGGAAGAACCGGGAGCCCCTCATCCACTGCGCCGTGTTCCTGGAGCTGGCCGCCCAAACCCCCGAGGAGCTGCGGCTGCTGCGGGACGAGGTGGGCGCCGAGCTCACCCGGGCCAAGCTCAGTGCAGATCCCCTGCTGCTCCGCCAGCGGGAGGGCTTCCTCTCCGCCAACCCGGCGGGGCGGAACGCCCTGGGCGCCCAGTTTGAGCGGGTGCTGCCCGCCAGCTCCACCGCCAACCTGTACCCCATCAACTACTCCGGCCGCAGCGATCCTCACGGGTTTTACATCGGCAATGACCACTACGGCTCGGACATCCTGCTGGATCTGGACCGCCGCACACCGGACAAGACCAATTCCAGCGTGCTCATCCTGGGCAACTCCGGCGAGGGCAAGAGCTACCTGCTCAAGCTGCTCATCTGCAACCTGCTGGAGAGCGGCAAGACGGTGATTTGCCTGGACCCGGAGCAGGAGCTGGCCTGGCTCTGCGGCAGGCTGGGCGGCTGTTACGCAGACCTCATGGGCGGGCAGTTCCGTATCAACTTTTTGGAGGCCAAGCGGTGGGATGTTGGCGACGACAGGGATGACAATCCAACTGTGCCCAATGCCTTCCGCCAGCAATCCCCCCTATCCCAGCACATCTCCTTCCTCAAGGACTTTTTCCGGGCCTACAAGCCCTTCACCCACCAACAGGTGGATACCTTGGAGCTGATGCTGGAGCGGCTGTACCGGAAATGGGGCATTTCGGACAAGACAAACTTCTCGGCCATGGGGCCGGAGGACTGGCCCATTGCGGAGGATCTGTACGCCGTCCTGGAGGACGCCTATGAACACTATGACCGGGAGGACAGCCCTCTGTATCCCAGGGAGCTGCTGCGGGAACTCTTGCTGGGGCTCCACTCCATGTGCCGGGGGGCGGAAAGCGTCTGCTTCAACGGCCGCACGAACATTACCAGCGCAAGGTTCCTGGTGTTTGGCGTCAAGGATCTGATTCATGCCAACTCCTCGGTCAAGGACGCCCTGCTGTTCAACCTGCTGTCCTACCTCAGCGACCAGCTCCTTACCAAAGGCAACACCGTGGCCGCCCTGGACGAGCTCTACCTCTGGCTGTCCAACCTGACCACCATTGAGTACATCCGTAACTGCCTCAAGCGGGTGCGCAAGCGCAATTCCGCTCTGATCCTGGCCAGTCAAAATCTGGAGGATTTCGATATCCAGGGGGTACGGGAACTAACCCGTCCCCTGTTTGCCATCCCCACCCATCAGTTTCTCTTCCACGGCGGTAAGGTGGACAGGAAGTTCTACATGGACAACCTCCAGCTGGAGAGCGCCGAGTACGATCTGATCAGCTCTCCCCAGCGGGGCGTCTGCCTGTTCAAGTCCGGCGCGGACCGCAACCTGCTGGACGTCCATGCCCCGCCCCACAAGCATGTGCTGATCACAGGAGGAGATGGATGAACGTGGTGGGCTATGGCGGCGGGACAAACAGCACAGCCATGCTGATAGGGCTTTGGCAGAGGCACATCCCGGTAGACCTCATCCTCTTTGCGGACCCCGGCGGGGAACAGCCCCACACCTATGCCTATCTGGAAATCATGGACCGCTGGCTGGCGGAGCACGGGATGCCGCCCATCACCCGGGTATGGTACACCACCCGGGACGGCCAGCGGCTCACCCTGGAGCAGGAATGCCTCCGCTCCGCTTCCCTCCCCTCCATTGCCTATGGCTACAAAAAGTGTTCCCTCAAGCACAAGGTGTTCCCTCAGGAGAAGTTCTGCCGGCACGACCCCCGCTGCCGGGCGGTATGGGCTGGCGGCGGCCGGGTGGTCAAGTTCATCGGCTATGATGCCGGGGAACCGGAGCGCCGGGAGCGGGTGCGGGAGCGGGACGAAGCGGACCGGAAATACCAGAAGGAATACCCCCTTATGGAGTGGGGCTGGAACCGGGACAGGTGTATCCAGGCCATCCAAGAGGCGGGGCTTCCCCTGCCGGGGAAGTCCTCCTGCTTTTTCTGCCCCAGCATGAAACGGCGGGAGATCCGCACCCTCTACCACAGATATCCGGAGCTGTTAGGCCGTGCCCTGGCCATGGAGGACAGGGCACGGCCTAATTTAGTTACGATCAAGGGGCTGGGCCGGAACTGGGCCTGGCGGGACTTCCTGGAGCACGACGAGGGGCAGCTGGCGCTCTCTCAGGTGTTCCCGGAGGACAACCTGCCCTGCTCCTGCGGGGGGTGCATCACATGAGCCCCGCCATCTTAGTCAAGGCTGCCGCGTCCATCCCTACCAATGAAAAGAGCCGGAAAGCCGTGGGGTGGGTGCTGACAGCCGTACTCTCTCCCATCATTCTCCTTCTGGCCTTCTTCTGCACCACCTTCTCAGGAGGGGCGGAGCACAACCGCACTGTGGTGGACCTGTGCTTCCACGGCGGGGCCGTCCCGGAGGGAACCCCGGCGGAGTATCAGGCATACATCCAGGAGATGCGTGACAGCCTCGCCCTGCTGGATGCCGTCATGCAGGCCGTGGAGGGGCAGATGGAGGAGGGGGACGGCCTGGATGACGTCCGGGTCAAGGCGGTATTCTTCGCTCTGTACTTCGGCGCGGATGACCCGGCAGCCCATGCTGAAAAGACCTTTGTGGATTGCTTTGTCACCTATGAGGAGCGCACCCGCATGGTGACCACTGTGGATGAGAACGGCAATGAGGTGGAAACCCAGGAGACTTATACCGTGGCCGTCCCGATTTCAGACCTCCAGGAGATTTATCAAAATATCGGACAACTTACCGGAACGGAGGTCACACCGGAGCAGCAGGCCAATGCGGACAGCGTCTACAACATTGTGAAGTATGGCGTGTCCACTGGAACGGAGGGCTGGATCCCCGGCGCCGACGTGCCCTTCATCGGGGCGGACGGCTTCTGCTCCCCTATTGGGGCGGGCTGGGAGCGCAGGGTCACCTCGGAGTTCGGCTACCGGCGGGATCCCTTCACCGGGGAGACCCGGGGCCACACCGGCATGGATTTGGCGGTGCCTACCGGCACTCCCGTCCGGGCCGCCCTGCCCGGCACCGTCACCGCCGCCCAGTACCACAGCAGCTACGGCTACTATGTGATAATTGACCACGGCAGTGGCCTGTCCACCCGCTATGCCCACAACTCTCAACTGCTGGTGCGGGTGGGCCAAACGGTGGAGACTGGCGACATCGTATCCCTGTCCGGTAGCACCGGCCGGTCTACCGGCCCCCACCTCCACTTCGAGGTGCGCGTCAACGGCCAGAGGACAAACCCGAGGTACTATCTGCCGGCAACAAATTGAACCTCCTGAAGAATTTCAGTTGCGGCAGGCGGCGGAATTGGGTATACTGGAGACAAGAAATGGGGTGTGGACATGGCAAATGTGAATCAAGCGCGGCTGGAGGAACTCACCGGTATCATCAGCCGGACAGTCACAGTGGAACAGATCTACCTGTTCGGTTCTTATGCATACGGTACGCCAAATGGGGACAGTGATCTGGATCTCTATGTGGTGATCCCGGACGGGAGTATCCCGCCAGCGGAGGCAGTGAAACGGATCCGCCGCACCCTCTATCCGGTGCAGGATATGCCCATGGACGTAGTTGCCTGCCGGGCAAGTATATTCCGCCAGCGGCAGCAGGGCCCGTCCCTGGAGAGGACCGTAGCGCGAAAGGGGGTGCTCCTCTATGGGCAGCCAGAGCCTGAGCAGAGAATGGCTTGACTTTGCACATATGGATCTGAGCTCGGCGGAGTTCCTTCTGGGGATGCATCCACTCCCTGTGGAGATTATCTGCTATCACTGCGAGCAGGCTGCGGAGAAGTTCCTAAAGGCTGTGCTGATCTACTACGGCGTGGAGGCCCCAAAGACCCACGATCTGGTCCTGCTGTGCAAACTGTGCGTCCAGCTGGATCAGAGCTGGGAGCAAATGATCGACGCCTGTGTTGAATTGTCCCCTTATGGCGTACAGGTCAGATACCCCTCCGATATGGAACTCAATGAGAGCGATGTATCAAGTGCGCTGAGGGCGTGCCGGAAAATAGGTGAGTTTGTCCAGCAGCAGCTGGACTTCGGGCAAAGTAATGCGCCAGAGGAATTCTCTGGGCCTAACCTTTCTATGTAAGAAGATACAACTGAAAACAGGCAAACCGGGAGGCGGCTTCACATGTATATGCGAGGCCGCTTTTCTTATATTGCAGGGGAGTGGATCATTTTGAAACCAATCTATCATGCGGGGCAGATCATCTCCGCTTATGAGACCGTGATGGGACTCCCAGCGGCAGAGCGCCTTACCGGCAGCGATGGCACATTCAAGCCGGAGGCAGACCAGCAGCGCATCGACGAGGTGCACAAAAAGGCCCTGGCAGCAGCAGAGCTCCCAATGGACTGGGATGGCTTGACTGACCGGATGCGGGACTGCCTGCTGGCAAAAGAACTGGCCGTGGGTGAGACTGTGCTCTTTGCCGCTACAGAACCCTATGGCGGTCCTGGAGACTTTGCCCTCCGTGGCGGCGTCATCCAGTCCATTGACCCGGAGCGTGGAACCTGCACCATTCGGGGGGACTTCTTCCCCATGGACGACGTCCCTCTCCACTATGTGCTGGGGAGCTATGACCGCAGCGTTTCAGAGGAACACTACGGCTTCCCACACATCCGCCCTCTGCTGGGGGAACACCCTGAACTGGCGGAGCGGTATCTGCGTGAAGCAGAGGCCCGGTGGAACACCCAATACGGGCAGTCTGCGGCCACAACAGAGGTTCCGAAAAACACAATGCAGACAATGGGAGGCATAAGCTGACTATGGAAAAAACAGAACTGACGGTGAGCATGGAACCGGAGCGGCTGGACGCGCTCCGGTATTTTCTTGCTGCCAAGAACAAGCGCACCCCACAGAAGGAGCTCCAGCGGGCGCTGGAGGAGCTGTACGAGGCCTATGTTCCGGCGGAGACCCGGGCCTACCTGGACGCCCGGTGCCGGCCGGACCGGGACAGGCGTCGGCGGCCGGCGGCATCCAAGGCCACACAGATGCAGAAGGAGGAAGCGGCACATGGAGACCATTGAACTGAGCGGTCGCACTGGCCAGGAGGTCTACGAGGAGCTGAAGCACCGGCTGGAGGGCATGGGCTATCTGCCGGATGAGTATTTTATGCTGGATGCCGACTGGGAGGACGGAAGGGTGATCCCCAGGAATGCGGATCTCTTCTGTACCACGGACTACGGGGACAGCGAGGGGATTTACCTGGATGTGTACCTGAAGTGGTACGGGGAGGACGGCAAGTCTGTGATCAAAAGCTTCGCCACGGGCAAGACCCTGGGCGAGAGCGGCTCCGACATGGACCGGATGTTCCTCATCTCATCCGCCATCACCAAGGCGTTTCACGGTGAGCAAGGTGCCTATGCCAGATACCGGCAGATGGAAGACGGCACGAAAGCGGAGGGCGTGGTGCTCCATCTCAGTCCGAAGGAGCAGCGGGTACTCATGGATGCGCTGCTGGAACAGCGGATGCGGCAGGAGGCACAGATGACGAATACGGAGCAGCTCCTGCGCCGTATGACCGGCAGCATCACCGCCTATATGGACGAGGTGGGCGCCCGCCCCCTGCGCATGAGCACGGCGGACCGGGCGGTGCTGGCCATCCGGGATGGGGAGCTCTATGCGTTTTCTTCCCTGGCAGTTCAGATCACGAAGCCGGAAGAGCGGGGCAGCCTGCTGGCCGCAGCGGCAGGCAGGCCAGGCCCAGTGGGCAAACGGATGGCCAGACTGATGCTTGGGACAAAGTCACCCTACCCGGAGGACGTCTGGTTGGATGCCTGCAAACGGGCGGTGGACACCGGGGATCTCCAGCGGGTGCAGATGATGTTGGATCAGACAATGGACAAGGTGGCCAATCCGTCCCCCGCCCTGCCCGGTGAGGTGCTCCGGTATGCCTTCGGGCAGAACCGCGCCATGGCCAGAGAGCTTATTCGCTGGGCCACGCCGGAGCAGGTTGCCGCCGCACCCTCCAGGCTGCTGTGCAGCGCCGCCTATGCCCGTGATCTGCCCATGCTCACGGAACTGCTCCAAAAGGGCCTCCAGCCGGGGAACCAGGCCGCCCCACTGCTGCGCCCTCTGTTCGCTGCATACGACGAGCAGAGGGTGGCACATCTGCTAAGGGACAGCCTGCGGGTGCAGCCGGAGGACTATGAGGCGATGAACGTGTGTCTGCGGGAGCAGGCGCAGGCGGCGGCGGAAGCCCTGCTGGAACAGGGGATGAAGCTGGACGGCTACCTGGCGTGGGCGGCAGAACGAGGGAAGTCGCTGGACAACCGGGCTCGGGAGATCCTGGAGGCGCTGAAGGTCCAGCAGAGCCAGGCCCAGGAGCCGCCCGATGACGTGGTCCCTACCGAAGCCCAGCACAACGAGTTCGGTGGGGAGAGGAGTTCCGGCGACATGAGTAAGCATTGCCCACAGGGCGAGGCGAAGGGTATGGAGCGCGAAATGACGATGGGAGGGATGAGCTTGTGAGTGTTCCCGTGCTGCCTCACCGCAGGGATCTGCGGCAGGGGGATTTGGTGTTCCCGGAGGAGA
>ENA-OPTX01001012-OPTX01001012.1-human-gut-metagenome-genome-assembly--contig:-NODE-1012-length-11462-cov-4.116595_pt1 | contig 11462 bp, 6 predicted proteins | sample MGYA00241465_ERZ501922 | MGnify/ENA primary metagenome ERZ501922 (study PRJEB25962, sample SAMEA2042399) | human gut metagenome | biome: human gut; feature: human-associated habitat; material: faeces...
TGAAGGTAAAGACAATTATAAGGACAAAGAGGAATTCGATCTAATCATTGTCGATGAAGCCCACGGTTTCCGCAGCGACAGTTCTGGTAAATATGATGAGTTGCAAAAGATATGCAAATCGCCTTGCCTAAATATGGGCTTGCTGAAAAGTACTCAAAAGAAGGTAATGCTTCTTTCTGCTACACCACTCAACAACCGCCCTGATGATTTACAGAATCAGTTACTATTGTTTCAAAATAGCCAAAACTGTACCATTGACGGAGTTCCCAACCTCAAAGGTTTCTTTGCTCCGCTTATCTATGAATATAAGAGATTGATGCGAGAGCGTGACCAGCGTGATGTTACTGCTGAGGTGGATAAAATCTATGAACAGATACGTAGTAAGGTTATTGATAAGGTAACAGTACGCCGTACACGCAACAATATTCTCAACGATCCCGATTATAAGGCAGATATTAAATCACAGGGTATCATATTCCCCAAAATTCTGCCACCGAATGAATTGGAGTATGTAATGGACTCAGATACAAGCAACCGTTTCTACGAGACGCTTAAGCAATTGACTGATGGGAAAACAGAGGAGAATCCAGAAGGCAAGGGACTGACCTATGCCCGCTATCGCGCTGTTGAGTTCTTGAAACCTGAATATCGTAGCAAGTATAAGAATGCTGTACATATTGGTCAGACATTAGCTGCCATTTACCGTGTTCATATGGTAAAACGATTGGAGAGTAGTTTCTATGCTTTCAAGAAGTCACTCCGAACACTTCTTCGTATCACAACTGATATGATTAAAATGTTCGATGAAGACAAGGTGATCATTGCTCCAGATTTGAAGGTAAAAGACCTGCAGGCAAAGAATATGGAGCTTGATGAAATTATCGAGCATGCCATTGCAAAAGGGTATGCAACTGAAGATATTCTTTTCTCAGCCAATGCTTTTAGTTCTGATTTCCTTGAAATGCTCCATCATGACCGTGAGATATTGGAGCAACTCAATGCAGAGTGGGAGAAAGAGAATGATGATCCGAAGTTTGACAAGTTCCGAGAAAACCTTACTAAGGTCTTTTTTGATACGACCGTTAATCCATCTGGCAAATTGGTGTTGTTCTCCGAAAGTGTCGATACTTTGAATTACTTATACGATAGATTGACAAAGGAGATAGGTCGCACAGATGTATTGATGGTAACAGCAAGCAACCGCAATCGCTTGGGACAGACTATCAAAGAGAATTTCGATGCCAATTTTGACAGTAATTCAATGAGGTACAACATCATTATTACTTCTGATGTATTGGCAGAAGGTGTGAACTTGCATCGCTCCAATGTAATTGTCAATTACGATTCGCCGTGGAATGCCACACGTTTGATGCAGCGTATAGGTCGTGTAAACCGTATCGGTTCTGTTGCTACGAATATCTATAACTATATGTTCTACCCATCGCAACAGGGTGACAAGGAAATTCAACTCTACAAGAACGCTCTTGTCAAATTACAGGGTTTTCATTCTGCATTTGGCGAAGACGCTCAAATCTACTCAAAGGAGGAGATTGTAAAGGAGTTCCAAATGTTTGACAACAATGTAAAGGACAGTATCGACAAGAAAATAGCCCTGTTGCGTGAAGTACGTGAACTCTACAACAGAGACCGTAAACTATATCATAAGATTAAGGCTTTGCCAATGAAGAGCCGAGTGATGCGTGATACGGGAAAGCATTGTGGAAAGTCAGTCATCTTTGTTTCTTCCAATGTCAAGACTGAGTTTTATCTGGCAACCCAAACTGGTATTGAAATTATCGACTTTCTAGAAGCGGTAAAATACCTCAAAGCAAAGCCCGAAGAACAACCTGTGTCTTTCTCTAATGAAGAACAACACTACAAGCATGTAAATAATGCATTGGTTCAATATACGACCGAATATGTGGAGGCAGCCGATACATCGTCCATCAACCGCACTGACCTTGACAAGACCTCACTTGAAGCCAACAAGTTCTTGCGAACCATCAAGCAGAGAACAACCGATAGTGAATTGAAATCGCAATGCGATGTATTGATTGGATATATCAATGAAGGCATCTATGCCCAATTGCCTCGCTACTTGAAAGCCTTGTCTCGAGAGTACAAGAACGACCGTGCAAAGATGAAGCAGGACGAGTATAGTTTACAAAACAAAATTTCGGAATTATTCGGCGAATATCAGACGATGAACAAGGAGCAACGACACGATGCCAAAGATATTTCCAATCCACAAATCATCATTTCAGAATCATTTAAGTAAACATTACTATGGCAACCGCATATACATCCGATAGTTTAAGAAACCTGTTCCAATCATCATTCAACTTGGCACAGTGGTACGGCTTCTTGCAGCACTTTTTCAATGCAACAGAACTAAAGAGTACTCCAGAAAAGATTATAGGGAATACATCAGATGCTGGTTACTACTTGGGAAACATTGATACCATCGATAGTTACCATATCGGTTTTTTCCAATATAACATCTCAAGAGGATCTGTTGCCAACAAGCGTGTGGGACTTCGTAATCTGGTAAAATCATTCATCAATCCTATTTGGGGAGAGTTTGATGCAGCATTGGTAGTGTTCGACAGTGGCGACCATTGGCGTTTGTCTTTCATTTGTGATATTAAGGATGAAGCGACATCACCCAAGCGATATACTTATGTGTTTGGTAGTGATGATTTGCTATACCGAACACCTATTGAGCGTTTCAATTTCTTAAAGAAGAAAGGTGTGTCGTTTGAGACCTTGAAAGCAGCCTTCTCCGTTGAAGCCCTCTCTGATGAGTTTTTTGATAAATATCGTGAGCAATATGCCGACTTTATCCAATACATTACAGGTAAGCGTTTTGTTAAAGTTGGCAGTAAGTGGGAAGAAAAGATGCTCGGAGAACCCAATGTGGCATTGATGCAAGCGTTTAACTACAACGAAAAGAAAATTCGTGACTATGTGAAGAAGATGATGGGACGAATCACATTCCTACACTTCTTACAACGCAAAGGTTGGATGTGCGGTGATCTCAACTATATGCATAATATGTTTGAGAACTCGGCATACAAGAACGATTATCTTGATTCCGTTCTTGAACCGTTGTTTTTCGGTATCTTGAATACCAAGCCAACTGAACGTGAAATCTTGTTTACTAAATATGGTTGGGATAAATCCTTGCTTGCCGAATGGAAAGACATTCCTTATCTCAATGGCGGTTTATTCGAACGTGATGAGGAGGACGAACCCAAGAGCCGTTTCCCAGCTGAATACTTCAAACGCTTGTTCCAATTCTTTAGCGAGTATAACTTTACCATTGACGAGAACGATCCCAACGATGCCGAAGTGGGTGTAGATCCCGAAATGCTTGGTAAAATCTTCGAGAATCTGCTTGAGGATAACAAGGACAAAGGAGCGTTCTATACTCCCAAAGAGATTGTACGCTATATGTGCCAGGAGTCTCTTATTGCCTACCTCGAAACCAATACAAGTATAGCTAAAGACAAAATTCGTCAATTCGTACTTTCACCAGAAGAGGGAGTTAAGGATATTCCAGAGAATAAGAAACCGAAACTTCTTACGGCACTTAAAGAAGTAAAGATTTGCGACCCTGCTATTGGTTCGGGAGCATTTCCTATGGGTTTGCTTAATGAACTATTACATTGTCGTGAGGTTTTGAGTGGCGACCATTATGATCGTGCCGAAATCAAAAAGAGCATTATCCAAAACAACATCTATGGTGTGGATATAGAGAAAGGTGCGGTTGACATTGCACGTTTGCGTTTTTGGCTCTCTATTGTGGTAGATGAGGAGACTCCATCGCCACTACCAAACCTTGATTATAAGATTATGCAGGGTAACTCGCTTATTGAAAGTTTTATGGGCGTGGATTTAAGTAAACTTACTTACGAAAAGGAGTACAAGGAAGATAAGGGAGAAATATCACTATTCGATGATGAGAAAAACCGTCTGCAAAAAACAGTCTCGCATCTGCTATCATCATACTACTCTTGTAGTGACCATGACAGAAAAGTGACGTTGCAGCAAGAGATATCCGACACCATCAACAAACAACTGGAGGCACAAGCATACGACCCTGCAATTCTTGACAAACTCAAAACTATCAATCTTGCCGAGAATAATAACTTCTTCCTCTGGCATACTTGGTTCAGCGATGTGTTCAACCGAGACGACAAGGAAGGATTTGATATCGTAATTGGTAATCCGCCGTATGTAAGTGCTGTTAATATGGCGAGAACTGGTGAAGAAAAATTACTATACAAACAATCGTATCCAGAAGCAACTGGAGCCTACGATATGTATGTTTTATTTCTATTGTTAGGAGTAAAGTTGTCTTCTAATATTTATTGTTGGATTATTCCCAACAAACTATTAGTAGCAGATTATGCAAAAAAGACATTACATAAACTAAAAGCTGAGTGTGGTTTAGAAAAGACTATAGATGTATCAGTTTATGATGTCTTTAAGAATGCAAGTGTGTATCCTATTATAGTATTGGGAAATAAAGTATCTCATGAACAATTTAATAGTTACTTTCTCAACAATTATACAGATTTAATAGATAACAGATTAAATAAGAAAGAATCTGTTGAGGAATCTAATAAGGTACGATTGTCCCTATTAGGATTAAAAGTGTGTAGTGGCGCTACGGGATTCGAAGCACAAAAAATCAAAGAGAATATATGTGAAATAGATAACAATCATACTATACCTTTTACAGTTAGTGGCAATATAGACAGATATGTTTTTAATAATACAAATGTTCGATATATGAAAGATAAGTATAGTAGAGCCTTTATTTATCTCGACTCGAATATCACAGAATCAAAACAAGAAATGTGGAAAAATCCTAAAATTATAATAGCCGGAATGACTAAAAAAATTGAGGCTTGCTATGTTGATACCCCTTTGGCAATAGGCGTAGGAGTATATGCTATATATGATTTTGCTGGATATAATCCATTCTACATTCTAGGCATTTTAAACTCCAAGAGTACAACAGATTTTTTAACTGCAGAATTCTCGGACAAGCATTTAGCTGGAGGATGTTTAGCTATTAACAAATCAACGATAGAACAATTTTTATTTCCTAAAAATGTACCAGCAGATGTTCAACAACATATAGCAGATATTGCAAAATCCATACATCTTGCTAAAAAAGAGAATCCTAAAAGTGATATTGCTACATTAGAAAGTCAAATTGATTCTATCGTTTCACATTTGCATTCAATATGATAAATGAAATCATCAAACAAAGTGTATAAGCACAGCAATAGTCTGCAAACTTGCAGGCTATTATTGTATCCAATCGTTATAATAAACAAATTATTACAAGTCCCTTTGTGTGGTAGTGTTTCAAACAATGTGTCCGGAGTAAGCCTTCAGACCTCTTAGTTTTGCAAATATATCAATTTATCTGTTACCTCATTGACAGGCGCGCTGCCTGCGACAGCTGAAGAATAAATAGCGATAGCCCGCAAGCAGCCTAGATGGCTTGTCCTTTTGTATTACATATCTGTCTTAGAAAGTATCGCTATCATATCTTTTTTATATCTATGGGCAATCTTCTAAGAGCATGTTCCATTTGTTGTGAAATCGATGGTACGGTTAGAAATAATCTATCCCGAGCTCTACTCATAGCTACATAGTAAACTCTGTTAGATTCGTTGTCTTTAAGATTAGGGTTAATAATCATGTTTAACGCTTTTTCTTCTGTGAAAACGACAAGTACATTTTCAAATTCGTCCCCCTTTGCTTTATGTACTGTTCTTTGGGCACTTGAATCTTCCAATAATCCAACACATTGAGATAATTCTCTGTATGTATGAGAAGAGTAAAAACTATAAATACTAGTATCTTTTTTAATTTTAGTTATTTGCCAGCGTTTGCATAGATAATCAAAGAAATCTTTTAATGTTCCGTTACAATATTTTTCATAATCACCAAGTGCTTCTTTGACAGAAGTGTAAGCAACAATATCCTTAACTCCAATGTTTTCAAGCATTTTAAAAGTTGCTCCGAATTGCTTGTTTCTTGCATGTTCAATGGCTTTTATCCATATAGTTACAAACTCTTTTCTATTTGCATTACTATCTTCGATTTGATTTAATAAGTTACTGTTTTGAACGTGGGCATCCACACGTTGTTTCAGGATGTTCGCCTCTATATTTCTGTATGATAATGCATGTACTTCATTAGCCGCTATTCTCTTTGCTTCTTCATAGCAAGCCAATAACTCACCAACAAGCAGCAAGGGCTTCATGCCATGCTCGTTTCTTATGGGGTGTTGTTGAAACTCTGTCCTAATCACATTAAGTAAATCAATGATTTCATTACTACTTCTTCTATTATCCAGAATGGTATAGTCCCGTAAACCATCTAAGGTAAACGAGGCGAATTGATTTGGATCCGCCCCCAAAAATCCATAGATAGACTGAGCATAGTCACCAATAACGCCTACAATAGCTCCATTCTCGCCTAACGATTTGATAATTTTTGCCTGAATTGGGTTGGTGTCCTGGAATTCATCAATGAAAACATAAGGGAACTGTATTGCCAAAGCTCTGCTGATAAATGGGTATTTCTGTATGAGCTTATAGCTGAAATAGAGAACATCGTCATAGTGCATATATCCTTTTTCCCATGCCAACTTTTTATAAACGACATATGCATTTTCATTCAAAACATAACCCTTTTTACAGCATTTCCTTGGTGGATTCGCATAACATTTTAGGCTGCCATCTTCTTGCAGCTTCCACTTTGCTGCCCTAATTGCAGAGAAAGTAGCATCTTGTTCAGCATAGTACTGCTTAACGGTCTTCCTTATTTCATCAAAAGTATTATAGTCAGATAATATTCTGTCATCTTCGCCATTTAATAATTCTATATTAAATCCTTCGTCTGTTGCGATAAAATGCAGATAAGGCTTAACTATATAGGCATAAAGGAAACTGTGGATTGTACAAGAAAGAACACGGCTTCTATCCTCATACATTCTGTCCATCAACGTGTCTGCTCCTACATTGGTATAGGAAAGGCAGGCGACCTTACCCATCTTCCCAAGACTTTCTGAGTCTTTCAGTACATGGGACACATGCAAGGAAAGCCAGTGAGTTTTACCAGCTCCTGGACCTGCTGAAACTCTAAAGTGGTGATTGATATCAATCCGTGAGTCAGAACTTATCTCAATAACCATTCTAATGCATTGTGAATATAAAGTGGAACATTGAAAATCTTCTTATGTTCATTGCCTGCTTCTAGTTCAAAGTTTTCTTCTAGAGCGAGACAAAGTTCTAAGGCGTTTTCGCCTTTATCCAAAGAAGAAAGATAACGAGCAGCTATAAGATGACGTCTCTTTTCATCCTCTTCCCAATCAGTACTGTCAATAGAGGTCTTGACATCATTCCATTTCTTATTATTTTTCACTTTAACCTTTGCTTGTGCATAATCACCACCCATCATGTTTTTTATCTCGGATTGATTCGACATAGATTCCGTAACCAGCAATTCAAGATCTGGATTACACAGAGCAAGTTCGTATTCAAATGTTTTACCTTTATTTTCATCTTGTGAAAAATACCTGATAGATGAATGCTCCCTAAATGTTTTTTCCTCCTCTTCTGCGTTCACAGAATATTCGTAATGCTCATTATCTTTATACAAATCAAATGGGTAACAAACTGTAAATTTACAATTTGCCTCTTTCTTCTTTCTTACAGGGTCTCTGTCTGTGATACATGCCACCTTTTTAGGTATTGCGTTTGGTGAAGACTCTGTATTGAACAACTTTACAAAATGATTAAAATATCGACCATTAATATTTACTACTGCCACATGCTGGTCTTCCAGTGATTTACCGTCATAGCGAGCAAGTGTGCTTATCAATAAATTTTCTGCAATACCTTCTACTAAAATAACTTTACGAGCAAAAAGCATGTCCGACTTTGTTGCATCCAAGAATCTTTGTACATAGTTCTTTGATTTTTTGTCTTCATCAGAATCTGTAAATACCTTACCTGGGTAGCAAACATTTGTGATACCATCCTCTCCCTTGTGCAAACATATTATATTATCCAATTTAACTGCGGCAGTAATCTGCGAGGAGTGAGTTGTGATGAAAATCTGGCGCACTTTATGATCTACTTTTAGATTCTTGTCAAGAAATTTAAGAAACTTGTATTGCATGGCTGGATGCAAGTGTGCTTCAGGCTCTTCAATAGCAAGTATCGGATATACTTTGGCATTATCTCCCATATAGTTGCCATCAGCATCAGCCTGCATTTTGGCAAGCAAGAGAGACATATATATTAGGTTGTTATATCCCAAGCCATTATGTGTGGCTGAAATTTCAATGTCTTCGCCATACTTGATAATAAGTTTCAGTGCTGAGAATAAATCCTGCTCTATCAATGTACTCTTAAAATCAGGCAATGCATTATTGAAAGATGCTCCTGTTTCATGTGCATAATCAAGCATGACATCTTTCCCTTCCGACAATCTTTCCAATAATGAAGTCATAAGAGCAGTCGCTTCATTACCGAAGTCATTCCTTACATCCTTTAATTCTGATTCCTTTTCTTCTTTCGTCTTGTTACCTTTGGTCTTTATTCCATAATCTATAAAGAAATTTAGCACATCCTTCAGCATGGTACTCCGCCCATAAAACATATCATCTTCTACATTTCTCATAGCACCTAAAAATTGGAAGTCAAACCGTTCCAACTTGTCCATTTCAGGTTGAATAGGTGCATCCAATGGACCCGCGAGCAATTTATATACATAATAGCGGAGAAAATCATTCTCAAGAATACTCCACCCATTCTTGATATCCTCCACATCTGCCATAGCTGCTTTATAATCATCTTCTTTTTCTGCAGGCAAATAAAACCGATAAGTCAACATCGCAGCATAGCCACTCTCTATATCAGTAAACCAGTTAGCAACCACTCTCAAATCCTCTTCTTGCTCATTATACTCAATGTTACTGTTTTTGAATGTAACTGATATTGTAACTGATGGTGACTGGCTTTTCAGATTTTCAAGAGAAATATCCCTATTGAAATCATTAGCATTTAGTCTCCTGTATCTATAATGTGGCTCTATTACCAATTGTAATGCCTTCAATAAGTTTGTTTTTCCAGCATTGTTATGGCCTATTAGGACATTGAGACCATCATTAAATTCGATGTCCGAATCTTTAAAATTGCGGAATCCTTTTATTTTTATATGAGAAATGTACATATCTTTATTTATTGTAAATTTTATTTTCTCAACAGATTCTTAAAGTTAAATTTTCATAGCTCTAACTCTTTCATGCAACTCTGCCATTTTCTGCATAAGCGCATCAAACTCTATAGATTTGCCATAAATGAAGAAACGCCTCATATCGGCATAATCATCTCGCCATGCTTCCATAGCCGATTCCGGTATCATAAAGTTGATGGTTGATGGGGCATGTAAATCATAGTTTACATACTTCAAAGCATTATAAGTTTTACGATGTTGAACAATGGCATCATAAAGTTTTCGATTCGACAAAGCTTCTTCTCCATATTCTGTATCCATCAACTTTTCTAAATCATACAGATGTCGTGACATTCGTACGCTCCGTGGTTTTTCTTTTTGGAATTCTTCCGCCAAAAGAAACAGCTTCTCGAGGAATGTACGAGTAGGAACTACAGTCCTGACAAAACTTTCAGCATCAGCATCTTCGCCATCAAAACTATCGCCTATCAAAGAACTTATGTGTCGTATCTCTGTTGGCTCATCCATTGAAAGGCAACTGATTTCTATCTTTACACGAGGAGGAATATAATTTATTGAATCTTCAAGAATTGACGGGTAGTGCAATAGAATTACACTAGGATCTTTGTCCGAATCTATTAGTCTCCATTCTCCATTTTTATCTTGTTCTTGAGATACATTCTCTATACTGTAACCAGAAACTCCCATTTCTTTCAAACGGGCATCTAATTGTGAAGAAAGGGTCTCGTGAATATATGCTCGTGCCTTTTTGCGTAATTTCTCCCGCTGACTTTTACTTGTTCCCTCAATACCAAAGAACGAATGATTGATTGCCAAATCAATGTCTTCAGAGAAACGCTCTATGATATTAAAACCTTTTGACAACGATGTTCCGCCTTTGAATATCAAAGAATCACGGCAATCTGTTTGGAATAATGCCTTCAGCGTAACTGTTACCCACCAGTCCTTTTCTATAGCTACCTGATTAACGCCAGGATGTCCAACCTCCGTCTGCTGTAACATTGCTAAACGGTCCACTATCTCATTGTTTAACCACAGTTTTCCCATAATTTAAGTTCCTTTTAAGCTGTTAGCATTGGTTTTATAATTCGTTTCATCCATGCAGGCATCATATCTACATCTTTGATTAAAGTCTCCTTATCTGTTTCTTTTGATATCAATTGTCGAATTATATTCAATTCACCTTCTCCTATATTCTCCTTTTTCAGAGCCTTAAGTGCTTGAACAAGTAGTGAAATCAGGCGGGTACCATAACAGAAGTTCTTGGGGACACCTCTTTTTAATACTACTTTCCTATTTGATATAATTATTGTTCTTTCACTTCCAGTAGTTAGAAATGTATAATTCATTGGTACTTGAGTCGATAGCCCTAATGAATTCAATGCAGTCATACCTGATGGTAACACCTTTGCATTATCTCGGACTGCAATTGCCTGTACAACTTTATCGACCGAAGGAAGTACAATACCGAATCGACTTTTTCTTGGCTTGGTATATATTCCATGTGCAATTTTAACAAGTGTACCGTCATTTGTCAATTCAGTCAAAATACTACCAACAAATTCTGTATGATATTCAGGGAAGTCTGAACGAAACAGGATGCAATCTTCAGGCATCGCTTCTATACGTTGCTTGAGAGTAGTACTATCTATAGAATTTTCATTAGCCATATCACCTTTGAATTTTTGATGATTTTTCAAATGCAAAGATACAGAAAGAATTCAAATAAATAATAAATTACCAAGTAATTTGTTCGTTAGCCATGGAAATATATTTTGCAATGGCAATAAGAATGCTACTTCTTTATATGAAACCGCTTTTCTTATCGGTGTTTCAATTTTTTCGGTAAATCGAAAAAGAATCGTACTTCTTACACTATTTTGCCTCTTGAAAAATAGAAACAACGGGAACTTTACGGTACCAATACATAAAATTCCCGTTATGGCATTACTGATTATCAGAATAATAAATTTCAGATTTCGGTTCAAGCGTGGAGCCGTTCGTTTATCTGATAAGAGGTTCTGACAAAACCCAAGAGAAAATAAACGATGCAATACCCCACACTTGAGTAGATATGGGGTATGGGAACACTGAACGTATCCCTTGCCATAATCTAAACAAGAAATGAGTGTCATTCGTTGTCTTTTCTCTTTTTGAAACTGTCAGATTTC
>ENA-OPTX01001017-OPTX01001017.1-human-gut-metagenome-genome-assembly--contig:-NODE-1017-length-11414-cov-4.954309_pt1 | contig 11414 bp, 8 predicted proteins | sample MGYA00241465_ERZ501922 | MGnify/ENA primary metagenome ERZ501922 (study PRJEB25962, sample SAMEA2042399) | human gut metagenome | biome: human gut; feature: human-associated habitat; material: faeces...
TCGGAATCTTAGAAATGAAATGTTTGAACATATGGAAAAGCTGCCGATCAAATATTTTGACAACCATGCGCACGGCGACATCATGTCGATCTATACGAATGATATCGATACGCTGCGCCAGATGATCAGCCAGAGCTTTCCGCAGCTGCTGATCTCCGCCGTAACGGTGATAACGGTGTTCAGCATCATGCTGTATTACAGCATCTGGCTGGCCGCCGTGGTGGTGCTGGGCGTGGTGTGCATACTGTTTGCTTTCCTCTATACCACGCTGCTCTCCTATCGGGGCTGGGGCGACGTACTGGTGCTGGTGTTCTTCGGCTTCGTGCCCGTATGCGGCACCTACTACGTGCAGGCCTATACGCTGAATATGGATGTGGTGGTGCTGTCGCTCGTCAGTGGCCTCGCCATAGACACCTTGCTGATGGTGAACAACTATCGCGACCGCGAGCAGGATGCCGTGAGCGGCAAGTGTACGCTGGTGGTACGCTACGGCAAGAAGTTCGGTGAGAATATGTATCTGGCACTGGGCATCGCCGCCGTGCTGCTCTGCTTCTGGTTTGTCTACACGGGCAAGCTGACTCCACTGGAATTTATCTGGGCTCCCTGCGTCTATCTCTATATGCACGCACTGACGTGGCGCAAAATGATACAGATAGGTAGCGGTAAAAAGCTGAACAGCATACTGGGCGAGACGTCGCGCAATATGCTGTTCTTAGGATTACTGTTAGCGGTGGCGCTGAATTGAGAGGTTAGAGGTTAAGGATTAGCGGTTAGACCCTAATCCCTAAACCTTAACCTCTACCTCCATACATCTGTTCGTAATACTTCTGATAATCACCGCTGGTCACTTCTTCCACCCACGGCTGGTTGTTCAGGTACCATTCAATGGTCTTGACGATGCCGACCTCGAACTTCGTCTCCGGATACCAGCCCAGGGCATTGGTAATCTTTGTGGGGTCGATGGCATAACGCTGGTCGTGACCTAGGCGGTCTTTGACGAAGGTGATAAGGTCTTCGTTTATCCAGCTGATGTCAATCGTGCCGTCGGCGGCTTTTACTTGTTTCTTCAGCACTGCACGGTAACGGGGTTCTTCCTCCATCAAGCGGCGGACGGTGGCAATAGTCAGCTTCACGATTTCAAGATTGGTCTTTTCGTTGTGACCGCCTACGTTGTAGACTTCGCCTTCCACACCCTCGCGGACAACCAGGTCGATAGCTTTGCAGTGGTCTTCCACGTAGAGCCAGTCACGCACGTTACTGCCGTCGCCATAGACGGGGAGGTTCTTGCCTTCGAGAATATTCTTGATGATAAGCGGAATCAGCTTTTCGGGGAAGTGATAAGGACCGTAGTTGTTGGAACAGCGGGTGATAGTGACGGGCATCTTATAGGTATCGTGATAGGCCATCACTACCATATCGGCACTCGTCTTGCTGGCGCTGTAAGGGCTGTGCGGGCAGAGCGGGGTTTGCTCTGTGAAGTAGCCTTCGGCACCAAGTGAGCCGTAAACTTCGTCGGTAGACACTTGATGGTAACGAACGCCTTTGCGCCAAGTGGGATAACCGGACTCGTCCTTACCCGTGACCCAGGCACGGCGGGCGGCATCGAGCAAGTTTTGTGTACCCAGGATGTTGGTCATCAGGAAAAGCTGGGGATTCTCTATGCTACGGTCTACGTGGCTCTCGGCAGCAAAATTCACTACGTAATCGAACTTATACTTGGCAAACAGTTCGTCGGCAAGCACGCGGTCGCAGATGTCACCTTTTACAAAAAAGCAACGTTCATCGTCAATGTCATTGGCAATGGTGCCCAGATTGCCTGCGTAGGTCAAGGCATCCAGTATCACCACTTTAATATCATTATGTTTTGCCAGGATATATTTAATATAGTTGGCGCCGATAAAACCGGCGGCACCGGTTACGAGATAAGTCTTCATGAGAATTAAAAATTATAAATTAAAAATTAAAGTCAGCGGGCCTTTATAGGAGAACTATTCTCCTTCTCTTTTTGGGGAACAAAGAGTTCATCGCTTCGATTCAGCCAGTTCCATCAGGTATTTGCCATATTCGGTCTTGCCAAGCTGTTCACCCAAGCGATACAGCTGGTCTACATCTATCCAGCCCTTGCGCCAGGCAATCTCTTCGATACAGCTCACGCGGAAGCCTTGACGGTTCTGGATGGTGGCGACAAAATTGCTGGCTTCCAGCAGGCTGTCGCAATTGCCGGTGTCGAGCCAGGCAAAGCCACGGCCGAAGAGCTCCACTTTCAGCGTGCCCTCGTCCAGATAGAGACGGTTGAGGTCGGTAATTTCGTATTCGCCGCGAGCAGAGGGCTTCAAGGAGGCGGCTTTCTCTGTCACGGTGGAGTCGTAGAAGTACAGTCCGGGGACGGCATAGTTGCTTTTAGGATTGGCAGGCTTTTCTTCCAGCGAGACGGCTTTGCCGTTGGCATCAAACTCCACTACACCGTAGGCACGGGGGTCCTTGACGTAATAACCAAAGATGCAGGCACCCTTGTCTATGGAAGCGGCACGCTTCAGCATGGCGGAGAAGCCTTGACCGTAGAACATGTTGTCGCCCAGAATAAGGCAGCCCGGTCCGCCGTCCAAGAACTCTGCACCCAGCACAAAGGCTTGTGCCAGTCCGTTGGGATTCTCTTGTATCTTATAGGAAAAGGACATACCGAGTTCTTCGCCGGTTCCCAGCAGCTCGCGGAACATGGGTAAGTCACGTGGAGTAGAGATAATAAGCACTTCGCGAATTCCCGCCAACATCAGTGTAGAGAGCGGGTAGTATATCATCGGCTTGTCGTAGACGGGCATTATCTGCTTGGAGATAGCCTTGGACAACGGATAGAGACGAGTGGCACTGCCACCTGCAAGAATAATTCCTTTCATATTTCAGTTCTTTTTCGGTGATACTTCAAAATGGAGAATAAAATAAGAAGGAGGACGATGCCCCACGGCTCTACTTGCTATTCGGGTACAAAGATAATGGAAAAATTCGATTAAGTGAAGGCTTGGTTTCATCTTTTTACTTCATTGCTTTGCTTACTCCGGTACATTGTTTTGCTTACTTCAGTGCGTAACGGCCGTCACCCCTTGATGAAACGGTCTTCACCTCAGCGTGTAACGACCTTTACCAAATAGTGTAACGGCCTTTACCCAATAGCGTAACGACCTTTACATTAGCATGTAACGGCTTTTACACTACAGCGTAAACAATCGGTAAATACAATCCATTGAAAATAAACAAACTACATCATCGGTCAGCAAGTTCTATCACCTCCAAATCTTTAAACGTTCCCCCATCAACCGCAAAGCGTACCATCGTACGCACCTTATGGAAACCTTGAATGCCCGCAGCGCCCGGATTGATGTGGAGTACATCCAACGTCTTGTCATACTTCACCTTCAGTATATGCGAGTGCCCGCTGATGAACAGCTTTGGGGGACGCACCAGAATGCTGCCCTTGATGGAAGGGTCGTAGTTGCCGGGATAACCGCCGATATGCTTCATCAGCACCTCCGCCCCATCCACCGTGAAACGGAGAATCTGCGGATAGAGCTGCCGTATCTCCTGCCCGTCAATATTGCCATACACGGCACGGAAGGGACGGAAAGCCGCCAGCTTCTGTGCCACTTCCAGCGAACCGATGTCACCGGCATGCCATATTTCGTCACAGCCCTCAAAATATTGCAGGTACTTTTCATCCCAGTAGCCATGCGTATCCGATAATAAACCAACTTTTGTCATCTTTCCTTTGTTTATTAAGACAAAGGTAATTATATTTGGGAAAGAAATCAATATGCTAATGTGATAATGTGCCAATATGCTAATTGGCTGCGCACCATCCGCGAATTTCTCTTCATTAGCACATTGGCACATTAATCACTTTAGCACATTAAACTATGGAAAACAGATATTTCAAACGTGATATCAGCTGGCTGTCTTTCAACTACCGCGTGCTGCTGGAAGCCGAAGACGATACACTGCCGCTATACGAACGCATCAACTTCATTTCCATATACTCCTCCAATCTGGAAGAATTCTACAAGATACGCGTAGCCGACCATAAGGCCATAGCCACCGGAGCCTCGCAAAGCGATGAAGAGACTATGCAGTCTGCCGCCGAACTGGTAGATGAAATCAACCAAGAAGTCAACCGCCAACTGGAGGAACGTATCCGCATCTACGAACAGAAGATACTGCCCGCCCTGCGGAAACATCACATCATATTTTATCAAAGCCGCAACGTAGAACCGTTTCACCGCGACTTTGTGCGCAGCTTCTTCCGCGAAGAGATATTCCCTTATCTGGCCCCGGTGCCCGTAAGCAAGGACAAGGTGATTTCATTCCTGCGCGACAACCGTCTCTATCTGGCCGTACGGCTTCATCTGAAAGGAGCTCCCGCCAGTTCTCCAAACCGTATCCAGTATTTCGTGATGAAACTGCCGTACAGCAAAGTGCCGCGCTTCATCCAGCTGCCCAAGGTGGGGAAAGACTATTATCTGATGTTCATTGAAGACATCATCAAGGCCAATCTGGATACCATCTTCCCCGGTTATGAAGTGGACAGCAGTTATTGCATCAAGATTTCACGCGATGCGGATATTCTGATAGACGATGCCGCCAATACCTCCGAAATCATCGAGCAGGTGAAGAAGAAGGTAAAGAAACGCAAGATAGGCGCCGTGTGCCGTTTTGTATACGACCGCGCCATGCCCCAGGACTTCCTCGACTTTCTGGTAGATGCCTACCGCATAGACCGCCGGGAGCTGGTGCCGGGAGACAAGCACCTCAACATGGAGGATTTGCGGCATCTGCCCAATCCCAACCAAAGCGTACGTCCCATCAAGAAACCCCAGCCCATGAAGCTGACCTGCCTGGACGAACGCGAATCCATCTTCCGCTATGTGGAGAAGAAGGACCTGCTGCTGCATTATCCCTACCACTCCTTCGACCACTTCATCCACTTTCTATATGAAGCCGTCCACGAACCCACCGTGCGTGAAATCATGGTGACCCAGTATCGCGTGGCAGAGAACTCCACCGTCATCAACACCCTGATAGCCGCCGCACAGAACGGAAAGAAAGTCACCGTCTTTGTGGAACTGAAAGCCCGCTTCGACGAAGAAAACAACCTCGCCACCGCCGAGATGATGAAAGCCGCCGGCATCAACATCATTTTCAGCATACCAGGACTAAAGGTACATGCCAAAGTAGCCCTCGTGCTACGCCGCGACAAGGAAGGGCGCAAACTGACAAGCTACGCCTACATCAGCACCGGCAACTTCAACGAAAAGACCGCCACCCTCTATGCGGACAGCGGACTATTCACCTGCAACCCGGTGATTGTAAACGACCTGCACAACTTGTTCCGTACTCTGCAGGGAAAGGAAAATCCAGTGTTCCACCGCCTGCTTGTGGCCCGCTTCAACCTGATTCCTGAACTGAACCGCCTCATCAATCACGAAATAGAACTGGCCCGGCAAGGCAAGCAAGGACGGATTATCCTAAAAATGAATGCCCTGCAAGACCCCGCCATGATAGACCGCCTCTACGAAGCCTCGCAAGCCGGTGTAGAGATAGACCTCATTGTCCGCGGCATCTGCTGCCTCATCCCCGGGCAGGAGTACAGCCGCAACATCCGCGTAACACGCATCGTGGATACCTTTTTGGAACATGCCCGTGTGTGGTACTTCGGCAACGGCGGCGCACCCAAGCTCTTCCTCGGCTCGCCGGACTGGATGCGGCGTAACTTGTACCGCCGTATCGAAGCTGTCACCCCCATTCTGGACCCAGACTTGAAGCAAGAGCTCATCGATATGCTATCCATACAACTGTCGGACAAACGGAAAGCCTGCTTTGTGGACGACCGGTTGCGAAACCGCTGGAAGTCGTCGCGACCGCAAAAGGAGAAGGTACGGTCGCAATATAGCTTTTACGAATACTTGAAACAAGGGATTAAGGATTAGCGATTAACGATAATTATCAATCGTCAATTATCAATCGTCAATCGCTTTGTAACATTTCTGTAACATGTATGACATTTCCCTGCAACACCAAACTCTTTCCTTTGCAGCCGGAAATAAAATACATGTCTATGGAAACAATTTATCTGGGTATCGTCATCTTTCTGTTCGTACTCGCGATTTTCGACCTCGTGGTAGGTGTCAGTAATGATGCGGTCAATTTTCTTCAGTCGGCTGTCGGAGCAAAGGCAGCATCTTTCAAAACCATACTGTTCATTGCAGGCATTGGCGTCTTCATCGGTGCGGCACTCAGCAATGGCATGATGGACATTGCACGACACGGCATCTATCAACCGGAGCACTTCTACTTTGCCGAAATCATGTGCATTCTGCTTGCCGTCATGTTGACGGACGTCGTGCTATTAGATGTCTTCAACACTATGGGAATGCCTACCTCCACCACTGTATCCATGGTGTTCGAACTGTTGGGAGGTACGTTCGCACTGGCGCTCATCAAGGTCTATAACAGCGATACATTGGGACTGGGCGACCTCATCAATACAGACAAGGCACTGTCTGTCATCATGGCCATTTTTGTATCCGTAGCCATTGCCTTCTTCTTCGGTATGCTGGTACAGTGGCTGGCACGTATCGTGTTCACCTTCAACTACAAGAAGAACATGAAATACAGCATCGCGCTGTTCGGTGGTATAGCTGCCACCAGCATCATCTACTTCATGCTGATAAAGGGGCTGAAAGACAGCTCATTCATGACCCCTGAAAACAAGCAATGGATACACGACAATACCGCATTGCTGATAACCGGTTTCTTTGTATTCTTCACCATACTGATGCAGATACTGCATTGGTGCAAGATAAATGTCTTCAAAGTAGTGGTTCTGATGGGTACTTTCGCCCTCGCTCTTGCCTTTGCCGGCAATGACTTGGTGAACTTTATCGGTGTTCCCCTCGCAGGATATTCCTCATTTATTGACTATACAGCCAATGGTACGGCCGCCGGCCCCGACGGATTCCTGATGTCCTCACTCCTCGGTGCAGCCAAAACCCCGTGGTATTTCCTTATCGGTGCAGGCGCCATTATGGTTTATGCACTCTGCACATCCAAGAAAGCCCACAACGTTATCAAGACTTCCGTGGACCTTGCCCGCCAGGATGACGGTGAAGAGAACTTCGGAAGTACCCCGATAGCCCGTACGCTGGTACGCTTCAGCATGACTCTGGCTAACGGAATATCCAAAACGATGCCTGAAAGCAGCAAGCGGTGGATGAACACACGCTTCCAGAAGGATGAAGCCATCATAGCCGACGGCGCCGCTTTTGACTTGGTTCGCGCCTCCGTCAATCTCGTATTGGCTGGTCTGCTCATCGCCTTGGGAACTTCCTTGAAACTTCCCCTTTCCACCACTTACGTCACCTTTATGGTAGCCATGGGTACATCGCTTGCCGACCGTGCCTGGGGACGTGATTCGGCGGTATTCCGCATTACGGGTGTGCTCAGCGTTATCGGCGGTTGGTTCATCACTGCCGGAGCAGCGTTCACCATCTGTTTCTTCGTAGCACTGATTATCCATTTCGGCGGTACGGTTGCCATCCTGGCACTGATTGGTCTGGCAGTCTTCATGCTGATTCGTAGCCAAGTGATGTACAAAAAGCGCAAGGAGAAAGAAAAAGGCAACGAGACCCTGAAACAGTTGATGAAGAGTACGGACAACAATGAAGTCATCGAATTGCTCCGCAAGCATACCCGTGAAGAACTGGTGAAGATTATGGAATTCACAGAAGAGAATTTTGAACGTACCGTCACTTCCTTCCTACACGAGAATCTACGCGGACTGCGTCGTGCCATGGGCTCAGTAAAATTCGAAAAACAACTCATCAAGCAGATGAAGCGTACCGGAACACTTGCCATGTGCCGTCTCGACAACAATACCGTACTGGAAAAAGGACTCTATTACTATCAAGGCAACGACTTTGCCAGCGAACTGGTGTACAGCGTAGGCCGTCTTTGCGAACCTTGCTTAGAGCACATAGACAATAACTTCAATCCGCTGGATGCCATTCAGAAAGGAGAATTTACAGACGTAGCCGAAGACATCTGCTATCTGTTACAAGTATGCCGCCACAAGCTGGAAACGAACAATTATGATGAACTGGAAACAGAGATTCGCAAAGCCAACGACCTCAACGGACAGTTGTCTCACCTGAAACGCGAAGAGCTGCAACGCATCCAAAGCCAGAGCGGCAGCATCAAAGTCAGCATGGTATACCTGACTATGATACAAGAAGCCCAGAACGTAGTGACCTACACCATCAACCTGATGAAAGTAAGCCGCAAGTTCCAAGTAGAAAAAGAAGAGTTATAAGTTATGAGTTATAACGCATGGTACATAACATGCAACTTATAACTCATAACTCCTTAAGCCCCATCTTCTCCGCCCGTTGCAACATAAATGCACGGGCGGCTTCGTATTCATTGGGAATGATGCCGTCCAAAATGGCATCCTTAATGGCACTCTTCAAGGCACCTACCTGCTGGCAAGGAGAAAGGCCGAAAGTCTTCATGATTTCTTCACCACTGACCGGAGGCTGGAAATTACGGATACGGTCGCGTTCCTCCAAATCCTTCAGCTTCTGGCGTACCAACTGAAAATTATTAAGGAAGCGTTTCTTACGCTCCATATTCTTGGAAGTAATGTCGGCTTCGCACAGTGTCATCAGGTCGTCTATATCATCACCTGCCTCAAACAAGAGACGACGCACTGCCGAGTCGGTCACTACATCATCCGCTATCACAATGGGACGCATGTGCAGGCTCACCATTTTCTGCACATATTTCATCTTCTCATTCATAGGGAGCTTCATCTTGCGGAAAATATCGGGTATCATCTTCTCGCCAATGAAATTATGGTTATGGAACGTCCAGCCCGCACGGGGTTCCCAACGCTTGGTGGCAGGCTTGGCTATATCATGCAGAAGAGCTGCCCAGCGTAGCCAAAGGTTGTCGGTCTTCTTGCTGATGTTGTCGAGTACTTCGAGCGTATGGTAGAAATTGTCCTTATGGGCGCGTCCATTGCGCGTCTCCACGCCTTGCAGCCTAACAAGTTCCGGGAATATCAGTTCCAGCAGACCACAGCGGTCCAGCTCAATGAATCCCTTAGACGGAATAGGTGACAAGATGATTTTGTTCAGTTCGTCTGCAATGCGTTCTTTGGAGATGATGGAGATGCGTTCGCGATTACGCTCCAGAGCATCGAATGTCTCATCGTCAATATAGAATCCCAGCTGGGTGGCAAAACGGACACAGCGCATCATGCGCAAAGGGTCATCACTGAAAGTTATATCAGGGTCGAGGGGAGTCCGGATGGTCTTTTCCTTCAAGTCTCCAATACCGCCAAAGGGGTCGACCAACTCGCCATAACGCACCCGGTTCAGGCAAACAGCCAGTGCATTGATGGTAAAATCACGGCGGTTCTGGTCATCCTCCAAGGTGCCGTCTTCTACAATAGGCTTGCGGGAATCGTGTGTATACGATTCTTTTCTTGCACCCACAAACTCAACTTCCGTACCATAGTACTTCAATTGTGCCGTACCGAAATTCTTGAAGACGGAAACATGCGCCCCACGCCCCAGACGCTTACCCAGCGCCTCGGCCATGGCAATGCCACTGCCTACCACCACCACATCAATATCCTTGGAAGGACGTTGCAGGAAAATATCACGTACATATCCACCGACTACGTAACATTCCAATCCCAATTCATCAGCCGTTTCGGATATCCGCTTGAATATATCATCACTAAAATATTGCTTCAGTTCTTCTGCCGTCAAATCTATCATAAATAATGCGCTAATGTAATGAATACGCAAATGTGTTAATGGTCTATTAGCACATTTGCACATTAAAATGCTGCAAAGATAAAGATATTATTTCTATTTTTGTGGACTCTAACTCCAAGAACAACAAATATGAAAAAAGTAATACTCCTTGCATGCCTATGCTGTACACTCTTCTCTTGCGAAGATGTGGAGAAGAAGGCTGGTGAAAAACTACAAGCTGCCCGCGAAGCGTTTGAACTCGGCAACTACAATGAAGCGAAGATTCTGATTGACAGCATCAAGATGCTCTATCCCAAAGCGTTTGAAACTCGCCGTGCAGGCATCGGCCTGATGCAGGAAGTGGAACTGAAAGAGCAGGAAAAGAGCCTGGTCTATCTGGACAGTATGCTTCAAGCCAAGCAAAAGGATTTCGATGCAATCAAAGGGAAATACACCTTTGAAAAAGATGCCGAATACCAGAATATCGGCAATTACCTTCATCCTTCCCAAGTGATAGAAAAAAATCTGCATCGCTCTTTCCTTCGCTTCCAGGTAGACGAAAACGGAGTCATGAGCATGACTTCCATTTATTGCGGAGCCCATAATATCCACCATGTGGCCGTCAAAGTCACTGCTCCCGATGGTAGCTTTGCCGAAACACCCGCCGCCAAAGACAGCTACGAAACCACTGACCTCGGTGAAAAGATTGAAAAGGCAGACTTCAAACTGGGAGAAGACGGAAACGTCATGGGGTTCCTTTATCTGAACAAGGACAAGAATATCAAAGTCAACTATCAAGGGGAACGCCCCTATTCCATCACCATGACTGCCGCCGATCGCCAGGCCCTTGCCAGCGTCTACGAACTGGCACAACTGCTGTCATCCATGACGGAAATAAAGAAGAATATGGAAGAAGCCAATCTCAAAATCGAATTTGTAAAAAAGAAGATGGAAGAGAGAAAAGACAATGCACAAGAATAAAAAAAGGGAACCGGATGATAATATTCATTACTTAGTCGTCCGGTTCCCTTTTTATTATCAGTAAAGCCTTACCAAACCAATTTGGGTAAATAACGGCTTAGACATGTACGCAAAGCAGACAGAGTGATGGGTTTTACCAACACTTCCGAGGCTCCGCACTCCAAGGCTTTTTCGCGGTCGGCAGTAAAGGCGTAAGCGGTCTGCATGATGATGGGAAGTTCCTTATCCTTCTTGCGAATAATCACCGTAGCATCCAGCCCGTTCATAATAGGCATTTTTATATCCATCAGAATAGCTTCCGCCTTGTCGCGATTCTCTTCGAACAAATTTACAATCTCCTCACCATTCTTTGCCCATAGTATCTCGCATTTCTTGCCGATAATAGCCTTTATCAGTTTAAAGTTACTATCATCATCTTCCGCAACCAGAATAAGCGGACGGTAATCTCCTGACACTTTTTCTATTTCCATGACCTATGCGTTTTGTTTATATAGGGGCAAAGATATAAAAAATAATAGATTTGCACTATCTTTAAATAAGATAAGCTGCATCCCGGCATAACTTTCGGGTGCAAAGTTACTACAAAAAAGTGAAATGCGGAAAGATATAGTGATAGAATTGAGT
>ENA-OPTX01001027-OPTX01001027.1-human-gut-metagenome-genome-assembly--contig:-NODE-1027-length-11314-cov-4.567724_pt1 | contig 11314 bp, 9 predicted proteins | sample MGYA00241465_ERZ501922 | MGnify/ENA primary metagenome ERZ501922 (study PRJEB25962, sample SAMEA2042399) | human gut metagenome | biome: human gut; feature: human-associated habitat; material: faeces...
GTCCGAATCAGGAAGATAAATTGGGGCGTGCTGACAAGTTGTACCGCTGCATCTCCATGCGGGCCATGACGAAGAACAAGTCCGAAAGGCGGTTGATGAAGCGCAGAATATCCTCGTTCACGGGGTCTTGGCGATGGAGTGTCCACAAACGGCGTTCGGCACGGCGGGCCACGGTACGGGCAAACTGCAGTTGGGCTGATATGGGAGTGCCACCAGGCAAAAGGAAGTAGCCGTTGTCCGTCAGCAGGACGGTCATGGCATCCATCTCCTGCTCACAGCGCAGCGTGAGCTCTGCGGCAGAAAGCGGATTAGGGTTCACCACTCCCGAGGGAGTGGCCACATGGCTCATCACCACCATCAGTTCCCGCTGGACAGCATGCAGCAACTCCTGCCAGGCATCTTTTGCCGCCAGCATGGAGCGCACGATACCAATCACGGCATTCAATTCATCAAGACATCCGTTTGCCTCGATACGGATATCGTCTTTCGGCACGCGCATGCCACCATGAATACCTGTTGTTCCTTTGTCTCCAGTTTTGGTATAGACTCTTTTCATTCTCTATTTGATAAGGAACTGTGCCCACTGCGGGATTTCCTCTACATATTGTTTGAAGAGGGTCCCGTTTACAGTGCGGAACAATAATCGAGGAATTTGATTTTCTATTGAATTATCGTAGACATATACCCTATCAACCAAGGATATTGCTTTGCCTATATTCAATAACGATTTATAATAACGGGAAATAATTTTGGAAATGGGAACTTCATGCCCTCCATTCAAATAGCGCTGTGTAATACGCCGTACATTTATCTCAGGATTATTTGTACAGACAAAAAAAATGCGAATAAAAAATCCTGCTTTTTTTGCTTCTTCAACAAATGCAAGTTTTTCGTCTGAGGAAAAGACTGTTTCAAATACAAAATCTTGCCTTTTCCTTAAACACTCATAACGCATTTTAGTCGCCAATTCTGCTGCCTTCAATACTGCAACGGGAGAATTCCAATCACCATATTGTTCTTGCGCTATATTATCAGGATTAATGTAAAGGCTATTTTCTGCCCATTCATTATGAAGCAGTTGCACTGTCGTAGAAGTTTTACCCGAACCATTCGGACCAGCTACTATACAAAGTGTCGGATTTTTTTCGTTCATCACATGGATATATCACTTACATTTTTAGCTCTATATGCTTTCAATTTTTCTCTCACCTCTTGCATTCTCCGCTCCAATTCTCTTTTTGCCTTGCGAGAACTTTCACGGGCCGCAACAGCCACTTGTTCCATCAAAGCATGCAGTTGTTCATCAGTAGGGTCTTCCAAAGAAGACAAGCGATAAGTATTCAGTTTCATAATCATAATATATTTAAATGAAAACAAAGATACTCCACTATTTCGAGAACACAAACGAAATTACATAAAATATCAATGCGCTATCCGGACTTTTTCATAATGAATTCAAACTTAGATTAGGACTATTTTTAATCAAGGAATGATTAAAATGCAAAAAACGGCCGGACATGCCATGCAGAAGTCTTATTATATCCTTGTAAGCAAACCCTTTCCCACTTATATAAGGGATCATCAATATGCCAGAGAAGCATCCAGCTTCTATCTTTATCATATTGAGAACTGCAACTGAAACCAAGTCTGTAGTTCACGTTAAACTGCGGTAACGATTTACCAACTTTGGATAACTGTCCTTCTAATTTATCTAACGTTTCCTGTCCCCACTTTTCATCTTGTAAACCATTACCGGTATTGTGTTGGAAGTTTTCCGGAGATCTTCCACAAATATTCACCAACATATCAAACCATTGCCCTATACTTGGCAGAAACCACGGACTGCGTTCAATCCCATCCGGTACCTTATTGCTGTTATTGTAAGTTTTCACCAGATAAAAAGCACGACAGTCGCTTACAAAAGATGCATCACCCTCATGATTTGCCAGCATCTGTAAAGTTTCAGAGTAGCCATTCATGTTATTCTTGATTCTACTAAAATCATGCTTTGACTTTACATCAGCTATTGATATTGTGTCAATACCCACTTCGATTAAATCCACCGGTCCCCAATTCCCTTCTTTCAAACTATCCAACATCATCACATAGGCATGATTCCATCCCTTTTCATTGCACTTCTTGTCTGTCATCCTTTTCGGATCGCAAGTAATTACCATTCCGATAGCATTTTTATAATCATAGATTTTCCCATCTTCTTCCAACATTCCATTTCCTGGATGTACCTCTATTCTTCTATCGATTTCGTTCTGAAAGATAAAATCCCCGGGATAAAGCTTTCTTTCTATACTTCCTTTACCGGGTACGGGACTGATAACTTTCAGAGTATAGCATTTTCCAGAAACAAGAGTGATGGAGCTGCCCGAATAATTTATCTTTATATTCGTATCATCTCTTCCATTGGTAGTCGTATAGTTTCCGGTAACCCGTGCATTTGCTTGTGGCGGAACAATGGCACAATATTTCAAAGAATCTATCTGATATGGAGTAATACCATTCAGACTCACATTAATAGCTACCGAGTCTGTTCCTAAAACCCTCGATTCCATATGGTAAACAAAGCCTGCCTTTTCAGGAGCAAAACAACCTACGTATACTTGCGGTTGCAACACAAGCAATGCAAACTGGTGTTGAAACTGCAAGCTCAAGATTATTCCGGAAGAATTGTCAATAGCAGGTACGCCGGTGGCAATCAACAAGTCGCTGACAATATGCTTTTCTGTTGTGGACTGGTCTTTCGAAGGTTGCAGTTTTTCATTCCCGGTCAGTGAGGCAATAGCTCCGTCCATACCCTTTGAGACATCTATTGTGATATTCCTCCTATATGGATAGTATGCGACATAACTCACTCCATCATACCAATAAAGTGTACCATTTCCCACCGGATTCCAACTGCCGCTTGACCTATTGTAAACCAATTTGGCATTATCAATATCATCCATTATAGCACCGTCCTTTATGGCAAAAACACCAATCGAATCACCATCGACAAACTCCATTTTAAGATGTTCATCCTTTACAGAGGTACGTGTAGAGGACTTTCCTGCATGGGATAACTCTTCAAAATCAGCTACTATAGCCCGGATTGTAAAGGGGACTCCCTCACAGCCCGTAGACCTTTTCTCTATCGCAAAGATACAAACAAATTTGGAATATAAATATGCAGAAATACCGGGACTTTTCAAGCAAAACATGAAAGGAAAAAGAAGGAAAGTCCAGCAGATTCAAAAGATGTTTTACAAGATTAGGCTCCACCGAACAAAGACATCACATCCATCTCGCCCCAATACAGATGTGTATAGCTGGCAATCAGGTTCTTATAACGAAAAATGGGAGTAGCTACCTTCTCTCCTCTGGCATTGAAAACCTGCACTATCGAGGGAGTAAGACTGTACGCACCACTTTCTTTTCCACCAGCTTCGGGCACAGCAAGCTGCGTATAATGGAATTCGTGTCCTTTAAGCCGCCATCCGTTATAGTCGAACCGACGGTATCCCAATGTCAGTTTCCTGCGTTTACGCTCGTTCGTGATGCTGAAAGGTAATACTCCCACCATCTCATTTCCGACATTGCTTACACTGTTCCCGGTGCTTCTTCCGTCTGTATCACTGCCTCCCCCGTCCGTATCCCCATCAGAAAGAACAGACTGCGAAAGATATATCATCCCCCCGCATTCTGCCAGCGTCCTGCCACCAGCCTCTATATAGCTGCGGATAGACTCCCTGGCAAGCTTTGCCCCGGCAAGTTCCTCCAGACGGTTCTCGGGATAGCCACCGGGCAGATAAAGCAAATCCGTCTCTTGCGGAATAGCCTGGTCCTGCTCCGGATTGAAGAAAGTGACCGTGCCCATACGGCGCAGAATATCCAGATGCTCCGCATAAATGAAGGAAAAGGACTCTTCGTTGCGCGCTACCGAGATATGTAGCTTCCCCGGCTCTGATAGTACCGACTTCTCCTCCACAGCCGCCGCAGGCAATGGAAGCCCGATTGTCGAGAGCAGCAGTTCCCAGTCCACATGTTCCTCCAGCAAGCCTGCCAGCATGTCCAGCCCCTCCGTCTCCTTAGAACGGCTGAAATCCAACCCCAGATGGCGTGACTCCTGCTCCAGTTCCTTCCGTTTGGGCAGATAGCCCAGACAAGTCACGTTCAAGTCTTCACAGACCTCCTGCAGCATCCGGTAGTGGTGGGGTGAGCCGACACGATTGAAGATAACTCCCGCAATACGTATATCCGGACGGAAATTGATGAACCCCGACAACAAAGGAGCCATGGAATAGGCAGCCGACTTGGCATCGACCACCAGCACCACAGGAATACCCAAGAGCCGTGCCACTTCTGCCGACGAGCCCCGGTCGCGGTCGTACCCGTCGTACATCCCCATCATCCCCTCGACCACGGCAACATCAGCATCTGCCGAATAGCGTGCATACAGACTGCGGACATGCTCCGGAGATGCCATGAAAGTATCCAGATTGATGGAAGGACGGCCGCATACCGCCTCGTGATACTTGGTATCTATATAATCGGGGCCGCACTTGAAAGGCTGCACCTTCAGACCTTTCTTCACAAACAATGCCATCAGTCCACGACTGACGGTGGTCTTTCCACTGCCCGATGTAGGGGCGGCTATGAGAAACTGAGGAATAGAATCCATTATGAAGCTATCAAATTAAATATTTTCCTCCTGCAAAGGTAAGCATATCTCAGACAAAAGTTTTATCTTAGCTGCAAAAATAAAACATACCACCATGATAACCGAAGAACTTAAGAAACTCTACATCGCACATACCGGACACGAACCGGAACAGATTGACGAACTCCCCTCCTCCGGCTCCAACCGCCGTTACTTCCGCCTCATCGGAAGTCCTACACTTATCGGCGTCAGCGGAGAGTCTGTGGAGGAGAACCGCGCCTTCCTCTACATGGCAGAACATTTCCGACAGAAAGGGCTGCCCGTACCGCAAGTGTTCATCCGCTCCGAAGATGATATCTATTATCTGCAAGAAGACCTGGGCGACTCGCTCCTATTCAATGCCATCGAAAAAGGCCGCAAGACCAGCGTATTCGGCGAGGATGAGAAGCAGTTACTGCGCAAGACCATCCGTCTGCTGCCTGCCGTACAGTTTGCCGGAGCCGACGGCATGGACTTCTCCTACTGCTACCCGCAGGCAGAGTTCAATAGCCGCAGCATTCTGTGGGACTTGAACTACTTTAAATACTGCTTCCTCAAGGCTACGGGAATGGACTTCCAGGAAGACCGGCTGGAAGACGACTTCCAGAAGATGGCAGACGTGTTGCTCCGTAGCAGCTCCGCCACCTTCATGTACCGCGACTTCCAGAGCCGTAACGTCATGATAAAGGACGGCGAACCGTGGCTCATCGACTTCCAGGGCGGACGCAAAGGTCCGGTCTACTACGACGTTGCCTCCTTCTTGTGGCAGGCCAAAGCAAACTATCCCGACAGCCTGCGCCAAGAGTTGCTGAAGGAATACATCGACGCCTTGCGCAAGTACCAGCCCGTGGACGAGGCTTATTTCTATGCCCAGCTTCGCCACTTCGTATTGTTCCGCACCATGCAGGTGCTGGGTGCCTATGGTTTCCGCGGTTACTTCGAGAAGAAGCCCCACTTCATACAAAGTGTCCCCTTCGCCATCGAGAACCTGCGCCAGCTGCTCCAAGAGCCTTATCCCGAATATCCCTACCTCTGCCGGATTCTGCGCGAACTCACCGAGCTGAAACAGTTTACAGACGACCTGCAAAAGCGCCGCCTCGTGGTGAAAGTCACCAGCTTTGCCTACAAAAAAGGTATCCCCGAAGATTCCACGGGCAACGGAGGAGGTTTCGTCTTTGACTGCCGCGCTGTGAACAACCCCGGCAAGTACGAGCGTTACAAACCCTTCACGGGACTGGACGAACCCGTTATCCGCTTCCTGGAAGACGACGGCGAGATAGCCGTATTCCTGGAGCATGCCTACGCCCTTGTCGACGCTTCCGTGAAGCGCTACATGGAACGCGGCTTCACCAATCTGTCTGTCTGCTTCGGCTGCACCGGCGGACAGCACCGCTCCGTGTACTCGGCACAACACCTGGCGGAACATCTGCACAAGAAGTTCGGCGTGCAAGTGAACCTGATACATAGAGAACAGAATATTGAACAGACGTTTAAGGCCAAAGTTTAATGTGCTAATGTGAGAATATGCCAATATGAAAGCCATGATTTTCGCCGCCGGCCTGGGCACCCGGTTGCGCCCCTTGACGGACCACATGCCCAAGGCCCTCGTTCCCGTAGCAGGAAAACCCATGCTGGAACGGGTGATACTGCGGTTGAAGGAAGCAGGATTCAACGAGATAACGGTCAATATCCACCACTTCGGGGAGCAGATTATCGACTTCCTCCGTGCCCACGACAACTTCGGCACGGAGATTCACATCAGCGACGAACGCGGCATGCTGCTCGACACCGGAGGAGGCATCAAAAAGGCACGCCCCTTTCTGGACGGACAAGAACCTTTCCTGGTGCACAACGCGGATATTCTGACGGACATTGACCTTGCAGGTCTCTACCGCCACCATCTGGAGAGCGATGCGGAGTCTACCCTGCTTGTGAGCGAGCGCAAGACTTCCCGCTATCTCCTTTTTGACGACGACTACCACCTGCACGGCTGGATAAACAAGTCCACCGGAGAGGTGAAACCGGCAGGCTTCGACTACCGGGAAACGAAGTACCGGGAACTCGCCTTCGGAGGTATCCACATCATCTCCCCCTCCCTCTTCCACCTGATGGACGATGGGCAGTGGGACGGCAAGTTCTCCATCATTCCTTTCTACTTGTCCGCCTGCACAAAGGTGCATATACAAGGCTATCCGCTGCAAGGATTCCGCTGGTTCGACATCGGCAAACCGGAGACACTGGCACAAGCGGAGGAATACTACAAACAAAAATAACAAGTAATGTAAAGCAGCCTAACATTACTTGTTAGCTCCCTTTACATTACTTGTTATCAAATCAACCTATGTACCATAGATTATCTATGGTGAAACTACGCCAACGCCAGTATCAGCAACTGAGCCGTCAGCACCCGCAGGAACATAGCCAGCGGATAGACTGTGGCGTATCCCACCGCAGGGGCATCGCAGGATGTCAAGTCCGAGGAATAGGCCAATGCAGGCGGATTGGTGTTAGCTCCGGACAGCACACCTATCAGCGTATAGTAGTTCAGCTTCCAGAAATAGCGCCCCATGAATCCTGTCACCAGCAACGGAACGACCGTGATGATGGCCCCATAGCCAATCCACACATAGCCGCCTTCGTAGATAATGGTATCGATGAATCCCTTTCCTGCACCCAACCCCACGCAGGCCAGGAACAAGGCGATACCGATTTCGCGTATCATCAGATTGGCACTCATCGTAGGTTATCAGCTTATATTGAGGCCCGAAACGGCTGATGAGGATGGAAACCACCAACGGTCCACCGGCCAGTCCCAGTTTCACGGGTTGGGGAATGCCGGGGAACATGAACGGCAGACTGCCCAAGATACATCCCAGGGCAATACCCAGGAAGATAGGAATCAAGTTGGGATGGTTGAGACGCTTCAGCGAGTTACCCAGCACCTTCTCCGCATGACTCACGGCAAGCTCACTGCCTACAATCGTCACACGGTCTCCCATCTGCAACTGCAAGTGGGGAGTTGCCACCAGATCCACGCCCGAACGGTTGATACGGGTGATGCAGGCACCGAAGTTGTTACGTATCTTGAGCTGAGACAGAGACTTGCCGTTCAGTTCCGGCTTGGTGATGAGGATGCGGCGTGAAATCAAGTTCTTGTCCTCCCGTTCCCACTCCACCGAAATTTTTCTTCCGAAGAAGGCAACAATGGCCTCCACATCTTTCGGGTTGGCAATGAACAGAATTTCATCCTGCATGTGCAGCACCGTATCGGCATTCGCCAGTTCTGTTTCCTGACTGCCGGTGTGCCGGATGCGGGAGATGACAAACGCACGGTTCAACAATGGTTTCACATCTCTGATCCGCTTGCCGTCTATTGCCTCATTGCGTATCTCTACCGATATGGGACGCACGGTCAGCTCCTGCAGATGACCCAGCCCGTGCTCGGCATCCTCCTCTTCTTTTTGGGTATTAATCCGCATGAAGAACTTCAAGGCAAGCAGCGCCAAGATGCAGCCCACCACACCCAGCGGATAGGCAACGGCATATCCGAGTGCGATTTCCGGAGCATCCACCCCGTTGAGGTCACTGTTTGCCTGCTGGGCAGCACCCAGACCGGGGGTATTGGTCACGGCTCCGGACAAGATACCCACCATCGTAGTAATGGGGATTCCGGTGGCAAAGTGCAACACAATGGTGATAACCACGCTGAGGAAGACAGAAAGCATTGCTACCATGTTCAGCGTAAGTCCGCCCTTCTTGAAAGCGGAGAAGAATCCCGGTCCCACTTGCAGACCGATGGAATAGACAAACAGTATCAAGCCGAACTCCTTCAGGAAGTGCAGCAGATGTTCGTCGAGGTTCATGTCGAAATGTCCGAAGACAATGCCCACAAACAAAATCCAGGTGACACCCAGCGAGATACCCGCCACCTTCAACTTGCCCAGCATGATACCGAAGGTGATGACCAGGGACAGAATCAGGACAGAGTGTGCCACTCCTCCGCCCCAAAGATTGGGATAACCCTCAAAGAGGTTTCTTAATAGTTCCATAGTTTCTATCTTTAGTTTTTACTTTTCAGCCTTATTGTTTAATTCTTAATTCTCTATTTAAAAAGTGTATCCCCACAGAAATCACTTCTCCGGGGATACGCATTTCACACATAAAAAATAACTACTATTATAAAGGCATGTTGCCGTGCTTTTTCGGTGGATTGCTCTGATTCTTGTTGTGCGCCATCTCCAATGCCTGCACCAGCTTGTAGCGGGTATCGCGCGGCATGATGACCTCGTCTATGAGGCCACGCTCGGCGGCGCGGTAAGGGTTGGAGAACTTGCTTTCGTACTCCTTGATAATCTCCTGCTTCTCTTCGGCAGAGGACTTGCGGTAGAGGATGTTCACTGCACCCTCGGCACCCATCACGGCAATTTCCGCCTGCGGATAAGCCAGGTTCACGTCGGCACCCGTCGGCTTGCTGGACATCACGATGTAGGCGCCGCCGTATGCCTTGCGGGTAATCAGCGTTATCTTGGGCACGGTGGCCTCGGCATAGGCATAGACAATCTTGGCGCCGTGGCGGATGATGCCGTTGTGCTCCTGCATCGTTCCGGGCAAGAAGCCAGGAACATCTTCGAAGGTTATCAGCGGGATGTTGAAGCAGTCGCAGAAACGAATGAAACGTGCCGCCTTGTCGCTGGCATCAATATCGAGCACACCCGCCAAATAGGCAGGTTGGTTTGCCACGATACCTACCGAACGCCCGTTCAGACGACCGAAACCGATAACGACGTTCTTGGCAAAGTGAGGCATCACTTCGAAGAAGTACTGGTTGTCCAGCACCGGTTCTATAATATCCTTGATGTCATAGGGCATGTTCGGGTCCTCAGGAATGACGGTCTGAAGCGCCTCTACCCGGCGATGGATATCGTCGGAGCAGGGAGTGAAGGGAGCATCCTCCATATTGTTGGACGGCAGGAAGCTCAGCAGCTCGCGGATGCTCATCAGTGTCTCCTCCTCCGTATTGCACATGAAGTGGGTAACGCCGCTCTTGCTGCTATGCGTATAGGCACCGCCCAGTTCCTCCTTGTCCACCTCCTCGTGGGTCACGGTCTTTACCACGTCCGGACCGGTGATAAACATGTGGCTCTGCTCCTTTACCATGAAGATAAAGTCGGTAAGCGCCGGAGAGTAGCATGCCCCACCGGCACACGGACCCAGAATAGCGGATATCTGCGGAATGACACCCGACGCAATGGTGTTCTGATAGAAGATGGAGGCATAGCCTGCCAAGCTGTTCACACCTTCCTGGATGCGTGCGCCGCCCGAATCGTTGAGGGCAATGACGGGAGCACCGTTCTTCAGGGCAAGCTGCTGCACCTTTACAATCTTTGCGGCATTCGTCTCGCTGAGCGAACCGCCATGCGCCGTGAAGTCGTAGGCATAGACAAATACAAGGCGGCCGTCTATCTTTCCGTAACCGGACACCATGCCGTCTCCGGCAATCTGTTTCTTCTCCATGCCGAAGTTGGTGCAACGGTGGTTCACGAACTTGTCCAGCTCATTGAACGAGCCTTTGTCCAGCAGCATGTCAATACGTTCGCGGGCAGTCATGCGGCCGGAGGCGTGTTGTTTCTCTATCTTGTCTACGCCCCCACCCAGCGAGGCACGTTTATCCAGTTCCTCAAACTGGCGGTATATTTCTTCTCTGTTCATATTTGCATTTACAATTTAGTGATTTATAATATACGGACTGAATGCGACTCGGGATTATTCCTCCTTTATCAACTCCAATTCAATCAATACTTGGTTGGCATTTACCGGTTCGCCCTCGCCCACGAGGATGTTGCGGACGATGCAGTCGGCATTTACCTTATAGTTACTCTGCATCTTCATGGCTTCCAGCACCACGGCAATGTCTCCGGCAGCCAGTCGGTCGCCCACCTTGACGGGGATGCTCACTACCTTGCCCGGCATCGGCGCCAGAATCTTGTCGCCCTGCTTCTCGTCGGCTCCTTTCTTCATGTGCAGATACTTGGCTTGCGTGTCCACGATGTCCACATGAAAGGAACGCTGGAGCATGCTGATGTCATAACTCTTGCCGCCCTCGCCGCGCACAAGGCCTGCGTTGAACGAGTTTCCGTTGTGCAGGATGGAGCAACTTCCGTTCTCTGCCATCACAATGTCCACTTCGTAGGGCTTTCCGTCAATGGTAAGTTGTACCTTATTCCCTTCCTTACCCACCAGGGTAATGTCTGCGATACGGTCTCCTATATGTATTTCCATTATTAATTATCCATTATCCATTATCAATTATCCATTATCAATTATCCATTCCTTAAATCCTGAGCACTCCCTTCTGCAAGCCAAATTCCCTCCAACGGCTGATGGGGCGGGCATCGGGTAGCTGTGCCGAAACATTCTCCTCCAGATTAACCAGATAGTCCATATAGGCAGCTATCATGGCTATGTTCTCCAACTCTTCGTTGGCAGTGTTGGTGCGTACCAGCATGCGGGCGTTCTTCTCGATAAAGAGGGTGTTGTACTCTCCCTTCACAAAGTCGGGCACGTGCATGATGCGCTTCACGTCTGCCGACAAGGCTTCCTCGTATTTCCGCTTCAGGTCTTCCA
>ENA-OPTX01001029-OPTX01001029.1-human-gut-metagenome-genome-assembly--contig:-NODE-1029-length-11292-cov-2.895435_pt1 | contig 11292 bp, 7 predicted proteins | sample MGYA00241465_ERZ501922 | MGnify/ENA primary metagenome ERZ501922 (study PRJEB25962, sample SAMEA2042399) | human gut metagenome | biome: human gut; feature: human-associated habitat; material: faeces...
GCGCAGGCAGGAGGAAAGGAGGAAAAACAGCAGTGGAAGGAGAGCAGATGTACACTCGAAGTACAAATAGCATTCTTCACAGCCTCTGTTATTGCTTCTTGGGAAAAATCTACCCACCAACCACATTGCTTTGTATTCAATTCTTCCCAAGGAGAGCCTTTTGTTGCTATACAAGGAATTCTACGTACCAGTCCCTCAAGAATAACATTCCCTAAGTTCTCAAATTCACTTGGCATTGCTAATACAGAACAAGATGCAAGAGCTTGTTCTTTCTTTTCACCTGATAAAAAGCCGGTAAAAAATACATTATTCAAATTCAAACGTTTGGCTTCCGATTTAAGAAACTTTTCATACATCTCATCACCACCACCAATAATAAGTAATTCTGCATTCTTCATTTCATTTCTTAATGATGCAAATGCATAAATTAAAGCCTCAACATTTTTGCGGTGCCTATGACAGGGGTTGGTACGCTCAGCACTTGTTTGCTTTCCTGGTCAAGCTGAAAGAAACATTTAGTACCGAGTTCGTTGCCAGACTCGTTGCTCTCCAAATGTCCGATGATGGGTTTGCCAGCAAGAAGGCTTTGCTTCTGCTGCTCATTGAATACTTTGAAATCATACTCGTCAAGCTTCGGAAAGAAGAGAATATCTACATTGCCTTCTGGCATTCTGACAAGGCAGAATCGTGTTCTTGCCTTTACTTCTTCACCATCATCAGCAATGATGTGTACAGGTAAGACTGGAGAATGCCGGCCATTGAGAATATTTTGCAAAATGTCTGTCGGCAGATCCTCAATCATCTCCTGTGTGAGTCCAAAACGTTCGAGTGTGCCGTAGGGCATTTCATTCTCATCAAAGTTGTAAATCATTTGTTACCTTTTTTAATGCGTTATTATTTCTGCTATAACAATATTTCATTTTCTTATGAAGTACTTTATTAATAGTTAATTCAGAAACAAAAATAAAAGGTGTGATTAGAGAATCAGAAGAATGGGTATATCATACCTTAAGTTTTATATATCATTATGAAAGAAGTATGATTTATCGATTAAAATCATACTATTAGCATAAATAAAGTTAGAAAAATCACTTGAAGTATATGAGTTTTAATTCATGGTAATGGAGATATGTAATTTTGCCTCATGAATATTAGAAATATACTCATGATGGTGCTTCTGTCGTTGATGTCAGGTACTACAATAAAAGCTCAGTTTAATACGGTTGGATGTTTGTATAATCACCCAGCTAACAAAACAAAAAATCCACAAGAGACTAATTCTTCTCCTATTGTGGATAATCTGATGTTGAAAGATTCTTTGAAGAATGTTTCATCATATAAAAATGTCGTAAATTCATACGGGGAGGATGTAGGTACCTCTTCTCATACATCTGATGATATTCTTCAATATTTGAATATGGCTTATCCATTAAAGAGTGTTCAGATAAACTCAGAGTTTGGAATGCGTCGTCACCCTGTAACACATAAATATTGTATGCATAATGGAGTGGATCTTCAGGCACGCTACGAACCTGTGTTTTCCATGCTTCCAGGGAAAGTGGTGAAGGCTGCTCATGATAAGCGTTCTGGCAGATACATCACAATTCTGACTGGCAACTACACGGTCAGCTATTGTCATCTGTCATCATCTAAGGTTACAATCGGACGATATGTTAAGGCTGGTGAGATAATAGGGGTGTCTGGTAATACGGGTATGTCAACAGGCCCCCATCTGCACCTTACAATAAAAAAGGATGGTAAGGCTATTGACCCTATCATCCTCTTGAACTGTGTTCGGACTATTGTGTCGTTAAAATAAAATATCACCAGTTGTCGTCCTCATTACCTGTTAGACCATTCTTGATGCACTCTTCAATCTTATCCATAACAACATTCGAGTAGGCATGAGCCATAACAAGGGCCTTGCTTGATGTCTTTTTGTGTGAGTCTTTTTTAACAAAAGGGAAACAGGTGTCTAATGTCCAGTTCTCGTCCGAACGTGTTGGAATGGTACCGCCTAAAGCTCCAATCCATCCTCCACCCACAGCGACATTAACCGAATAGAACGGAATAGTATAGGTTACTCTTACTCTGCCATCTTTAATATCACACTTAATGACCGGTCTGATATTTACGTTATAGCTGTTGGTTCCGCCAGCGTGCTGAGCAATGTCTGCTACATATCCTTGTGCAATGATAGTTCCCAATTCCTTGTCATTTAGTTTAATGACAGAGTTTGCATCATTGAATGTGGCCGTAAACCAATAGTTGAGTAGTACGTAGAGTTCATTTTTTGTTTTACCCTCTGCAGGAATAATCTGAACGTATGTTATGCCGTTGTTCTTGTCCAGCTGGAGTTGCTGCCCAAGATTTTCAGCTGCATCAACCCATTTTTCTCCATACTTCTCTTTTGCGTAGTCTTCCAGTTCATCTGTCCGCAAAATTTGTGCATCTATTGTAGTGCATAGAAAAAGTGACATCAGTGCCGTAAATATTACTTTCTTCATTGTTTATAGATTTTGGTTATTAATGTTAGAAATCAAATCCAAGCTTGATAGCAACTGCTTCAGTATTATACTGTTTTTTATCTCTTGTGTAGTCCATGCTGTCATAGCCAATAAATCCATCAAATACCTCAAACTCCAATTTCTCATTTGTATATCCAAGGGATAGACTAAGACCCTGTTTGTCGTTCAGCGCATATCTGATACCAACAGAAGCAATGACATATAATCCACCACCATTTGTTATATAGGTTCCACCCTTCAAGTCAGCAAATGGAGCAAACTTTCCTTTGCTGAAGTGACTTCTGATATTTGCAAACACAGGAATATCAACCTTACTGTCTCTTACATCCAATGGAATATCCATTCCACTTGTTTCGTATGACGGCATGAAATGTAGTCCAACTCCGGCTCCTAAAAAGAAATATGGATTGAACTGGTAGCCATGTGAGGTATTGATTTCCACTCTTCCGAACTCATAATCTCCTATACCAATGGAATAACCAGCATCAACATATCCCTTATAGCTATTGGTTAGATAACTTTGTGCATTGACGTTTACATTCATGGCAACCACCATAAATAAAGCACATAAGAATTTGAACTTTGACATAACGTAAAAATTTGAATTATCTTTGATTACACTGCAAATGTATTTTTCTATTGTGAAGTCTATCTGCATAATAGAAAAATATTTTGAAGGAATTTACAAAATGGTTAAATTGGTATAGATTAATCAAACTCAGTTATAGGTGGTATTTCTTTATTGTCAACTTTTTGAAGGCATTCATTCATTTCTTCTTCATTCAGAATAAATGAATTACAAATTTTCGCCCGAGCAGTATCATGTGGCTCGTTTCTAGAGATACCAAGATGTTTGTATAAACGACATAGTTTGTCTCCATAATAATTTTCCACATAATTTTTGCACATTAAGCAATTTCTTATTCCAAACTTCCGGAATCCCATCCATTTAGCAATTTCATGAATACCGAATGCAACAGGAGTATGAAAGCAAATCTCATATAACGAATTGGATCTAAATTTTCGCAGTTTCTTACAATTGCATGACTCTTGTCTACATTGGAATTTACCAGATTGATATAGAATATATCTTGAAAATTCTATTTCTTCGCTACAATTAGTGATATTGTAATCTTTATTTTTGAACCCCCAAAATGAGATATTTAAAGAGTGATTATCATTTCTGTCATAATCATTTTGTTTGGGACTTTCAATAAATCCGTTTCCAATTATTTCATCAATATCTTCTTCATTTTCAATTTTAGCTTCAATTATCTTACTCCCGCTGTGAAGCTTTGTGTCATCACTTGCGTGTGTCACATATATTTCCAAATATAACGGTGCTCTATTAGGATATTGGGATGATGAGAACTTAAGATCTGATCTTCTGTTTACATTATTGTAAGATATTTCCTGCTCGCATACATCATAAAAGTCTTTCAGGTTAAATGTCTTTATAGTTCTTTCTATACAATCATTGTATTTCATGTAATGGCAAGTATCAATCATTTTACAGCACGATTTGTATTCAAATGAGATAGTAATTACTTGGGATTCATAAAATGCTTCTTGAATTTTCTTTTTGGCCAAAAGGTGAAGGGAACTTTCGTATGCTGTTGGACAGTCAACACCTGACTGATGGGCAAAATGATGCGTTCTGTGGGTACCGTTATTTTTTCCTTGCAGGGGTTTATTACAAGCAGGACAAATGCATCCACAGTCATTGCCATTAGGTACACTATCTATGTGTACAAGTTCACCTTTTTCATTAAGAGCGTATTTCAGATATTTAGTACTATTACTCATTTTCTTGCTGTATAAATTAATAGATAAGCCTAAAAAATCAATCGAAACTACTTTTTTCTTGTAATGATGATTGCTTCTGCTACATCTACCAAATCTAATCTATTGGTATTGTATTCGTACCCATATTTTTTCTTTGGCTCCTGATTGATGTTGAGAATTCCGTTCCATAAACAGCACATAGGTGAGTCTACTCCTGGATCAAGAGTCAGAATATCCGTAAGCTCGTCGTTTTCGTTGAGTGCATATCCAACGGCAACAATCCAATGACCATGATGTGAATCGTAATCTATACCTAATATTATTGGAACATTTGTATCAATCCACTGTTGTGTGATATTGAAAATATCGTCTTTTTTGTTAGCACATTGAACATTTACATACTTTGAGTAATTTTTTTTCAGAATCTCTTGAATATTCTCTAATTTTAATCCATTTCGATATAGTCCGTTTTCATTCAATGCTTTTATGAGCTTCCATTCAGCTGTACGGCGATCAAAACCTGTATCAGAGTATAATTCTTCCGCTTCAAATACTCCGAGAATATTAAGTGCCATAGAGACAGAATATGCACCGCACGCTCCATCCAGATCACCCTGTTTGAAGTGGGCTTTCTGAAAGGAACGATTGGATGGTTTTTTACACTTGAGTTTACCTTCTTTTAGACAGAGTTGGTCAATAACTTTAAATTGCTTCATCTATTTCTTTTTATTGAGTTATATATTTTTTTTAATTCATCAACGTCAAGAATTTCTTTTTTACGATGAACCATTGCATGACAATTAGAACAAAGTGCACATAGTTCAGACTGAGGTATTTCGTGCTCTTCATCATAAGAAGCTATAGGCTTGGTATGATGTACTTCCAAAAAGCCTTTCCCTAATTCACCATAGGCCTTTCCAAAGTCAAATCCGCATACATAACATTTATATCCAGAATCTTCTAAACATTGTTGCCTTGCCTTTCGGTTGCGTTGTCTGTGAAGTACCTTTATCTCAGTCAACCGGCCTTCAATTCTTTCTTTTTCGTTCTCTTCAGAGTTAATATCCTCTTTAGATGTTATAGAATCTATATCTATATTATTCTTAAAAGCATAAAATCGAATATATGCATCTAATGTTTTTGAAGATATATATCCAAAAGGACCTGCCAATATAGTTTCATCGTTTCGAATCTTGATAGAAATTGATAATAACTCGTCTAAACTATATATATCATCAAATATGCAATTAAAATCACTTCGGAAATGTTGTTGTATTAGTTCCGGTAGATTTTTTTCTGCGACTTTGATAATTGTGTTAAGCATATTTCCTTTTTGCCCTTCAATAACTCTTAAGAATTTTCGAAATTCTGTACGAATATTTTTCTGTTCATCTGTTAGCATTATTCGTCATTTTTCTTGATAATTACATAATAGAGTACATCTTCATTGTTTTTTGTTACTCTGACGGAGCCATTTAGCGAATTAATATTTATGTATTTACTGTCAGATCTATAACCACCACTGATTCCATGGTCTGGCCTAATTTCAATATAGCAACCATCATTAGCGTCCAATCTTAACCATCTATGATGATCTGCATCGCTTAATGAATGTTCGGGTTCTATGTTTAAAACATCTTGGAATAGGTTATCTGTATATTCATCAGCATCTTCTTTTTTCTCAAAATTCATAGAAATTGGCGTCCAATCACTAAACCGATCATTACAACATTTACGTTTGGGAGAGTCTAACTGTAGTGTTACATTTTTTATCTGAAAGCCAAACAATTGTTTCATTTCATCAATCAAATATACAAGCATAAGACTTGCTAATGCGCTGTTCACATACATATCGCTGAATGTGATGTTCACATACTTTCCTTTTAAGACATCACAAAGTATATCAATGTCTTGTTTTTTTAGAACGTAGGGGGCTATAGCTGTTGAAAAGTAATTTTTGATCTGAAATGACGTTGCATGAGTAATTCCTTCACGAACAATTAATGAAGGGGAAACATTATATGTCGGCTCCATTTGTTTCGTAAAGGTAATAGTATTTGTATCAACAAAAACATGACTACAGTTCTTGCCCCAATTATTTGAAAATGACAATGCAGAATTGTGATCAGTAAAATAATGTCTTACTTTGTTTGAAGATTCTACCACAATTGCAGTCTTCATCTCGCCCATATCCTTGATAAGTGTCACATTACAGTCAGGGAATTTATCCTTTAAATTAATAAATGGTAGTTTGTCGGTAAGTGAATTGTGAAGCTCTGGATGATATTCAACAAATAACTGAATATTTTTTCCGTTTGTGATAGCATCATTTATGATTTTCCCCATTTCAGAACGAATACTAGACCAATCTGTAACTGCATAGTCATCTGTAACATCTGATACAAATAAGGAAATATTCTTGACGTCTGATTCTTTGACAGCTTGTTTTACTATCTCTTTGAGAGATTGATATACAATCTTAGCTGTAGGACTTATTTCCTTCACATTTTCGGGTACATTCAACAATTTGTCTTTTTGCTTATTAAGCCAGTCTAAAACTTTTGATTTGGATAAAAGATTTGCATATTTATAGTTGTTACGGTCTATAAGACAACGGGTACAAGCTCCACCTTCTATTTGACAATTGCAGGATGTTTCTTCAAGTGTTCGTCGGGCTATATCAAATATTTCTTGACATAGTACAGGGTTTAAAAATTTAAGTGAATAACCACATCCTCCTTTGGCTGTATCATATATAAATAACACTAGTGCATTTTGTTCTTGTTTGATTCCAAAGTCAATTTCTCCCTCATCAATACCTTCACTTAAAGCCAATGCCCGTTTAAGGACAACACCAAGAGAATAAACAAGCTGTTCATCATTCTCATATTCTGATGAACCGGTTTCTTTTTTGAAACGTAATACAGAATAACAAGTTGGATGGTTACCTGTAAACACTACATGTCTTGCTATATCTTTATCATTTGCTTCACAATCATCGCCCCAAAGTCTTTTATGCCCTGGTCTGACAGCATAAGGTATAGTTTCTTTTGTTGAAACCTTTGCATATTCCACAGCAGCACGACCGCAACGTTTGCAGAAAGCAAATCCTTGACCGTTACCGACATTATAAAAAAGAATTTTTCCTGTTTCTCCGCAGCCAATTATTTCACACATATTTATATCTTTATGTTTGCTCCAATCTGTTTTGAGCAAAACTGGCTGAATATCATAATAGTGTTTGTCAGTTTTTTCTTCGCGTGAACTATCAATATTTTGGTCAGTACGAAATCCAACAGGTTCGTATGCAAGTGTATATGAGCCATTTCCCTTATCAATAATACCATGATATGGGTTTTGACAAATTGGACAGATAGCCCCTTCTGTCAAATTGTGCAGATATTCTGTATGTCCACAATGAGTACAATGATATATTCCACGTGTTTGTGTTTCTTCATTATAAGCACCAAATAACGAAATTCCAGCCGAAACATAGTTTTTTTCGTTAACGACTACTGTTTGTTCCGGTGCATATTCATTTAATGCTGTATGAATATCACGTGAAGCTGTTGTCGCACGTTGTAATTCAGTTATTTCTTTACGGACTCTTGTCAACTCTTGCTGTAAATTAAACTTCTCAGCAGGATCCGTTTCTGCAGAAATCTGGTTTTGTAGTTTATCTGATTTATCATATAAACGATGGAGCTTTACAGATTGATCTCTGTCCATAAAATCAAATGAAACGACTCCTGTAGGCATGTTTGCATTAGGGATAAATTGATGCTCAGATAGATAATTTAATAGACTTTCTGATTTTGATTTACGTATCTGATTGCTAATAGCCATTTGACGACGCTTGTCATTTTGAAATTGTTCAAAAGCTTTATTTAGTTCATCAATTATTTTTTTATAACTATCTTGAATACTGATTATAGATTGTTTGGTGATGTTAATAGTATATAAAGCGTTTAAACCAAAAACATTCTTGAACTTTTGCTCTTCGGCCTGGTTTGTGCTCATGTCGTCTAAAAATTGTACAAAGGCATCACAGGTTGAGGACATAAATTCATCAATTGACATGTTTGCTTGAATACCTGTCCCGTTTTCGCAGATAAACTGACGGAAGAAGAATGAGTTTACGTGTCTTTGGATGATAGTTTGACTGGGCCGAACTTTTATCATGTGGTTTACGGTCTGCAATGCCCACATCGGATTTGCAAATGCATGCTGTCCCACAGGTGTGTTATTGCACAAAGAAAAAGCTATAGCTTTACTCTGTCCCATACGACCTGCGCGACCAACTCTCTGGAGGTAATTTGCAGCAGTTGGAGGTACTGTGTCCATTAATACGACATCAATATCACCAATATCAACACCCATTTCCATAGTTGTAGAGCAATGAAGGACATTTATAGATGGATTTTTTTGACTAAATGCCTTTGTATATTCTCGAAGTAATTTTTTAGATTGTTGGGCAGAATGCTCTGCAGCTATATAAACAGGATCTTTATAATAGGAATACTTGTGACGGTCAGTCCATAATCCGTGATTTTTCAGATTGTACACATTAACGTCATCTTCTTGCCATTTATTTACATCTTCATCACTTTTTGGCCTACATGGCATTTTAATTTTCTCATCCTTACATTTGTATTTTTTACATAATTTTTTACACAGTCGTCCTACTATGAGTGGACTATATCCACAAAAAGTAGTATCAAGAAGTTGGTTTGTAACTGGACAAATCCAGGCTTCTTCCAATCTTTTGATTTTGCAAACATCATTACCTTCACGACCTGACAAATCAAGATAATAACAGCCAACGTATCTATCATCAGGATAGAAACGGGGATTGTTGTAACCTTCAGTGTCGTTAGCAGTAACTTTTGTAAGTACTTTCTTATCAACTAACGTATTCCATGCTTCTTGTACTATAGCTTCAATAATTCTAACATTAGTTTGAAGTTGTTCTAATGTATGAATTCCTAAGCCGGCGCAAAGGAGAACAACAATTCGGGGTTGTTTATCTGAAACTTCACCGTTATCATTCTTTTTTACGCTTGGCCAATGTTTTAAATTATTGCGTGTGTCATCTAACGCAGCAATAGGACTACTTAGATTATTATCTCGAATATATTTCCTTTCATCATCAGCTAATGGTTGAATGTGATTATTTAACCTTAATACATAATCTATAGCAAGTTTAAGATAGTTTTGCCAGTCCGAGTCTGTGATCTTAATATTGTTCTTTTCTACATAATCAGATAAAACTGCAGGAATTTTGGCCGTTTTTAATGCTGGATAGTCAAGATATATAAATCCCATTGTTTCTGCATTGGTTTCATAAGCAGGCCGTCTACCAATAATGCCTCGAATTAACGCGGCTTTGTAGGCATTTTTATTCTGAGAGCCATCAGAGACTGTCAAATGCTCAAACATAGCTTGACTATAAATCATGTCTGAAAAGTCATGAAGCGATACACCCTCTGGTGAATTAGTTCGCATAAGAATGGCTCTTTGTTGCTCATTCAATGTCAGTATGAAATCCTTTGGTAGATTTGCTAATGGATTTGTTACTTGACGTTGTGCAAGTTCATAGAGGATATTTTTATTGCCTTGGTTACGTTCTACGTTTATGTTAAATGTCTTTGCAGAGATAGCTGTACCTTGACGGCTATCTGTAAAGGCGATGTACTTTCCCCAGGCTCTTCCTTCAGGTGCACATTCCCGAAGAAACACGGGGGAAACAGTTTGATTGATAAAATTAATTGGTATGCGGAAATGTTTCAAATTGAGTCGTTTACCTTGTGCCAAACGGCCACAGCTTGGGCAATAGGAATGGCCGTCCTCATTTCTAACTTCTACCCATTTACCATCATTATCAGGACATACTTCTAATGTGGATATATTCTTTTCATGAATAATATTCAATGTGCCAAATTGAGCTTTACTGATAGGGGTAAAGAATTTCTCTTTTTCGTAGGGTAACAAAAAGAAAGTATTGGGAAGTCCAGCACTTGTTAACTCATCCTCTTCTTCTTGTTCGGGTGTTAATTCAATAGCAAAATAATCATCTCGGTTTATTCCATCTTCGCAAGGAGTTATTTTATGAGTCTGAGAATCACTACAGCCCATAAGAACAAAACTTCCACAACGTTTACACTGTACAACTTCAAGCAGAGGTGCACCACAGTTTGGACAGACAGAAGATTTATACGTAGTTAGATGTCCATATTGGGGTATTGAAGAATTTACATCTGTACATTTTTCATTGGCACAAGCATAAAGACCACTTATTGCTCTCATAAAGAAATGTGCTCTTAAAGATAATACAGGAATATTATCTTGTGACATTTCACATAGGCTATCAACAAGCTTAAGAGCCGGCAAGAGGTTCTTATTATCGTAGGGAATATCAGGATAAAGCCATTCCCAGATTTGCTGAAGAGTCATACCCGCAACTTCATTTATTTTATTACGAAGTGATATAACTCTGTCAGCAGAAGGAAGGTTGTTATTGTTTAATTTATTAGTTAATGCATCCATATCAAGAGAACGAACAAGACGCTTTCCTCCGATAACCTTAATTTGCTCAATAGGTTGCCCTGTAATTGAGGATATAAACTCTGTAAGAGATTGTGTACCATCTTCTCCACCAATAGTAGCAGATGTGCAAGCAAAACGAACATCGCTTGCATTTTTTCCAAACGCATCAAGTATTCTTTTGATTTGATAAGCGAGTTCTACAGCTGCTGAACCAGAATAACTGTGTGCTTCGTCTATGATAATCCAGCGAAGCCTTCCTGCTGATTCCTGTAACATTTGTTGGTCTTTTTGACGTACCAGTATGTATTCAAGCATACTTGGATTGGTCAATAAAATCTCAGGACGTGTACCCTCATTCTTTGTATCTCGTATTAAGTCACGAGTCGTAATTTCATTTGGTAGGGGCTCATTCCTTCCATCTTCATGATATTCT
>ENA-OPTX01001034-OPTX01001034.1-human-gut-metagenome-genome-assembly--contig:-NODE-1034-length-11251-cov-2.817435_pt1 | contig 11251 bp, 9 predicted proteins | sample MGYA00241465_ERZ501922 | MGnify/ENA primary metagenome ERZ501922 (study PRJEB25962, sample SAMEA2042399) | human gut metagenome | biome: human gut; feature: human-associated habitat; material: faeces...
GTGCGTGTGGCCATGTCTGGTCGTCGCGTGAGCCCGCCGCTGTTCGAGTCCATGGAGATCGTCGGCAAGCCGGTTTCCCTCGCTCGCCTGAAGGGCCTGCGCGAGCACCTGTGAGCTAAGGTTCCTTCCGTGCTCGGCTGAGCTGTAAGGACACTCAAGGTGGGCGTCTGCATGTGCAGATGCCCACCTTTTCTTGTATTCAGTGATGAGCTGGAACAGCTGGAAAGTCTTACCGCTGCGCCGCATGCCAGTGAGAATATGTACGAGGTTGAACATGGCTGGTTTGTGCAGTGAGGTCACGAAACGTGCCTTGTAGGTGGTTTCGCCTTCATGCGTCCATGAAACGGTTGATAGGTAACCGGGCGGCGGTCTTTGACGTGACATTGCATTACAAGCATCGCGACGCGCTCGCTGTCGCAAGGGAACATAAGCGCCTCATTTGGTTCTTGAAGGCTGATTTGCCGGCTATGAATGTGCAAGGCAAAGATCATTGCCTCATCTGCAATTTCATCAGTGCATTAGATGGTAATTCATCAGTAGTGCTTACTGATAATCCGTCAGTAGAGTTCATGCAAATTCATCAGTAGTGGCAGCGTAGCACTTGAAATCGTTGAAATTCCGCGCGACACGCCGTAAGTTGCGTAAGGGTGAATACTTGCGTATATTTATCACTCGTTGCGCGGTTCACCGAGCAGCCGGTTGAAAAACTGAATATGCCCCCATCGTCTAGCGGTCTAGGACTACGCCCTCTCACGGCGCCAACACCGGTTCAAATCCGGTTGGGGGTACGACGAACAACTCCTTGGAGTTGCTACGCCAAGCCAAATTGGGATGTGGTGTAATTGGCAACACAGCTGATTCTGGTTCAGCCATTCTTGGTTCGAGTCCAGGCATCCCAGCCAATGACCCTCGCAGATGCGAGGGTTTTTTGTTTTTCGCAAGCATGTCTGCCAGTACAACATAGTCCAAGAAAATTGCACTACCCTAGGAAGCATGACTGAATTGCAGAACGCAGCAAAAGCCGCCGCCACGCGACCGCGCATCCAACCGGCGGAAGAAGGCGACGATCGCCCGCTTTCCGTATCCGCGCGACTGGGACGATTGCAATTCCACCAATCCGGCAAATTCCGCGTTCTGCAGCTTGCCGACATTCAAGACGGGCCGAAAGTCAGCAAAGACACCGTCAAACTCATCGAAGCGTCACTGGATGCCACAAGGCCGGATATCGTCATCTTCACCGGCAATCAGATCGCAGGATATGATCCCGCATACGCGCAAACCACGCGCAAACGTCGTTGGAGCGCTGCCGCGGGGATTTCCTCCAAAACAGCTTCATCCAAGTCTTCCGAAGCGTCAGAACGGTTCGAAGCTGCGCTGGAACGCACCTGCGCATCCGTGCGCGCCACTGTCGAACAGCTCGTGCGTCCGCTTGCCGATCGCGGCATTCCGTGGGCGGTGACATTCGGCAACCACGATTTTCAATGCGGGCTCAGCAATGCGGAAATCGAAAGCATTTGCAGGGAATTTCCCGGATGCGTGAACCCTGAGCCTACGGGAGGCGAGAGCGGCCTCGGGGGCGCAAATTCTGCAAATTCTGTGGGAAGCATGGATTCTGCGGAAGATGCAGGTTTCGTGCAACTCCGGGCGGAATCGTATTTGCCGAATCAGCGCGTATTCGCTTGCGAGCCGGGCACCTTCGCATTGCCGGTTGCCGATGTGGACCATACGATGTCCGTGCTGGGCTTGGTATTGCTGGATTCAGGCGATTACGCACGTTCCGGCGGGTACGGAAGCCCGTCCGCGGAGGCGTTGCGATTTCTTGCCGAAGTGCCGGAAATGATGGCCACGCAATCTCAGAAACAGGCAGGATCGCACGAAACCGCGCAATCGCAGGAAAAGGCAGTGCCGTGCATGGTATTTCAGCATTTTCCGGTGCAACAGTATTACCAACTGTTGAAGCCGACTGCGGCGAATGCGGCGCGTGCGATTGAAGGCTACCGCAATTTCGCTGGAAAACATTACGTTTTGGATGAGGAAAAAACGCTTCCCGGCAGTTATCTGGGGGAGGGTGTCAGCTGCCCGGATGCCGACAGCGGTGAATTCGCGATATTGGAACAGCATGACTATTTTGCGATTTCCGCGGGGCATGATCACCGCAACGCATTCGTTGGAACAGTGCCGGTTTCGCGAGAAATGGCCTCGGCTGATGCGCAGACGGCGGCTTCGCCAGGCAAGGTTGGCGGTCTGATGATGATCGCGTCGCCCACCAGCGGTTTCGGATCGTATGGTCCGGTGCCGCAGAAGCGGGCCGCGCGGCTGATCGAGTTCGACATCCGCCATCCGTACGAGCCGCGTACGCAGCTGCTTGAATACGGCGAATTGGTGGGCAAACCGAGCGCGGGCAAGGCGTACGCGTACGGCATGACCAGTGAATCGAAGCCCGAATCCGAAGGCGTGGATCTGCTGCATCGGCCGACATGGTGGAGCAAACTGTTGACTTGGCTGCGTAAGAAGTAGCTGAAAAGAGCGAAATGACAAATCCTGCAAGGAAATGGCAAAACTTGCGGAAGGCAGGAAATAGCAAAACCGTGTCCTGCATGCATCGCGGAACACGGTTGAGAGGCTGTATATTGCCCGTCAGCGACCGGAAGAAGCCTTAATCAAGGCGTCGGTCAAATACTTGCCGGCAGCCATAACCAGCGGGGCGTAACGGCGTCCGGGATTGGACCCCATACGACCGTCCGGGCCGGAAATCGAAATTGCGGCAATCACCTGACCGGAAGCATTGCGAATCGGCGCGGAAATCGAGCATACGCCTTCATCGCGCTCGTTGACCGACTCGGCCCAACCGCGCTTGCGCACGGCGGTAAGCTTGGCCGCGGTGAACTTGGCGTGACGCAACCCCTGATGCAGGCGTTCGGAATCCTCCCAAGCCAGCAAAATCTGGGCCGCGGAACCGGCCTCCATCGACAGCATCGCACCAACCGGAATGGAATCACGCAAACCGGAAGCGCGCTCCACGGCGGCGATGCACACGCGCATATCGCCCTGACGGCGGTAAATCTGCGCGGATTCGCCAGTGCGATCCAGCAACGTCTGCAAAATCGGCGCGGCTGCGGTCAGCAAACGATCCTCGCCGGCAGCAGCGGCCAATTCCGCAAAACGCGAGCCAAGCACGAAACGGCCATGCTGATCACGCAACACAAAACGGTGACGCTCCAACGCAATCGCCAGTCGATGCGCGGTCGGTCGGGCCAAGCCCGTCGAGGAAACCAGCTGTCCGAGCGTTGCCGGACCGGATTCAAGCGCGTCAAGGATTTTGACGGTCTTGTCAAGCACACCCACACCGGAATGAATCTCATTGCTTTGAGAAGACGTCGTGTGGTGGGTCTCAGCTGGAAGCTCAGTCTCATCCGACTGCGATTCAGGCATGGTGGTGCTTGTATTCGAAGAAGTCATAAGAGGGATTATGCCATCTCACATATTGAAATGCAAAATGTACGCAATGTCGGACTGCGGTAGAGCAGGTATTTTAATCTTTACTCAGTTATGGAAAAAGCTGGAAAAAATCTGAATTTTCAACGATTTTGTAGGTACATACGGGGAGGTATGCCACAATCGCGGCGATTTTGACATGATCTGGAGTGAACTTGGCCCATATGTGATGTGTGCGTTGCATGCAAGTATCTCATATACCGGCATAAACGCGTTCGAACCAGGCTCGAACACCATAGGCTTATAGCACGAACAACGCGGGTTGGCAATACCGCGAGGAAAAAGCGAGGAAAAATTCGAGGAGGTCCCGCAATGGGAACGACATTGGCCGAGAAGGTCTGGGCCGATCATTTGGTACGCAAGGGTAGTGATGGGGCTCCCGACTTGCTGTACATTGATCTGATGCTCATGCACGAAGTTACCAGTCCGCAGGCATTCGAAGGCTTGCGACTGGCCGGACGCAAGCCACGTCACCTTGACCAGCTGATCGCAACGGAAGATCACAACACGCCGACTGCCGACATCGACCGCCCGAATCCGGATAAGATCTCCGCGCTGCAGCTAAGCACGCTCGAAAAGAACTGCAAGGATTTCGGCGTACGTCTGTGCCCGCTGGGAGACGCCGATCAGGGCGTGGTGCACGCGTTCGCGCCGGTGCTGGGCCTGACGCAGCCGGGCATGACGATCGTGTGCGGTGACTCGCACACCTCCACGCACGGCGCGTTCGGTGCCATGGCCATCGGCATCGGCACCTCCGAAGTCGAACATGTTATGGCAACGCAGACCCTGAGCCTGAAGCCGTTCAAAACCATGGCCGTGAATATCGAAGGTGAACTGCCGAAGGGCGTCACCGCAAAAGACATTATTCTTGCGATTATCGCGAAGATCGGCACCGGTGGCGGCCAAGGGCACGTCATTGAATATCGTGGTGAGGCCATCAAGAAACTGTCGATGGACGCACGCATGACCATCTGCAACATGTCGATCGAAGCGGGCGCTCGCGCCGGCATGATCGCGCCGGACGAAGTGACGTTCGAATATCTGAAGGGACGCCCGCATGCGCCGGAAGGTGAAATGTGGGACAAGGCCATCGAATACTGGAAGACGCTGAAAACCGATGACGACGCCGTATTCGACAAGGAAGTGACCATCAAGGCCGAAGATCTCGAGCCGTATGTGACGTGGGGCACCAACCCGGGTCAGGGCATCAAGATTTCCGGCGTGGTGCCGGATCCGGCTTCGTTCAACGATGAAACCGAGCGCACCGCGGCCGAGCGTGCCATTGCCTACATGGGCTTGACGCCGGGCATGCGCATCAAAGACATTGCCGTGGATACCGTGTTCATCGGCTCCTGCACCAACGGACGTCTCGAGGATCTGCGTGTGGCTGCTTCCATTATGAAGGGGCATCACAAGGCCGAAAACATTCACCGCGTGCTCGTGGTGCCGGCCTCCTCTCGCGTGCGTTTGCAGGCGGAAAAGGAAGGACTTGACAAGATCTTCAAGGACTTCGGTGCCGAATGGCGTAACGCAGGCTGCTCCATGTGCCTGGGCATGAACCCCGACAAGATGGTGGCCCGCGAACGTTCCATCTCCACTTCGAACCGCAATTTCGAAGGTCGACAGGGCAAGGGGTCGCGTACGCATCTGGCGTCGCCGGCGGTCGCCGCCGCAACGGCCATCCGCGGTACCATCTCGTCTCCGGCTGATCTGTGAATCGTTACATCGAAAGAAATAGTGAAATGGAAAAACTGACTACTCTTACCGGCGTGGCCGTACCGCTTCGCCGTTCCAATGTCGATACTGACCAGATTATTCCAGCCGTGTTCTTGAAGCGCGTGCAGAAGTCCGGTTTCGACGACGCGCTGTTCTATGCGTGGCGTCGCGATCCGGAATTCGTGCTCAACCAGCCGGAATACAAGCGGGGCAAGATTCTCGTTGCCGGACCGGATTTCGGTATCGGATCTTCTCGTGAACATGCCGTGTGGGCATTGCATGATTACGGCTTCCGCGTGGTGATTTCGTCTCGTTTCGCCGACATTTTCTACGGCAACACCGCCAAGAACGGCGTGCTGGCTGCGATTATGCCGCAGGAATCCGTTGAGTTGCTGTGGAAGCTGCTTGACGAGGAGCCGGGCCGTGATATGACGGTGAGCCTGGAGGATCGCACGGTGACGTGCGGCGACGTGACGCTGCCGTTCGAAGTGAACGACTATACCCGTTGGCGCCTGATGAACGGCTATGACGATATCGATCTGACGTTGCAGTATGAAGACGATATTGTGACATACGAGAAGATGCGTGCCGAAAAGTTCCCGTTCAAGCCGAAGACGCTGCCGGCGAAGCGTGAGCCGGAGCAGTTGATCGCGTCCGCGCGCGAAGGCGAATACCCGGATTGGCAGGGCCCGCTTGCCGATCGCGGCATCATCTGAGTTGGCGGCTGGCTAGGTGCGCGGGCTGTTTGCGGGGTGATTCCTCCAGTGGGCGGAAGGAACACCCCGCTTGCGTTGTTGCGCGGGCTGTTTGCGGGAGGATTTTTCCAGTGGGTGGAAGAATTGGGACGTCGGGATGATTGTTCGCGGGAGGATTCTTCCAGTGACTGGAAGGATTGGGATGTTATGTGATGCGTGAGCGGGAGGATTCTTCCAGTAGGTGGATGTTTTTGGACTTTGAGACGGTCCGTAGCGGGGTGATTCCTCCACTGGGTGGAGGTTTTGGGACGATTAGGGGACTCATATTGTCCGGATTCCTCCAGTGACTGGAAGGATTGGGACGTTGGGATTGCTGATTATGTGAGATTTGCGCGGGTTTTGCATATGAGACGCGCTATGGTGGGCTTATCGTTTCGTGCTTTCGTAGCTTTCGGAGAGAAAAATGAGCCAGGGTTTTGCGCCGTTTTATGATGTCAATCGCACGTATGAAGACAACTATTTGCAAGGGCCGTTCGGCGCGTTTGCCGAAGTGTTGCGGGCTGATGCGTCCGATTCTGCGGGATCGGTCACGTCTGTTGTTGCTGAGGTTGCGTCCGATTCCTCCAGTGAGGTTCAGGGCGTTCAGACCATTCAGGCCGCTCAAGCGCAGGAATTCCTTGGTTTTCGTGTGAATCTGCCGTTCGGTATTCCAGCTGGTCCGCTGCTGAATGAGCGTTTCACCACGGCCGCTTTCCGTATGGGCTTCGATCTGGCGGTATACAAGACGGTTCGTTCCCGCGCATGGGGCTGCAATGCGTTCCCGAACGTGCTGGCCGTGCATCCGCGGAATGCCGATGGTTCGCTGGTTCCGGGCAGTGCCGAACTTGACGAGGGTGTGCTTGCCGATACCCGTTATGAGCTTCCGATTTCGATTTCCAACAGTTTCGGCGTTCCCTCCCGTGATCCCGACGAATGGCAGCCGGACATGCAGAAGGCAATCGCCGCAGCCGGTGACGGCCAGCTGCTGGTGCCGAGCTTCCAAGGCTCCCGCGTGGAGGGCATGGATCGTGAAGCGTATATCGCCGATCATGTCACCACCGCGCATTTGGTTGCCGAAACTGGCGCTGGCCTGATGGAAATGAACACCAGCTGCCCGAATGAGGGACATAATCGTCTGTTGTGCCACGATCCGCATTTGGTCGGCGAGATTACGGAAGCGGTGAAGAACGAAATCGGCGATCGTCCGCTGATCGTGAAGCTCGCATACATTCCGAATGATGCCGATCTGGAAATCATGGTGAAGGAAACCGCCGGCCATGGCGCGGTGCAGGGTTTCTCCACCATTAACACAATCTCCGCGAAGCTGGTGGATGCGAACGGCAATCAGGCATTGCCAGGCGCGGGGCGTGACCGTTCGGGCGTATGTGGCAATGCGATTCGTGGTGCAGGTCTCGATATGGTTGGCCGCCTGAATGCGATTCGCGAGAAGCTGGGTCTTGATTTTGCGATCGTTGGCGTGGGCGGTGTGATTCGTCCGGAAGATTACAAGGCGTACCGCGAGGCTGGTGCAAACGCGGTGATGAGCGCTACGGGTGCCATGTGGAACGCCCGTTTGGCGCAAGACATTAAAGCCGCACTGTAGTCACAGGTTCAATTGCGCCTGATTTGCGCTCTGTTGCGTTTCACCGTCCATTTTTCCCATTCGCTGGAAGGATTAGTGCAGCACGGGGGTAGCTGTCCGTCCTGATTCTTCCAGTGACTGGAGGGTTTTGCCCGCTGAGATGCAGTTTGGTGGGATGATTCTTCCAGTGACTGGAGGTTTTTGGACGGTGGAGGGGCTTGTATCGGGAGGATTCTTCCACCGACTGGAAGTTTTTGCCCGCTGGGATGCGGTTTGGCGGGTGGATTGTTCCAGTGGCTGGGAATTTTGGTCGAAAGTCGAACGAAATTGGGAGACACTGCGCTGAACGCGGCATTTCACGAGCCCACTACATGCCTTATGGCAAACTGAGGGTTAGTGTGTTTCAAGCTTGAACCGTATAAGGGAAGCGAAAGAGGTTGAGCGTGTCTGACAACAACAACGACATTCTGCACGTCGAAGGTGGCAAGCCGCTGAACGGCACCATCAAGGTGCGTGGCGCGAAGAACTTCGTGAGCAAGGCCATGGTGGCGGCGCTGCTCGCCCCGGGTACGTCCGTGTTGAAGAATGTTCCGGAGATTCGCGACGTGCATGTGGTCTCCGACTTGCTGCGTCTGCATGGCGTGGACGTTACGGTGGATGGCGATCACGGCGTGGTCACGATCGACGCCACGAATGTGCAGCTTGCCGATGTGGCCGACGTGGATACGCTGTCTGGTTCGTCGCGTATTCCGATTCTGTTCTCCGGCCCGCTGCTGCACCGTTTGGGTGAGGCGTTCATTCCGGCTCTCGGCGGATGCAATATTGGCGGTCGTCCGATTGATTTCCACCTGGAAACGTTGCGCAAGTTGGGTGCCAACGTCGATAAGGAACATAAGGACGGCATTCATATCACCGCTCCGAACGGTTTGCATGGCGCGAAGATTCACCTGCCGTACCCGTCGGTGGGCGCTACCGAGCAGACGTTGCTTGCCGCCGTGCTTGCTGAGGGCAAGACGGAGCTTTCCGGCGCTGCCACCGAACCTGAAATCATGGATTTGGTGTGCGTGCTGCAGAAGATGGGCGCGATCATTTCCGTGGATGTGGACCGTACGTTCCGCATCGAGGGTGTGAAGGAGCTGAAGGGCTATACGCACACTTCGCTGACCGACCGCATCGAGGCCGCTTCCTGGGCTTCCGCGGCATTGGCCACGCATGGCGACATTTTCGTCAAGGGTGCTACGCAGCCTGAAATGATGACGTTCCTGAACGTGTTCCGCAAGATTGGTGGTGAGTTCGACATTACCGATAACGGCATTCGTTTCTGGCATCCGGGCGGCGATTTGAAGCCGGTCGCGATCGAAACCGACGTGCATCCGGGCTTCATGACTGACTGGCAGCAGCCGTTGGTAGTGGCGTTGACGCAGGCGAAGGGCCTGTCGATCGTGCATGAAACGGTGTATGAGAATCGTTTCGGTTTCACGAAGCCACTGGTGCAGATGGGTGCCACGATTCAGCTGTATCGCGAATGCCTCGGATCGCTGCCATGCCGTTTCCAGCAGCGCAATTACAAGCATTCCGCGGTTATTTTCGGACCGACCCCGCTGACCGGCCGCGATATTGACGTGCCGGATCTGCGTGGCGGCTTCAGCCATCTGATTGCCGCGTTGGCGGCAAAGGGCCCGTCCAATGTGCAGGGCATTTCGCTGATTGACCGCGGTTATGCCGATTTCCGTGGCAAGCTCGAAGCTCTCGGCGCAGATTTCGACTGATTCGCCGTGACCGGTCAGGATTGGTTGCAACTGACCAGTCGTGGCTGATGATTTGCGATTGAACGGTCGTGTCGAACGTCTATACCGCCTTTCACCGGCACTCGCTTCACGCGGGTGCCGGTTTTGTTTTTTCCGGCGATTGCTGTGGATGTGCGAAGTCTTTCTGTGGTTTGATCTTGCTGCCTCATGTTTTTTTCTGCATCATTTGATAAGAAAATGGGGCAGAAGGCAATGAAAGGAGAAGATCGACGAGCTGCAGTATCGGCTTGATGCTATGAACGAAAACTGATGCCGATACGGTTCCATGTGTATCGGCGGCCGGTGGCACAATGGAGACCATGGCATCTAAAGGAAAACCGTCGCCGCGCTCTGTAGTGAAGCCGCTGAGCGACGAGCAAGTCGCAAAACTCGCGCAGAAGCATCATCTTGTAGACCCGACCCATGATTTCCCGACCGGCCCACGCAAAGCCAACACCGCGGAAATCGAAGCGCAGAATCCAAAAGCGACCCACCGTCTGCTCACCGGATGCGACATCGTATTCCGCAATCGCACCAAACTCAAGGCGTGGGGCATCGAACATGTGCCGGAAACCGGTCCGTTCATCACCGCGGCCACGCACGTCACCATGTTCGACGTGTTCGTGCCCATGATCTCCATATTCCACCAAGGCCGCCGCCCGCGTTATATGGCCAAAGCCGAAATGGCCTCGTGGCCGCTGATCGGCAAATGGTTTCAGCTGGTCGGCATGCAACCGGTGCAGCGTCGTTCCGGCAAAGCCAAAGCCATTGAGGAAACCTCCATCGAAATCCTCACCTCCGGCCGGCCCTTAACCGTATGGCCGGAAGGCACGGTGACGCGCGACCCGCAGAAGTGGCCGATGAGCATGAAAAACGGCGTGGGTGTAATCGCCCTCGAATCCTCGCGCCGACTCGGCTACCAGATACCGTTGTACTGCGCGGTAACGTGGGGTGCGGCAAGCATCAACCATTGGTGGCCGTGGCCGCGCAAGAACGTGGTCATGTGCTACGACGAGGCGCTTGATTATGCGGATCTGCTCGCCGATTGCGATTCCTGGGGGGAGGAAGTACCGGAAGATCTCGCCAACGAACTCACCCGACGCATCCGCGTGCGCATGACCGAAGTCATGGCCGAAATCCGTGGCGAACAAGCCCCAGACGGATATTGGGATTATCGCACGATGAGTCGAGTGAAGGACTGAATCGAAAAAGGCCGAACACGTGATTGCTGAAATGCAGTAATCGAAATACTGCCAGCTGATTGCGAGTACGTGTGACGCGTATTGCAGTATGCATCGCGGTGTGCGCAGCCGGCGGTAGCATAGGAAAAGCAATTTTTGAGCCAAGACTCCGGCTATGAATGATGCCCGGAGCGATGCAAGGAGCAAATATGACGAACGTGACGGTACTGGGCGCAGGAGCTTGGGGAACCGCTTTCGGTCAGGTGCTTGCCGATGCAGGCAACAATGTGACTATGTGGGCCATCGAACCGGAGATTGTGGAAGGCATTCGCGACCACCATCACAACGGTGTTCGCCTGCCCAGCGTGAAAGTGCTGCCAAGCAACATGACCGCCACCGGCGACCGTGCCGAAGCCGTAGCCAACGCCGACATTGTGATCGTGGCCATCGCCGCACAGTTCGCCCGCGTCGCGCTCGTCGAATTCAAGGACCTGATTCCCGAAACCGCGCTCGTCGCCTCGCTGATGAAAGGCATCGAACGCACCACCGGCAAGCGCATGGATGAAGTCGTTATGGAAACGCTCGACCTGCCGGCCGACCGCTTCGCCGCGATTTCCGGACCGAACCTGAGCAAGCAGATCGCCGACCGCGAGCCGGCCGCAACCGTGGTCGCCTGCGAAAATCTCGACAATGCGCGCAAGATCGCATGCCGGATGATAAGATGATAATAATCGATTTGGGGAATGAATTTCCGAA
>ENA-OPTX01001039-OPTX01001039.1-human-gut-metagenome-genome-assembly--contig:-NODE-1039-length-11219-cov-3.689090_pt1 | contig 11219 bp, 10 predicted proteins | sample MGYA00241465_ERZ501922 | MGnify/ENA primary metagenome ERZ501922 (study PRJEB25962, sample SAMEA2042399) | human gut metagenome | biome: human gut; feature: human-associated habitat; material: faeces...
CTGATGAGCGTCTATCGGAAGGAGGATCCGTCCCACCTCTTGGAGGCCCTTGACAGCATGGTCAGCCAGACCGTCCCGCCGGAGGAGATTGTCTTGGTAGAGGACGGCAGGCTGACTGGTCCCCTGTACGTCGCAGTTGACGAGTTCCAGAGCGGCCATCCAGGACTGCTGACGGTGGTCTCGTACGGGGAGAACCGCGGTCTCGGCCACGCCCTCGCGTCTGGCCTTCCCGAATGCCGCAATGAGATTGTCGCGCGCATGGATTCCGACGACTACGCGTTCCCCGACCGCATGGAGAAACAACTCGGCGCGCTGTTAGGCGAGCATCTCGACATGGTCGGCTCCCAGGTCACGGAGTTCGTCACAGCCCCGGATGAGCCAATCGCCGAATCTTCTTTGCCTTGCGATAGCAAAGATATCGAAGCTTATTCGAAGAAACGCAACCCGTTCAGACATCCGACCATGGTATTCCGTAAGAGCAGGGCCGTGCGGGCGGGCAACTACAGCGGCGAATACCTGTATTTCGAGGACTGGGACCTGTTCAACCGTATGCTCGCGGACGGATGCAGGGCGCGCAACATAAACGAACCGCTAGTCGCCATGCGCGTGAGTTCAGATTTCTACGCCAGGCGCGGCGGGCCGAAATACCTGCCGCATATCTGGAAGTTCAAGACCGCGCAACTGAGACGCGGATATTTCACCTTCTGGCAGTTCCTCACGTCCACGCTGCCCCACGTCGTGGTGTGTCTCGTGCCCAACGGCGTCCGTTCTTTCATCTACACGAAACTCCTCAGGAAAGGAACCAACCGATGAACGGTGTCACTAATGACAGTGGCCGTCCTACCGTGGCCGTAGTCACTTTGCATAACTCTCCCAATTATGGTTCTTGCTTGCAGACCTATGCCACGCAAATGGTCCTCTCTTCTCTGAACGCCACACCGTCGATTGTGGATTATTATCGCCACGACGCCATTCCGTCAAATGAAACCGAACGCGCGCTGAACGGCCAACTCGCAGCGAAAATGCCTCTTTTTAAAGTACCTGGAATTAAGGCCCTGGCCCGCATTCCCGTCAGCCGCATTGTCGCTCGACGCGCTAAGCCGCTGAACGAGTTCCGCCATTCCAAGCTTGCGCTGACAGCGGAAAAGTATTATTCCGCTGAAGCGTTGAATCAGAACCCTCCTGAAGCGGACATCTATTGTACTGGTTCCGATCAGGTGTGGAACAGTATATGGAACAAGGGATTCGACCCAGCGTTCTATCTGACGTTCGCGCCTAAAGACTCTAAACGTATTGCTTATGCTGCCAGTATCGGCAAACCTTTCCTTGAAGAATGGGAAAAGAGACCCATGCGCGAAGCTCTTTCCAAGTATTCTCATATCTCGGTGCGTGAGGAACAGGCTGCTGAACTGCTGGACTCAATTGGCATTCACAATGCCGTACCTGTCATTGACCCCACGCTCATGCTTAAACGTGATGAGTGGTCACATCTTGCGGATAGAAGCGCGACTCCGAATCGTCCATACATTCTTGTGTATCAGCTCAACCGCAATAAAGAATTCGATCAATACGCCCGTCGCTTGTCGGCTAAACTCCAACTACCTTTGTATCGCATTGCGTATGGCGTACACGAACGACGAGCGGGCGAACACACTGTTGTATGTCCCAGTGTTGAGGGGTTTGTGGGTCTGTTCATGAACGCTGAATATGTGATTACCGACTCGTTCCACGGCACTGCTTTCTCCATGAATCTCGGACGGCCTTTCGTTTCCATCAGCCCAGGCCGTTTTTCTGGGCGAATCATGAACCTTTTGGAGATGACTGGTGAAACCAGTCGTTATCTCGATGACTACGGCAATCTCAGTATCGCGGAACAACCCATTGACTTCACGCGTATACAGAACGTATTCGACATCAAGCGTGAAGAAGCACGCGCATTTTTGCGTTCCGCCATCAGTGAATAAGAACGGCCGTGATTGACGAAAAGTACCTCACGCAAAGTGGAATAAGAAGAGGAACGACATGGCACATTCGATAAAGGACAGGCTTAAGGAATCGCTACCTATGCCTGTGGTTGCATTTGCTAAATGCATATTCAATGGCTACCCCAGCCTGATCATGGCATCGTTGCGTGAAGCGCGACGTTTCAATAAGGCATATGCCAAAGATACGTCCAAAGGACTTAAACAAATCGAATCTCGCATGATGTATTTCACGCATCAGATTGAGAAGGGTCTAAGCCACCAGAACTTTCGTTATGGATTCGGCAAGCGGCCTTTGCAGTATCTGGCCAAGACGATTCACGCATATTGTCAACTTAACCCCGAGTATGCAGATTCTATGCCATATACCTCTGCGTTGGCGGCATTGGGAGAATATCTGCGCAGGCATGAAGGACATGGTGAGAGCTTGGCGTATGTTCATTCCTTATTCCCTGCAGGGTTGCTTGAACGCGCCGAATCGACGTCTGGCTCAGAAGGTGGCAGTTTGCAATTCGACAGCAGTTCCAAGCGACATAACCAAACACGTACTTATCGTGAGTTAGCGGAAGAACGGCATTCGATTCGCGAGTTTTCTGACGAAACAGTCACTTACGAGCAGCTCAAGCCAGCGTTGGAAATGGCCATGCGGACTCCGTCTGTATGTAACAGGCAGCCTACACGCGTGCGCGTTATCCTTGACAACAACACTATTTCTAAGGCACTTGCCATTCAAGGTGGTTTCCGAGGCTATCCCACGCCGCCCGCTCTCATCTTGTTGACTTCCGACAATCGTGTGTTTATGGCGCCTCAGGAGCATAATGAGGGGTACACCGATGGAGGTCTATTCGGCATGAGCCTGCTGTTGGCCCTTGAAGAACAAGGCATTGCAGCATGCCCTCTCAACACCATGCTTCGCAATGGACCGGAACATGCTACGAGACGTCTTCTTAGCATCCCCGATAACGAGAATCTTGTTATGTACATTGCTGTAGGACATTTCCCGTCAGAATGCACCACTTGTGTCTCTCATCGTTTTCATGCCGACGATATTGTCACCGTGGTTGGGGAAACGAAGGACTGATTTCATGAATGATTCGATTCGAGTGCTTCACGTTGTTCCTTCATTGAATCGTGCGGCAGGCGTGGCGCGATTTGTCCGCAACATGGAACAGTATCACGATGAAAAGCGCGTTCATTACGATTTTCTCCATCACTCCACTCGTGATGGCATATATATGCATGACAGAAGATACGATGAAGAGCTCAAAGCCTCCGGCTGTGAAGTATTTACCGTAAATTATGCGAGTGATGATTTACGTCGTTTCATACGCGAAGTGCGTGAAGTCTTTGCACGTGTAGGTTCGACTTATGACATTGTGCACTGCCACATGCCCAATGCGGCATTCTGTGTTTTACGTGAAGCCGAACGATGCGGAGTTTCGAACCGTATTCTGCATAGTCACTTGAACAACTCGTCAGATCAGTTCTTGCACCGTCTACGCAATATGCCGCTTAATGCTATCGGCAAAAAGTACACTACGGACCGTATCGCTTGCTCCGAGGATGCCGGGCGCTTTCTTTTTGGATCTAAGCCGTTCACGGTAGTTAATAATGGCATTCCCCTGGATCATTTCGTTTTCAGTTCTGATGCGCGGGCGTCGTTGCGTGCTGAATTCGGCATTGGTGAGAACGACTACGTAGTTGGGTGTGTGGGACGTTTTGTCAAGCAGAAAAATTATCCTTTTGCGGTTGCAGTTTTCCGACAAATTCTAAATGTCGCGCCTGACACACGCCTAGTGATTCTTGGCGATGGTGCTGACCGAACGGATCTTGAACGCTCTATCGCTGAGGCTGGCGTTGCGAATCAGGTAATTTTGCCTGGCGTTCGTACGGATGTCGATCGTTTTTACTCTATGTTTGACGTATTTCTTATGCCTTCTTTGTATGAAGGATTGCCGGTTTCTGCCGTAGAAGCGCAAGCGGCAGGTTTGCCATGCATGTACTCAGATAATGTACCAAGGGAGACTGATATCACAGGTACAGGTACTTTCCTTTCTCTGGATGCTGATATTGATGAATGGACTAAAACCTTGGAAAACGCTTTCAATAGAGGAAGGCTGACAGACAATCCAGTATTGCTAGAGCAACGAGGATATTCCGCAAAAGCCAATGCCGAACTTCTCATGCAGCACTATGAACGATTGATGGAAAGTAAATGACGTCCTATGAGCACACGGTCAAATTATATTCATCAAGGTGTAATTAGTGTATCCCGAAACAAGAAACGGCTGCCGGTGAGGCGTGCGTTCAGCCAGCCCCTTCGTTTTATGCCGATTTATTATATTTTGTTTACTATTTACTGTGCATTGAATCTTTTGAAATTTACATCTTTTCAAGAGTTGTCATGGATGAACATTGGCCTACTATACCTTTTAATTCGCATAGTGAGCACATTAGTGCTCGGGGTCAGAATTCTTGTGCAGAGGTTTCAGGCTAAGCAGTATGCTCTCTGTCTTGTGGTGGGAAGTTGCGTGCTAGCGTCCACTTTTATATCAGGAAGTTGGAATATTTTTCTTCTATTATTATTTCTTATTGCTGGTCGTGAAGTTGATTTACGTAAAATCGCCATTTGTGTTCTTTGCACCAATTTTGCGGTTATTCTTCTGACAGTTATTTGCTCAAATAGTGGAATTATAGAAAAAACAACATTTATTGCGGGGAATGGAATGCCGGAGCGGCAAGCTTTTGGCTTTACGCATCCCAATCTATTCGGTTTAGCTGTTGTAACGGCTTGTTGCGCTTATGCTGTTTTACGATATCGAAAATTCGGATGGAGGGATTTATTAATTTATGGCGTTGCATTTTATGCATGCTATGAATTAGCTTATTCGCGAACTTCAGCCATTTCAATCTTACTGATTGTATTCTTGTCGTTGTTCGTTACTATTGACAAGCATGGCCATTGGGATAAATTAATTCTTGTCTTAGGTTCATTGGCTTTTCTGGGTTTAAGTCTATTTTCTATATGGCTTATGGTTTATTTCAAACCGTCGATTTCTTGGATGAGCAACTTGAATTCTATGATGACTGGACGTCTTGATTTAATGCATCATTACTTTGAAACATATGGAGTTCATATGTTTGGTTTTGATTTTTCCAAAATACAAGAAAATTATCGCGGATATTATGACACATTTATTTGTGATAATGCTTTCGCGCATGTTGTTCTGGAATCCGGTATTGTAGTTGCCGCTCTTTTATTCCTTGCTTATGAATATGTTCTACTGAGAGGCCTGATAGTGTACGGTGAGTTAACTCCAGAGTTGTTTGGGTTGATAATATTTGCTTTTGTTGCCTTTAGTGAATCTGGGGCATTTTGGGTTTGCGTGAATTTCTGTCTTGTTGCTTTGGCTGAACCTTTCTTTAGTCTATATAGTAAATCACCAAAATAACAACAAATAGTTAAATAATATATTAATTTATTTTTTGTTAATAATATTTAAGGTTATTGTGTAGGAATAAGGAAAATGAAAACAGATTATTGGGGAGTTGCAGAACGTAAATTACGAGAATATACAAATCCTTGGTTCGCCTCGGTGAGACGGATGAAACTTAATCGTGCTGATTTTACTGTCATATCTAATAATTGTTGGGCTGGGTCAGTATATAGATATTTTGGCCTTCCGTATTTATCGCCGACTGCTGGATTATATTTTTTTGCCTCTGACTATATAAAGTTTGTTTCAAATTTACAACATTATGTCAATTCAGAACTGGAATTTGTTCCTGCGGTCGATTCTGCTCATGCAGATGTGTTATCTCGTCGAAATGAGTTAGATAAAGTAGTTGCAAAACTTGATGATATCGAAATTGTTTTTTTGCACTATCCAACTCCCGAAGAAGCAGCGAAAAAATGGAAACGTAGGTGTGCTCGAATTAATTGGAATAATTTGTTTATTAAATTTAGCCAGATGAATGAATGTTCTGATCAAGATATTCGTGCTTTTGATGCCTTAGATTTCCCCAATAAACTATGTTTTATTACTCATCCGATGGAAGATGTACAATGCGGCATTCCGTTCCCAAGTCCTTCCGATGATGAGATTCTCAATGATACGGATCGATTCCATCATGGATTTAATCTGATTGAATGGCTTAATAGTGAACCAGCTGTTTACACTCTTTCGAAAAGGAAAGCATAAGATGCAACGAGTTCTGCAAGTTGTAAATATCATGGACAGAGGTGGTGTGGAAACACTGCTGATGAATATTTATCGTAAAATAAATCGTGAATCTATTCAATTCGATTTCCTAACCCATCCTTACGACCAAGATTATTTATATGAATATGAGTCTGAGATACTTTCGATGGGTGGTCAGATTTATAAGGCACCTAGTTTCAGTCAAAATCTGCATGACTATCAAACGTATATTAAGGTTTTTTTCCGGAATCATCCTGAATATACTGTCGTCCATGCGCATAATCTAGACTCAGCTTCTTTGGTGTATATGCGTGAGGCAAAGAAAAGTGGACGATATCTTATTGCACACTCACATAATACTAACGACCACGGCGGAATACTCAAACGACGGATGCTTCAGATTTGTCATCATATAGTTAGACGTTATCCTGACCATTTTTATGCGTGTTCCAGACAAGCTGCCGAATTCGCGTTTGGCAAAAGAATTGCTTCGTCTTGTAATTGTGAAATATTCTACAATGGTATTGATCTTGCTCGGTATCATGTCAATGAAATCGAACATAATATCGCGCGTAAGAAACTATCTCTGGATGTAGATGGTCCTGTGTTCGGTACTGTTGGTCGCTTGCTTTCTCAAAAGAATCATACATTTCTACTTGATGTCTTTGCAGCTATCCTGCGTCGTGAACCTTCTTCCACATTAATTATTGTCGGTAAAGGTGATTTGCAAACTGCGCTGGAGCGGAAAGCGAAAGACCTTGGAATTTCACGGCATGTCCATTTCGTTGGTTCGGTTCCTAATGTTCCGGATTATCTTAAGGCGTTTGATGTTTTTCTATTCCCCTCTTTATATGAGGGATTAGGCATGGCTGCTGTGGAGGCTCAAGCATGTGGTCTACCTACGTTGATGTCAGATGAGGTTCCATCTTTAGCTGCATGTACTGATCTTGCTGAGTTTATTTCCTTGTCTGCTGATGCGGAAAAATGGGCAGATGAATCGCTTAGGGCATATCGGGAATCCATTGGGCATCGATCAGATCGTATTGAGCAAGTGCGCGATGCTGGATTTGACATTACTGAAATTGCTGAAAAATTATGCTCTTTTTACATTAGTCATAATAGTAATTGATTTTTTGCTTGAGTTTTACTTCTTGTATCTAGATTATGGCAGAGGTGCTTTATGGTTGAGTATAAAATAAATACGACAAAAAAAGATGTAATATGGAACTATATAGGAACTATTGTTTCTATTTCAAGTAATTTTATCTTAATTCCGTTATTGCTTATTTTCTTGTCAAGTGAACAGATTGGTTTGTGGTACGTTTTTGTGGCCATAGCTGGCTTTGCTCAACTTCTTGAGTTTGGGTTTACTTCAACACTTTCTCGTAATATTTTATATTCATTAAGTGGAAAGCATGCGTTGGCTAAAACTGGCCTTGCTTCTGATGGAGGTTCAAGAGAAACCGACTGGCATTTGTTTAATGTAGTACTTAAGACATCAAAGATTATTTATTCAGTAATTGGTGTTCTGGGACTTTTCCTATCAGCTATATTTGGAACTGTTTATATAGCATCTGTTACAAATGATTTCTCGATCGAACACTCTTTTTTTTCTTGGATTATCTTTGTAGCTTCAATTTTCACTAATCTCTATTTTCTTTATTGCTTGACTTTTTTGCGTGGCATTGGTGATGTTGCAGGAGAGAATAGATCGAAGACAATTGCTCGGTTGGGTCAGTTCTTAATTACTGCTATTCTTCTTATTGCAGGTCTACAAATTCTTGCTGCGGCTATTGGATATTTTATGTATGGCCTATTGTTGCGTTTGTTTGCCTCAAGGGCCTTCAATAAACATATTGATATTAAACATGGCATTTCGTCAGACATCAAAAAAATATCAAAAGATGAAGTGAAAGAAACTTTGAGAACAGTTTCCTTTGTTGCGTCTCGTGATGGTCTTGTGTCTGTTGCATGGTACGGTGCTACGCAGGCAATGACTCTATTGTGTTCCGCTTTTCTCGGACTTTCAGAAGCTGGAACATACTCAGTTATGATTCAGCTTACTAGCGGTATATATAATGTCTCCAGTGCCTACATGCGTTCGTTTTTTCCCTCATTCCAGTCTGCTTATGTCAAGGGGGATCTTACTGTGCAACGTTCGATTATTGCTCGGGGGGTGTCTTGCTATATAGCGATGTTTGCATTGGGCACTGCATGCGTTACGGTATTTCTTCCAGTTCTGGCCCTTTTTAAATCCGATTTTATCTGTGATCCAGTTCTCTATTTAGGTTTGTCTGTATATATGTTCTTGCTGAATCAGCATTCACTTTTCTGCAATGTCATTGTTAATATGAACGAAATCCCCTACTTTAAGGCATATCTTATCTCAACGTTGGCGGGATTGGTTTTGAGCTGTATTCTTTGCGCCTACTTTAAATTGGGAGCTTGGGGATTGGTATTGGGGCAAATGCTTCCACAGCTTGCATATAACAATTGGTATTGGCCTGTGTACGTGATGAAAAAAATTAAGTCTACCTATCTTTCTACAGTCGCTGCCGGTCTGCAATGGTGGTTTTCCAAATTTAAGAATAAGTTGAATCTTATCCTGTCATGAGCTGGTTGTTGAAGTGGCCTGATTTTTGTTCCGTCCTCATAGTGAGGCGGCTTGCGCCGCTTGGCTCGTATAGTACGGTTTCCACCGCTTCCGGTGCCCTGTAGTCAGTGACTGGTGCGGTTTTGGGGCCATGTCGTCTATATCGGCGTATTTCGCGACCGTGGCGCGATCCACGTCCGGCCTCCTCGCGATCTCCGACCTGGACACTCCCTGACGGTCCAGTCTCCTGATATCTTGCTGTTTGGGCATCGGTATCGCCATTGTCCTTTCCTTCCCGAGGGCCGCCGGTTGCAGCGCCGGCGGATTTGTTTTTGGGTTACGTCTCGGGAATATACAGGCACGGCGGGCCGGTGCCTGTTTCCGTCTAGGCGGTCATACGGTGCAGTTCCTGCTGGAAACCGGCAGCCTATACTGCGGAAAAATAGTACAGAAATTGCTTCAGAAAAATTGAAGCAAAACGGCTGGGCGTACGTGTGCCTGCTGGCCGGTCTGGCGGACAGGGGCGTCGCCGGCCATTCCGCCGGGCGGGCCCGGGATGCGGGCCTGGTGCTGGCCGCGTTCGTCGCCCTCGACTTCCCGTTGACGGAGTCCAGGTGTTCCACACCTGTATGTGATCGAATAAAGATGTTCGGCGTCGTTCGGGAACATGCGCCGTCAGACCATCCTCGGCCATGATCCCGCGGAGCACCTTCTCCGAGACACGGGTTCGGAGCATGGCCTTGACCCTGCGGTACCCGTACCCGCCCTTGGAAGCGGCGAACGCCCCGGCCACCCGGACACGCAGCCCGGCGTATCTGTCAACCCCGAGCCTGGCGTGGTGGCAGTAGGTGGCTGCTCGGTGCGATGTCGGGCAAGCATGCCATCGAGCTGAGTGAACACGTCGGGCGCGGACGGTCGACCGGAAGCGTCTTCTCCCTGTCCGACAGGCGCCGCAGGCCGGCGCCCGGGTCTTTTTCTGCGAGCCTCCACCACCTCCCGCATCACCGCGTTCCCCAGTTCCAGCTCCTCGATCCGTCGGCGCGGGGCCTCAGCGTCGTCGGCGTCCCGATCCCGTCGCATCGCTGGCTTGTCGGTCTGGCCGGCGTTCCTGTTTTCGGGCCGCAACGCGGCCATGCCGCCCTCGCGATACGTCCTGACCCAGTTGTGGACCGCGTCGAGGCCCGCGCCGAGCCGTCCGGCGGCCCGCTTCCGCGCATGCCGTCCGGCACCGGTTCGATCGCCTTGGTCCTCGTTTCCAGCGGGATGATGGGTTTCGCCATATGGCCGGCATACCGGGGATCCTTCGCCAGCCAGCGTTCCAGGCACTGCCTGGTCGGATAGCCCAGATGCCTCACCACCTGGGCCGTGGTCATCGGCGTGGTGAAATACAGCTCCACCGCACGCCGCCGTTCCTCGGGACCGGACATATGAAATCCTTTCGTTCAGTCTCCAAGAAAACGTCCGCAGCCCCTTATCTCTCAGGCATGGACATAACGACATTGAAATTGCGATTTTGATATGTTGAGGTCAAACATGATCTCGCCATCGATGACGCCCCTGAGGCGCTGGGCATACGGGCTCTTGCCATAGCGTTCCGCGGATTCCAGCAACCCGGCGCGCATTCCAACCGTTCTCATGGGTGGTCTCATCAAAGATTGCAATCAGCAGACCATGCAGGCCAAACCCGACTGCCAAAAATACAACATTGGAACACATGTTCGAACTTGTGTTATCATAAAATACATGAGCCTTGAAATGCTTCGTCTCCATCCAACACAGAATTGGGAAACCCCTTACGAGTTCGACACCAACGGTTTCACAGAGGAATGGTGGCACAACATAAACATCACTGAAACCATAGCGGACCAACAAGAGAATGATTACTGGTCCTTCCGGGAAAATGACACCGAAATCGTCCGCGTATGGCTCGAAAAAAGCCGCCTCAATGACCACTACGAGCATCTCACCCCACCAGAAACAATCACGAAAGTCATCTTCTTCGAAGTAAGAGAACCGTACAAGCGGCAAGGTTATGGAACGGAAGCCGTCAAAATGCTCATGCCTCATTACAACAATCAGCTAATAGCTGCGTTCCCCATCAATGATGCCGCGGATTCGTTTTGGCACTCAGTTGGATTCGTCTATTACCCGCGAACAGATGGCACGGATCTTCGTTGCTCAAACGTTCGATCAATCGCCCCTCTCTTTGTTTATGACAATAGATAGAGCTCAATGACTACACCAATCGGAAACAGCCCACCATAGTGAAGTGGCCTGATTTCTGTTCCCCCTTTATTGTGAGACGGTTTGTGCCGCTTGGTTTGCATGATACTCGGTTTCGATCTGTTCCGGTGTCCTGTAGCCCAGCGACTGGTGGAGACGCTTCGAGTTCCACCACGAGACCCACCGGAACGTCGCCAATTCCAGGCCCTTCAGATCCGC
>ENA-OPTX01001041-OPTX01001041.1-human-gut-metagenome-genome-assembly--contig:-NODE-1041-length-11201-cov-2.930109_pt1 | contig 11201 bp, 10 predicted proteins | sample MGYA00241465_ERZ501922 | MGnify/ENA primary metagenome ERZ501922 (study PRJEB25962, sample SAMEA2042399) | human gut metagenome | biome: human gut; feature: human-associated habitat; material: faeces...
CAGCGATATTGTCCTGCATGTGGTGGATTGCTCCAATCCCCAGATGGACATGCAGATGCATGTGGTGAAGGAGACGCTGAAGGAACTGGAGATTGTGGATAAGACCATAGTCACTGTGTTCAACAAGGTGGACCGGTTCCGTGAGCTGGAGGCCATGGGGGACGAACAGCGGGCCATCTTCGCCCTGCTGAGCGGCCGCGCCCTGGTGCCCGACGAGATCGTGGGCCGCACCGAGATTCCCGCCCGGCGGGTGAACACTGCCCTGACCCTGCTGCAGGCTCAGGGCTATCTGAATGAGCTTCCCGGCAAGCGGTTTACCGCTGCCGTCCGCTTTGACGACTAAGTATGTAAGGAGTACTATGCTGTGGCAAAATCGAATTTGGTGATCGTCGAGTCTCCGGCGAAGGCCAAGACCATCGGCAAATATCTGGGCCCGGGCTATGAGGTGAAGGCCTCCATGGGCCACGTGCGCGACCTGCCCAAGAGCAAGCTGGGCGTGGACGTGGAGCACGGCTTTGAACTGAACTACCAGCCCATCAAGGGCAAGGAAGAGGTCATTGACGAGCTGAAAAAATCCGCCAAGAAGAGCGAGAAAGTGTTCCTCGCCACCGACCCCGACCGGGAGGGCGAGGCCATCTCCTGGCACCTGAAGGAGATGCTGGGCATCCCGGACGACAAGACCTACCGGGTGACCTTCAACGAGATCACCAAGAAGGTGGTCAACGACTCCATCGCCCACCCCCGGGCCATCGACATGGATCTGGTGAACGCCCAGCAGGCGCGCCGGGTGCTGGACCGCATCGTGGGCTATCAGATCTCCCCCCTGCTGTGGAAGAAGATCCGCCGGGGCCTGTCCGCCGGGCGGGTGCAGTCGGTGGCTACCCGGCTGGTGTGTGAGCGGGAGGCCGACATCAAGGCCTTTGTCCCCCAGGAGTACTGGTCCCTGGACGCTGATCTCTCCCGCATCGCCCCCAACCTGGGGCAGTTCAAGGCCAGCTTCTACGGCCGGGAGAAGAAGGTGGAGCTGAACAGCGAGGCGGAGGTCAACGCCGTCATGGAGGCGGTGAAGAACGCCCCCTTCGCCGTCACCGGCGTCAAGCGCCAGGACAAGCAGCGCAACCCTGCGCCCCCCTTCATCACCTCCACCCTCCAGCAGGAGGCCAGCCGCAAGCTCAACATGACCCCCCGGCGGACCATGTCCATCGCCCAGCAGCTCTATGAGGGCGTGGACATCGAGGGGGAGGGCACCGTGGGTCTCATCACCTATATGCGTACCGACTCCCTCCGCCTGTCCGACGAGGCCACCGCCGCCGCGAAGGAATTCATCCTCTCCCGCTACGGCGCGGACTACTACCCCGGCAAGGCCCGTGTGTACAAGACCAAATCCGGCGCCCAGGACGCCCACGAGGCCATCCGGCCCTCCAACGTGAACCTGACCCCGGAGGACATCAAAAAGTCCCTCACCGCCGAGCAGTATAAGCTCTATAAGCTCATCTGGAGCCGCTTCCTGGCCTGCCAGATGGCCTCCGCCGTGTACGACAGCGTGTCCATCGAGGTGGCCTCCGCGGGATACACCTTCCGGGCCACCCACTCGGCCCTCAAGTTCTCCGGCTACACCGCCGTGTACGTGGAGGGGAAGGACGAGGAGGAGGAGGCGTTCCAGTCCCCCCTGCCCGATCTGAAGGAGGGGGAGGCCCTGAAGCTGGAGGCCCTCAAGCCCGACCAGCACTTCACCCAGCCCCCCAGCCGCTACACTGAGGCCACGCTGATCAAGGCCCTGGAGGAGAAGGGCATCGGCCGTCCCTCCACCTACGCCCCCACCATCTCCACCATCCTGGACCGGGAGTATGTGGTGAAGGAGGGCAGGAACCTCCGCCCCACCCCCCTGGGAGAGGTCGTCACCGGCCTGATGAAGGACAAATTCACCGACATCGTGGACACCGCCTTCACCGCCACCATGGAGGAGCGGCTGGACGAGGTGGAGACCGGCAAGGTGGACTGGAAGAGCCTGCTGGGCGACTTCTACGGCGACTTTGAGCAGGAGCTCCAGAAGGCCGAGGCGGATCTGGATGGCGAGCGCATCAAGGTGCCCGACGAGGTGTCCGACGTGATCTGCCCCAAGTGCGGGCGCAATCTGGTGTACAAGTCCGGCCGGTTCGGCCGCTTCCTGGCCTGCCCCGGCTGGCCGGAGTGCGACCACACCCAGCCCATCGTCATCGAGATGCCCGGCAAGTGCCCCAAGTGCGGCGGCAAGATCCTCAAAAAGACCTCCAAGCGGGGATACGCCTACTACGGCTGCGAGAACAACTCCAACAAGGACGAGACCAAGCGGTGCGATTTCATGACCTGGGATGTGCCGGTGAAGGAGATCTGTCCCGAGTGCGGCCATACCCTGTTCAAGAAGTCGGGCCGGGGGTTCAAGAAGCCCTTCTGCATCAATCCCGAGTGCCCCAACTTCCTGCCTGAGGATCAGCGGGGCTACAAGAAAAAGACCGCCTCTGCGGAGAGTCCGGCGGAGGGCGCCCCTCCTGAGGAGGAGAAGAAGCCCGCCCAAAAGGCGGCGGCCAAAAAGACCACCGCCAAAAAGCCGGCCGCCAAGAAGGCGGCCGCTCCCAAGAAGGCGGCGGCAAAGAAGCCGGCGGCGAAAAAAGCCGCGGCCAAGACCAAGAGCGAGGCCTGAGGCCCGCTTCCACCGGTGGAAGCCGTCAGGGATTCCCCCTGACGGCAGACTCAGTTGAAATACCGGAGGAATGAGATCATGGAAACCCAAGAGAGAAAGCTGCGCACCAACCTGGACACCGACCTGCTCAAGCTGGTCGCCATCGCCGCCATGCTGCTGGATCACATTGGCGGGGCCTTCTTCCCGGAGACGCCCATATTCCGGTGGATCGGCCGGCTGGCCTTCCCCCTGTTCTGCTACTGTATGACGGTGGGCCTGCTCTACACCCACAACATCAGGCGCTACCTGGGGCGGCTGGCGATTTTCGCCGTGGTGTCCCAGCCCTTCTGGATTCTCGCCTTCAACGCCGACGACATCCTGGGCAACCTGACCAACTGGAACATCTTCTTCACCCTCTTCCTCAGCCTGCTGGCCATGTGGGGGCTGACCACCCGGCGCTGGTGGCTCTTTGTGCTGGGGGTTCTGGTGCTGGCCTTCGGAAGCTTTGACTACAACTACAACGGCGTCATTCTGATGCTGATCTTTTACTTCTGCCGGAACAAACCCGCCCTGCTGGCGGGGCTGTACATCCTGTTCTGGCTTCCCGCCCTGTGGGGCGGCTCCCTGGAGGATCCCCTGGCCCTGGTGGTGGGCGGCCACGCCGTCAACTGGACGATCTTCGCCCTGCTGGCCCTGCCGCTGATCCTCTGCCGCACCCACTCCGGACTCAGGATTCCCAAGTGGTTCTTTTACGCCTTCTATCCCGCCCATCTGGCGATCATCGCCCTGGTGGGGTGGTGCATGGGCGTGTAACCGGAAAAGGAGTGTGTTGAGATGAAGATTCTGCTGCTCAACGGAAGTCCCCGGCCCAACGGCAACACCGCCGCCGCCCTGGACGAGATGGAGGCCGTGTTTGCCGCCGAGGGCCTGGAGACCGAGCGGGTGCAGGTGGGAAACCGGGTTATCCGGGGGTGTATCGCCTGCGGCAAGTGCGCCGAGCTGGGCCGGTGCGTGTTCGACGACCTGGTGAACGAGCTGGCCCCCAAGCTGGAGGCCTGCGACGGGCTGGTGGTGGGCAGCCCGGTGTACTACGCCTCGGCCAACGCCACCCTGGTGGCACTGCTGACCCGGCTGTTTTACTCCACCCCCTTTGACAAGACCATGAAGGTGGGGGCCGCCGTGGCGGCGGCCCGGCGGGGCGGCCTGTCCTCCACCTTTGACGAGCTGAACCAATTCTTTACCATCAGCGGCATGCCGGTGGCCTCCAGCCAGTACTGGAACAGCATCCACGGCCGCCTGCCCGGCGAGGCCGCCCAGGACGCCGAGGGCCTCCAGACCATGCGCACCCTGGCCCGGAACATGGCCTTCCTGGTCAAGAGCATCGCCTTGGGCCGGGAGAAATACGGCCTGCCGGAGCGGGAGGAGCCTCTGCGCACCCACTTCATCCGCTGAGTCCCACACAAGGAGGAACCCATGGAACCAGTCATCGTAATCGGCGCGGGCCTGGCGGGCTCGGAGGCCGCGTGGCAGCTCGCCCGGCGGGGCGTTTCCGTCACCCTGCGGGAGATGAAGCCCGCCAAAATGACCCCCGCCCACCATACCGAGTGGTTCGGGGAGCTGGTGTGCTCCAACTCCCTGCGCTCGGATCAGTTGGAGAATGCGGTGGGGCTGCTCAAGGAGGAGCTGCGCCGCATGGACTCCCTGATCCTGTCCTGCGCCGACGCCCACCGGGTGGAGGGGGGGCCCTGGCGGTGGACCGCCACGGGTTCGCCCGTGCGGTGACAGAGAAGCTCCGCGCCCACCCCCTCATCACCGTGGAGGAGGGGGAGGTCACCCAAATCCCGGAGTCGGGGAACGTGATCGTGGCCTCCGGCCCCCTGACCTCCGACCCGCTGGCGGAGGCCATCCGGGCCTTCTTCCCTGAGAGCCGCACCCTCAATTTCTACGACGCGGCGGCCCCCCTGGTCACCTTCGAGAGCGTGGATATGGACAGCGCCTTCTTCGCCTCCCGCTACGACAGGGGGACCCCGGACTACATCAACTGCCCCATGACGGAGGAGGAGTACGACGCCTTCTGGACCGAGCTGTGCGCCGCCCAGGAGGCGGAGGTTCACGGCTTTGAGGACAAGCATGTGTTCGAGGGCTGTATGCCCGTGGAGGTCATGGCCCGCCGGGGGAAGCAGACCCTGTGCTACGGCCCCCTCAAGCCCCGGGGCCTGAACGATCCCAAGACCGGAAAGGAGCCCTTCGCCGTGGTGCAGCTCCGCCGGGACAACGCCGACGGCACCATCTACAACCTGGTGGGCTTCCAGACCCACCTGAAATGGCCGGAGCAGAGGCGGGTGTTCTCCATGATCCCCGCCCTCAGGAACGCCGAGTTCGTGCGCTACGGCGTCATGCACCGCAACACCTATCTGGACTCCCCCCGGCTGCTGGACCGCTATTACCGGGTGAAGAAGGAGGCCCGCGTCTGCTTCGCCGGGCAGATCACCGGCGTGGAGGGGTACGTGGAGTCCACTGCCTCCGGCTTCCTGGCCGCCGTGGAGCTGGCCCGGCGGCTGGAGGGCAAGCCCCCCGTGGACTTCCCCCAGGAGACCGCCGTCGGCGCCCTGGCGCGCTATGTCAGCAACGAGAGCGTCACCGACTTCCAGCCCATGAACGTCAACTTCGGCATCATCCCGCCCCTGGGCTACCGCGTCAAGGGCAAGCGGAATAAAAATGCCGAGCTGTCCAAGCGGGCCCTGGAGATTCTGGACGGGCTGGACTGGCGGTAGGGCGGCCATAAAGGCCGCCCTTACAGGAACGCCGGACGGCCCAAACGCATGGGGGCGCCCCTTGTGGACGTCCGCCCCGCCGGGCACACGTCCGTAGGGGCGGATGCCCACATCCGCCCGCTGCCGTGGGTATTCCCGCTCCGGCCCCTGGGGCTCTGACAGAAACGGGCGGCCATAAAGGCCGCCCCTACAGGAACGCCGGACGGCCCCAACACGTAGGGGCGACCCTTGTGGTCGCCCGCCCTGCCGCGCACGCCTGTAGGGGCGGATGCCCACATCCGCCCGCTGCTCAAGGCAGCAGTTCCATGAGGAGACGCCCGGCCAGACGGAAGCCGTGCCGGAAGCAGGCCAGCCGCTCATAATCGGACATTTCGCCCTCCAGATCGTTGAGACGGTCGAGAAAATCCAGCCCGAGGGAGGAGCGGATCTGGTCGTGGCAGGCGCTGATGCGCTCCAGCCGCTCTTGATAGCCGGGGGCCTGACGGAAATCCAAGTGCCTGTTATCCAGCTCATGTTCTAAGAGCTGCTGTAGGAAGTCATTCATTTTATCAACACCCCACTAATAGTGTGTATTTAGTATACACGCTATTAGTGGGAAATGTTAAGGGGGGATTCGGTGTATTCCAATGATTTGTTTGGCACACGGCTAAAGTGCCTAAGAAAAGATAGGGGAGAAACTCAAAAAGACTTGGCCGATTTTCTCGGTATCAAACAAAATCAAATTGGTGAAATGGAAAATGGCCGCAAGGCATCTACCTTTGCCAAGCTTGCCCTTTTGTGTGAGCACTACAACATCAGCGCCGACTATCTCCTGGGCCTTACGGACGAGCCCTGGCCCCTGCGGCAAGACGATGGGGCGGGGCGATGAGGGCATCGCCCCCTACAGGAACGCTGGGCGGCCCCGCCCCGCCGGGTGCCCGCCCGCTGTTGCCGTTTATCCAGGAATGAACAGAGAAAGTGGAGGAGAACATATGAAGATCATCGTAGACGCCATGGGCGGCGACAACGCGCCCGTCTCCAACGTGCGGGGCGCCCTCGCCGCGGTGCGGGAGCTGGGCGTGGAAGTCATTCTGGTGGGCCGGGGGGAGGACATCCTCAAGGTGCTCAAGGAGGACGGCATCGGCGAACTGCCCCCGGGGCTGGAGATCGTCCACGCCTCCGAGGTGGTAGAGATGTGCGACAACCCGGCCACCGCCTTCAAGGAGAAGAAGGACTCCTCCCTGACCGTTGGCCTGAACCTGCTGAAGAACGGGGACGGGGCGGCCTTTGTCTCCGCGGGTAGCACGGGGGCGCTGTTGTCGGCGGCCACGCTGATGGTCAAGCGCATCCGGGGCATCCGCCGGGCGGCCATGGCCCCGGTGGTGCCCACCGGCGGCGGCGGCGCGGTGCTCATCGACTGCGGCGCCACGGCGGAGGGGACGCCGGAGTATCTGCTCCAGTTCGCCTTTATGGGCTCCTATTACGCCGAGCGGGTGCTCAAGCGCCCCGAGCCCAAGGTGGGCCTGCTCAACATTGGCGCCGAGCCCTCCAAGGGCACCGACCTCCAGCGGGAGGCCTACGCCCTGCTCACCGAGGCGGGCAAGGCCGGGCGCATCCACTTCGTGGGCAACGTGGAGGCCCGGGAGGCGGTGTACGGCGAGGTGGACGTGATCGTGTCCGACGGCTACTCCGGCAACATCTTCCTCAAGACCATGGAGGGCACCGGCGGCTTCATGGCAAAGCAGCTCAAGGCCATGTTCAAGAAGAACCTGCTCACCAAGCTGGCGGCGGTGCTGGTTTCCGGAGGCCTGCGGGACTTCAAGAAGATGATGGACGCCGGGGAGGTGGGCGGCACCCCCCTCATCGGCATCTCCAAGCCCGTCATCAAGGCCCACGGCTCCTCCGACGCCTTCGCCATCAAGAACGCCATCCGCCAGGCCCAGAGCTTCGCGGCCTCCGGCATTATTGAGGACATCACCGAAAATATCGACCACATGCGCCTGCGCAGTGAGTAAATGGGAAAATTTTGACTTTCCTATTGACAGGCGGGAGAAACTTGCCTATTATCATAGTGCAATGACACCGTCGGGAACGACGGAAGCGACAGGAGTAGATGAACATGATTTTCGAGAAGCTCGCCGCCCTGCTGTCCGAACAGTTCGGCGTGGACGTGGACAGCATTACCATGGACACCTCGTTTGAGGATCTGGGGGCCGACTCCCTGGACATCGTGGAGATGACCATGGCCGTGGAAGAGGAGTTTGGCCTGGAGGACATGGACGAGGAGGATCTGTCCGGTATCTCCACCGTGGCGGATCTGGTCCGCTACCTCAAGTCCAAGCTGGAGGACTGAAGAAACCAAAGAGACAGGAGCCCCGCCTCCCGGCGGGGCTCCGGCTTTGAAAGGGAGGATCGGCCATGGAGGCATTGGAAGAAAAGCTGGGTTACCGGTTTACCAACCGGGCCTTTCTGGAAAACGCCCTCACCCACAGCTCCTACGCCAACGAGAACAAGGCCAAGGGACTGCAGAGCAATGAGCGGCTGGAATTTCTGGGGGACTCTGTGCTTGGTATGGTCGTGGCCGACTACCTGTTCCGCACCCACCCCGACCTGCCAGAAGGGGATCTGACCCGCACCCGGGCGGCCCTGGTGTGTGAGGGCAGCCTGGTGGAAGTGGCCCAGTGCCTGGAGCTGGGCGCCTACCTGAAGCTGGGCAAGGGGGAGGAGGCCGGCGGCGGCCGGGAGCGGCCCTCCATCATTGCCGACGCGGTGGAGGCGGTGCTGGCCGCCGTGTACCTGGACGGCGGCATCGGCTCGGCCCGGAAGCTCATCCAGAAGTTCATCCTGGACCGGGAGGCGGAGAAGAGCGCCAGCCGCGATTACAAGACCGCCCTCCAGGAGCTGGTGCAGCGGGAGAGCGGCCAGGTGCTGGGCTACCGGCTCATCGGCGCCGAGGGCCCCGATCACGCCAAGATCTTCTCGGTGGAGGTGGATCTCAACGGCATCCCCATCGGCCAGGGCCGCGGCCGCAGCAAAAAAGAGGCGGAGCAGAACGCGGCCAAGGCTGCGATAGAGAAGTTAAAGGCTGGGGAATAACCGGCCGCTCCGCCTCTCTTGCGAGCGGAAGCGAGCCGCCGCGTCAGCGGCGTCAAGCATTTTGCGGAGCAAAATCTTGATGCCGGGCGGATTCACTCCGCCCGGACAGATGGAGAGAAACGGGGGCCCCAAACCGCCTGCGGCGGTTTGGGCGGCGGAGCAGAACGCGGCCAGGGCCGCGATAGAGAAGCTGAGGGCGGGGGAATAACCGGCCCGCGGGCGACCACAAGGGTCGCCCCTACGTGCAGGGGCTGTCCGGCTCCTCTGTAGGGGCGGCCTTTATGGCCGCCCGTCCTGTCAGGCCTTCACAGGGCCTGGGGCAGTGCAAAACCTGGTGTACGGCGGGCGGATGTAGGTATCCGTCCCTGCGAAATGGTTTGCCCGCTGTATACCACCAAACCAGACGCGGAGCGCTCAGGCGCTCCGCGTTTTTATGGAAAAGGGTTTGCAAAGGACGCCGTTCCTTGGTATAATAATTTATTCAGAATGATAACATGGCGAGGTGCAGACCTTGTATTTAAAAGCGCTGGAAATCCAGGGGTTCAAATCCTTTCCGGACAAGACGGTACTCTCCTTCGGGGAGGACATGACCGCCATTGTGGGCCCCAACGGAAGCGGGAAATCGAATATCTCCGACGCCATCCGCTGGGTCATGGGGGAGCAGTCCTCCAAGGCCCTGCGGGGCGGCAAGATGGAGGACGTAATCTTCGGCGGCACGGCGGTGCGCAGACAGCAGGGCTTCGCGGAGGTCTCCCTGGTGCTGGACAATACCGACCACATCTTCCCGATGGAGGAGAGCGAGGTGATGGTCACCCGGCGGTATTACCGCTCGGGGGAGAGCGAGTACTACATCAACCGCCGTTCCGTCCGCTTGAAGGACGTGAACGAGCTGTTCATGGACACCGGCCTGGGCCGGGAGGGCTACTCCATCATCGGGCAGGGCCGCATTGACGAGATTTTGTCCGTCAAGAGCGCCGACCGCCGGGAGGTCTTTGAGGAGGCCGCCGGTATCTCCCGCTTCCGCCACCGGAAGGAGGAGGCCGAGCGCAAGCTGGAGCGCACCCAGGAGAATCTGGTGCGCATCACCGACAAGATCGACGAGCTGGAGCTCCAGGTGGAGCCCCTCCGCGCCCAGAGCGAGAAGGCCCGGAAATTCCTGGTCCTGCGGGACGAGCTGCGGGGGCTGGAGATCTCCCTGTGGCTGGAGCAGTTGGAGAAAATACGGGCGGGGGCCATCAAGACCCTGTCCGACTACGAGAACGCCGTCCGCCAGAAGGAGGAGGCCCAGGGGGCGGTGGAGGCCCTCTACGCCGCCGCGGAGGAGCACGCCGCCCAGATGCGGGACAAGGACGTGGAGGCCGAGGGCGTCCGCTTCCAGATGATGCAGCGGGAGGCCGACGCCAACGGACTGGAAAACGCCGTGGCGGTACTCCGGGCCAACATCCAGAACAACCTGGAGAACCGGGACCGCATCCGGCGGGAGCTGGAGCAGCAGGAGGGGCGGGCCGACTCCATCGGCGCCCAAATTGCCGAGCGGAAGGAGCGTCTGGAGGCGCTGGTGGGCGAGCTGGACGCCCTGGCGGCGGAGCTGTCCGCAAAACAGGGGGAGGCCGAGGAGACCGCCCGCTCCGCAGGCACCCTGGCCGGAGAGCTGGAGGAGCTGCGCCGGAAGGAGGCGGTGGAAAACGCCTCCGCCTCCGAGGCCAGGGCTCTGCTCTCCGCCCTGGCCGCCGCGGCCCAGGAGCTGCTGGACCGGGATGAGGCGGTGCATCAGGAGCTATCCGCCGGTGAGGAGCGGGTGCGCCAGCTTCAGGAGGGCCGGGACGCGGCCCAAAAGGAGCTGGCCCAGGCCCGGGAGGACCGGGATTCCCTCCAGAATGTGCTCAACGGCTACGGCCTGCGGCTGGAGTCCCGCCGGAAAAAAGCCAAGGAGGCCGAGGAGCGCCATGTCAAGCTCCAGATGGAGGAGAACGCCCTCCAATCCCGCATCCACATGCTCTCCGAGATGGAGAAGCTCTACGAGGGCTACTCCAAGGCGGTGAAGCTGGTGATGGGGGAGGCCCGGCGGGGCCAGCTCAAGGGAGTTCACGGCCCGGTGGCCGGGCTGCTCCACGTGCCCGACCACTGCACCGTGGCCATTGAGACCGCCCTGGGCGGCGCCATGCAGCACATTGTGGTGGAGCGGGAGGAGGACGGCAAGGCCGCCATCCAGTACCTCAAGCGCCGGGACGGCGGTCGGAGCACTTTCCTGCCCCTGACCACCATCCGCCCCTCCGACTTCCGGGAGCAGGGCATACGGGGGGAGGCGGGCTTCGTGGGCCTGGGGGACGAGCTGGTGCAGTTCGACCCCCGCTACCAGAGGATCTTTTCCAATCTACTGGGGCGCACCGTGGTGGCCGAGGATATGGACGCGGCCATCGCCATGGCCCGCAAATACGGCCACCGCTTTAAAATCGTCACCCTGGACGGCCAGGTGCTCAACCCCGGCGGCTCCATGACCGGCGGCTCGGTGTCCCGCAGCGCGGGCATCCTCAGCCGGGCCAACGAGCTGGAGCGGCTGAACCGGCAGCGCGCCGGTGTGGAGGAGCAGCGCACCGCCGCCGCCCAGGCCATGGAGGAGGCCAGGCGGGAGGCCACCGCCGCCGCATACGAGGTGGAGACCGCCCAGGCCCAGCAGCGCCAGCACGAGGACG
>ENA-OPTX01001048-OPTX01001048.1-human-gut-metagenome-genome-assembly--contig:-NODE-1048-length-11158-cov-2.746285_pt1 | contig 11158 bp, 8 predicted proteins | sample MGYA00241465_ERZ501922 | MGnify/ENA primary metagenome ERZ501922 (study PRJEB25962, sample SAMEA2042399) | human gut metagenome | biome: human gut; feature: human-associated habitat; material: faeces...
AAGATCACGGCGTCAGGCTGGTCCGCGTCGATGAGATGCTGCGTGGTGGCGGCGATATTGACGGTGCCCATGCCGCCAACCGTTGCCGCAACGTTGACGCGCGTGCCCTTGTCGGTTTCGATGGTGCCGCGCGTCACGCTGACGCCGGCTTCCTCCGTTACGGTGATGTCGCTTAATGCGGATGCGATATTGGCGACTTCCTCGTCCATGGCACCGATAATGGCGATTGTGCTCATGCGTTCGTTCCTTTCGATTGCTTCACGCTTTTCGCTCGGTTTCGCTTATTTTCGCTTCGCTCACTTCCAGCGGCGCTTGTCCACGGCCTGCGCGAGTTCGCGCAGCAGCTGTTCCGTGGTCTGCCAGCTCAAGCATTTGTCGGTGATGGATTGACCGTACGTCAACTCGGCAAGCGGTGCCGGTTTTTGGCTGCCACCCTCGATGAAGCTTTCCATCATGATGCCGGTGATGCCTTCCTCACCGTCGGCGATGCGACTTGCGATATTGCGCACCACTTCGGCCTGACGATGCTCGTCTTTTCCGGAATTGCCATGCGAACAGTCCACGATCAGGCCGTGCGCGGCCGCGGATTCAGCCGGCATTTTCTCACGGATCAGCTTCATGGCGTTCGCCACGGATTCGGAGTCATAGTTAGGACCGCTGCTCGAACCGCGCAACACCACATGGCAGTCGGGGTTGCCGAGCGTTTTGACCACGGCCGCGCGGCCCATGTGATCGATGCCGAAAAACGTGTGCTGTTGCGCCGAAGCAAAACATGAATCGGTCGGCGCTTTGATGGAACCATCAGTGGCGTTTTTGAAGCCGATCGGCATCGACATGCCCGAAGCGAGCTGACGGTGCACCTGGCTTTCGGTGTTGCGAGCGCCGACCGCACCCCAACTGACCGCGTCGGAAATGTACTGCGGGCTGGTTGGTTCCAGGAATTCCGTGGCCGCAGCCAAACCGGCGTCCAATACGCCAAGCAGTGTACGGCGGGCCAACAGCAAACCCTTCTTGATATTGCAGCTGCCATCGATGTCGGGATCGTTAATCAGACCCTTCCAGCCGACTGTGGTACGCGGCTTTTCGAAATACACGCGCATCACAATCAGCAATTCGCCGCACAACTCGTCTTTCAACGCGGACAAACGACGGGCGTAATCGAGCGCTGCAGCAGGATCATGCACGGAACATGGACCTACAATCACCAGCAATCGATCATCCTGACCATATAGGCAGGCGCGAATCTCATCTCGAGAATAGGCGACGGTTTCCTGCGCCTGATCGCTGAGCGGCAGATCGCCCAACACCTGCGCTGGTGTGGGAAGCACCTCAAATTCAAGCACTCGGCGGTTCACGATGCGGCTGATGCCAACCTGATCTTCCCATCGCGGCACATCCGTAACCACCAGCGGATTCTTACCTTCATCCATGGCCTGACGGATGGCACGAAGCTCTTCAGGCGTGTTCAGCTGTTGCTGCATCTCACTGCTCTCCTTGGAAATCACTATCTTTCCAAATCACTATCTTTCCCAAGAATAGCAATCACAATGCAAAAACCGTGCGATCACGCAGATTACGCGGTTTTCGCACGGTTTTTCTATTTACGGTTATTTACGCTTATTTGCGATCATTCGGCAAGCCTGCGGCGGCTTTCGACCGCTTCGGCAAGCGTGTGCAGCAGCTGTTCGGTACGTTCCCACGGCACGCAGGCGTCGGTGATGGACTTGCCGTATTCCAGCTGGTCGAGCGGAGCGGGCTTCTGATTGCCGGCTTTCAGGAAGCTTTCCATCATAATGCCGCTGATGCCTTGTTCGCCTGCTGCGATGCGGGATGCGATGTTTTCGACCACTTCAGCTTCGCGCACTTCGTTCTTGCCGCAGTTGCCGTGCGCCGCGTCGATGACGATGCCGTGTTCACTCGGTCCGGAAGCCTTGGAAACCTTCAGATCGGCCAACGCCTTCGCCACGGATTCGGTATCGTAGTTCGGGCCGTGCGAGGAGCCGCGCAACACCAGATGGCAATCGGGATTGCCCTTGGTTTCGGCGGAAATCACACGACCGTCAAGATTGATGGACAGGAAATGATGCTCGAAGGCGGCCGCGAAGCAGGAATCCGCTGCCGGCTTGATCGAACCGTCGGTGGCGTTCTTGAAGCCGATTGGCATCGACATGCCCGACGCGAGCTCGCGATGCACCTGGCTTTCGGTGTTGCGAGCGCCGATCGCACCCCAGCTAATCAGGTCGCAGATGTACTGCGGGGTGATCGGATCCAGCCATTCCGTGGCTGCCGGGAGTCCAACGCTCAGCACGTCGGTCAGCACCTTGCGTGCGAGCCACATGCCCTTGCGAATATTGAACTGGCCGTCGAGATCGGGATCGTTGATCAGACCCTTCCAACCGATGGTGGTGCGCGGCTTCTCGAAATACACGCGCATCACAATGACCAGTTGGTCTTCCAGTTCTTTTTTGACCGCGGCGAGTTTTGCCGCGTATTCGTGCGCCGCTTTCGGATCATGAATCGAGCATGGGCCGACGATGGCAAGCAGACGATCGTCTTTGCCGTTGAGCACATCGCGGATTTCCTGACGGGACTTCAACACCAGATCGCTCATCTCATCGGTGAGTGGAATTTCCTTCAGAAAATATCGGGGAGCCGGAATCGGGTCTAGCTGTCGAATATTGATATCCACGGTCTCCGGAAACACGGCGTTATCCAACAACTGCGCATCCTTCGAACTATCTGGACCGCGAAGACCTGACATCTCTTCTGCTCCTCCTTATACCTGCATACCTGCTTCATGCATACTGTGCATGGATGATAATCACCGAAGTTACCTTAACGGATAAAAGTGGAATAACACGAATGCCGACTGCATGCTGGACTTTTTGCGAAGTCCCATGCAGTCGGCATTCGTCAATCGGTTTGTCGGTTTACGTATCAGTCAGCCAGAGCGCCCATCGGATCCCATGCGGGGAGCATGGTGGCTGGCTCGTCAAGAGCGGCCTGATATTCGGCAGGGAGCAGCGCCTTCGGCACGGCGACCTCGTACACGTATTCGGTGAACCAGTCGTCGCTCATAGTGAAGTAGCCCTTGTCTGCGATCTTGTCGCCCCAAGAGTTCTCCACACGCCAACGACGGGTGGTCGTGCCGTCTTCGGCCACGTCCACGCCGACGAACGCCATAGCGTGGTTCATCGCGGAATCGGCGAAACGCACGCGATCTTCCTTGTTCAGATCGAAGTCGACGCCATACACCTTGCCGTATTCAAACAGATCAGTAGCCCAAGCGCCGTTTTCACGATCCATCATCGGGTGGCAGTCAGCACCGAACCATACTGGAATGCCCTGCTCTTCGAGAATCTGACGCACGCAATCCTTCATGAACTGGTTCGGCACGTTCAGGTATTCGGTCGGGTCTCCCCCGGCCACATTACCCAAGTGCTCGATACCGATCTTCTTGCCCTTCGCATGCTCCTGACGAGGATCGTCGACCAGGCACACGTAGCTTTCCAAATCAGCGGAACCGACGTACTTCTGCCAGAATTCCACAGGCGTGACCTCACCATCGCGGTGGAACTCGCCGTCCTTGTCGGTCCACTCCCAGTCGAAGCTCTTCGGCGGCTCGCCCAAGTGAATCGTCAGAATGCGGTGTCCGGCGGCGGTCGCTTCGGCGATTACCGATTCGATCGAAGCCGGATCAGCATACATGTGCGCGACGGCCGTATGCAGCAGGCGACGCAATTGCACGTTCATTTCGCCGGTGTTCTTGGAGGATTCGGTTTCCGGGAACAGATCCTTCGGAACGGCACCGTACTTCTTGTACACGTTCATGGCCATGGTCCACTGGCCGCCGTCGCCCATCACGTCGGCGAGCAGATGCTGGATCAGGCGGGAGTCGGACGGCTCGCCGGCCTTCACCAGTTCGGCCACGTCCTGCAGGAAGTAGTTGACGCGCTCGAGCTTGTCGTAGTACATGGCATAGTTCTGGGAGAACTCGAATTCCTTCAGCCCCATGTTCTTCTTGGCCACGAAACGAGCCACGTTCAGCGAGCTGAACAGCCAGCAACGGCCGGAACGATCCTGATGGGTGGCGGTGCCATTGTCGACAATGGTGGAGAATCGGCGCTGCATCAGGCGGGCGCGGTCATAGTTGCGTGCCACCTTGTTGATGCCAGCCGCGGTGACCGCGTTCATGGCCATACGGTTGTGGTCGCTGGCTTCGAAATCCTCAACCAGCGTTGCCAATGCATCAGCGCTCAACGGCGTGATGTCAGTCATTGTTCTGTTCCTCCTGTGCTTCTTCGCCCTGGTCAGACTGCTCGTCTTCGGACGGTTCTTCAAAATCGTCATTATTCTGCTGTTCGTCGGAGACAACATCCTCGTCGAAGGTCACTTCCGGTTCGCCCGCAACAGTTTCGCCACTCTCGTCGTGCGATTCCGCCGGAGTTTCAGCTTCAGCTGCGGAATCATGCTGTTCGCCGTCGATGGAATTGACCACGGACAGGCCGTTCGCGCCGAAATCGGAGAACGCGTTGGCGAACATGGCACGCAGTTCACTGACACGCTGCGTGATCTGCGCCTCACGGGTCTGCAGGTCGGCGATGCGCTGCTGCACACCTTCTCGTTGATCTGCTCGTCGGCCTCTTCGGTGGCCTGCTTGAGAATGCTGGCAGCCTGCTTGTCGGCTGCCTCACGCTTGTCGGAAGCGTATGCCTCGGCCTCATCGCGCGTATGCTGCGCTTCTGAAATCAGCTCGTCGGACTGCTTCTTGGCGATTTCACGGCGTTCGTTCAGGTCGGCGAGCAGCTCGTTGACCTTCTTCGTAGCCTCATCCTGCTGGGCGGAAATGTCGGCGCGGATCTGCTCCACCTCGGCATTGACCTGGCTGATGGTCTTGGTGCGATGCACTTCGGCCTCGTCGGTGATCTCCTGTGCCTTGGCTTTGGCGGTATCCGTGATTTCCGAGGCACGGCGCTGCGCGTCCGTCATCATCTTGGACACCTGCTCACGCACGTCGGCCAGCTTCTTGTTGGCTTCGGCCAACGCGGATTCGATCTGGTCGTTGGTCTCGCTTTTCATGCGGTTGATCTCGTCATTGGCGTTCTTGCGCTGCGCCGCGATCTGCTCGGTGGCTTCGGCGCGCAGATCGGAGAGCTCGCGCTCCTGCGTGGCGCGCTCCGATGCAAGACGCTTGTCATGCTCCTCACGGGAGTTCGTCAATTCCAGATCGACGGTCTGGCGCTGCGCCACCACGGCCTTCTGCGCTTCGCCACGCAGCTGGTCCGCTTCGCGCTGGGCGTTGGACTTCAACGTGTCGGCATCATTATTGGCCTTCGACAGCACCGCTTCGGCCTTGGCGTTGGCCTCGTCGAGAATACGCTTGGCGTCGAGCTTGGCGTTGTTCAGCAGGGTTTCGGCCTGAAGCTGCACCGTGGCGCGTGCCGCGGAAGCGTCTTTCTTGGCACGGTCGAGCAGCTCGGCGCTGGTTTGTTCCGCGCTGGCGAGCATCTGCTGCGCGTTGGCGCCCAGAGATGCGAACGAATTCGGGTTGTCCTTCTTGTTTTTCTCTTCCTGCAGCTGTGCCTGCAGTTCAAGGATGGTCTGATCGTCGGCCTTGACCTGATCACGCAGACGGTCCACCGTCTCCTGAGCCAAAGCGAACGCCTCATCGACCCTTTCCTTGTCGTACCCCCTCAACACGATTGGGAACTGCTCAACCATGGTATTCCTTTCACGAATTCCCTTCCATCGCGCATCTTGCCCGCGCCTATCCGTTTTGAACTTTAGCGCAGAACAAACGTTCGGCACACGGCAGTCGCATAATTCTCACAGAGAGCACAGAAATCGTTCGAGGAAACGCCGACGCCGTTCAGCCGAGCAGAATCTCACTTGAGGATGGCTGCAGATAATAACGCACCGATTCGCGGATCACATCGTTACCTGCGGCGATTTGCTGCGCGATTGACAGTCCATGTTGCGGATGTGGCTGCTCGTTGACGATCGGCAGGCTTACGAAACCCGACAGAATGCGCTTTTCCTGCGCTGCAGACCAGTCGAGCAAATGGTAGAACAGCGAATTGCAGACGAACGTGCCCGCATCCGAACTCAACGCGGCGGGAATCTCATGTTTGGCGAAATCGCGCAGAATCGAACGCAACGGCAGGCGCGTCCAATATGCCGCAGGCCCTTCCGGATTGATCGGACGGCGAGGCGGAATCACATTGTCGGCGTCAGGCTTGGCCGCGTCCATCAGATTCGTGGCGCATCGCTCCAACAGCACGCCGCGGGCCGAACGCTTCAAACCGGTGGCGATGACAATATCGGGATTCGCCTGTTCGATGGCGTTCAGCAACATGGGCCAGGCATTGGCGAAACTGACCGGAAGCGTCACCGTCGTCACGCTCATGGAAACATCCTGCAGAAGATCGTCGGACAGCGCCACGGATTGAGATGGATCATTCCAATATTCGGCGAGCGCCACGGGAACAAGTACGGCCGGATTCACGTCGATGCCGTCGTACGGGGTGAAACCTGAGATGACGATGTTGATCTGCTGCATGTGTTCCAGTGTACGTGGTTGAAAGGTGGGTTCGTTTACGATCAGTGCTTATGCATTTGCGAGAATGCTTCGGCGAACACCGCGTGCATGCGCGCTTTCGCTTCTTGTTTGGCATGTTCCGGGTCGAGGCTGCGCGCGATGTTCTCGGCGATCGGCATGTCGGCCTGTGTGGTGATTTTGAGATTCGTTTCGGATCCGGCGACGATGGCGACCGGCTCGTTCGGCAGATAGTCCACCACCACGCGGGTGTCGTCGGTTGGGTGGAAGTCGGGATCGGCGGTGGCGAGCTCGTAGGCTTTGGTGATGGTACCGAAACGGAAGGCCTGCGGGGTTTGCGCGCGGAATGCGTTCGTACGATCAGGCACGGAGCGCACCACCTTGCGCTCTCCAAGATCTTCGGTCAGCAGAATCGTGTCAGTGGACGCGTATGCCACGGTCGCCGCGTTGAACTGGTCGAGGCTGTCGATGCAGCCGTCGATGGATTGCTGTTCGACGAACGGTCGCACGGAATCGTGGATGAGGATTTTCGCGCCATCGGGAATGCCTGCCTGCTTGAGCAGATCAAGCGCGGAGCGGGTGCTGTCCACACGCTCGGAGCCACCCGGAATCACGGCACGCACCTTGGTATAACCGGCTTCGTCGATGAGCATGTTCACCATATTGCTGACACGCTCGTTGACCACGACGATGATGTCGCTCACGCGATCGTTGCGTTCGAACGCCTCGATGCTCCAGCAGACGATTGGCTTATCCCCCACCGAAACCAACTGCTTGGGATTGGTCTCATCGAATCGCGTGCCGAAACCGGCCGCCAACACCACGGCCACAACCGGCATCTTCTGTTCCTGCATCTGCTCTCTCTCACTCATACGTCCCACCGTAAACCCCCGAATCGGTTTGCAGCGCGTTTTGCCTTACGTTCTGCACGCAATCCGCAATAGCGCGCCGCTCTCCCACTATTCGCGCACGATCAGCGCAAGCATACGACCTTCGTGCGCTTTGCCTGCGATGGTGGCACGGCGATGCGAGAACCAGAGCGGATTTTCCAGCGTGCACAGGCTACGGCGGATTTTCTTGAAACGTTCCGCGAGCTGCGGTTCGCCTTCGCCATCGGCCTGGCAGATTTCCGCCAATTCCTCGTCTTCGGAAAGATAGTGGCTGCGTTGACGCGGGCGCGGGAGGAAACGACGTTATCAGCCGGAACACCGGCTTTGGCAAGCTCCTGCAGCGCGGCGGCCGCAATATCGATGCCCGGCTGGCCGAAACGGCTCAGCGTGAAGGTTCCAGGGAACTGCGCGTCGAATTCGTCGGCAATGTCTCCGCCCACCTCGTAGCAGTCGCCGCAGATGCACGGGCCCAGCGTGGCGACAATACGCTCCGGCCTGGCTCCCTTGGACACCATCTTTTCGATGGTGGCGCCGATCACACCGTTCTGCAGGCCACGACGGCCGCAATGCGCGGCGCCGATCACGCCAGCTTCCGGATCGGCCATGAGCACCGGCAGGCAGTCGGCCGCGAACATGCCGAGCGCCACGTTCTTCTGAGCGGTCACCTGGCCGTCCGCTTCAACCACTGCCGGCTCATCCGCGGTTTCGCCCACCTGCTGAGCGGTTTCGCCCTTGCCGCCAGACACGTCGAAACCGAACGGACGGTTCATGACGAACAATTCGTCCACATCGACGGCAACGCCGGAATGCACCTGGCTGACCAAGCTCAGCTTCGCGTCGATGGCATTGGAGAGCGCCACACGATTGGCGAGCACATGGTTCGGATCATCGCCGGACTTGCCTCCGAGATTGCAGTGCGCATAATCGCCTTCGCTGGTGCCACCAAGTCGCGTGGTGTACACGACTTTGACGCCCGGCGCAAGCATGATCGGAATGGTCACCGGAATTGGATTGCCGTCCACGTCGGTCGGGTCGATCGCATTGCTGTCAAGAATCGCGTCGTCATACTGCTTGTCAGTCATTTTTTTGTTTTCCTTGATTGTTCTACGATTATTTCAACTTATTTCTGCTGATTTTCTGCGTCTACACGATGTTTTTCGCAATTATTCCGCTTTGAGCGTCGGCTTTTTGGTACGAGATCGGATGGCTGCGTTCACGGGCACTTCCTGCGGGCATGGCATGGAGAAGACATGCGCCGGATTGTTGATGGATTCGACCCAATGTCCGTCGGCGTCACGGAATCCGCCTGCGGGAACGGTGTAGGCGAGCGGCGCCGCGCCCGGTAGCACGAATTCGACTTCCTGACCGGCTTCGATTTTGTTGCGGCTCATAATGGTCACACGGCCGCCGTCTTCTTCGCTCCACGAGAGCACTTCGCCAACCACCAGCCAAGCGCGGAAATACGCGGAACGGTCGGTGCTTTGCTGCACTTTGTGTTCCGGATAGTAGAAGCCGGTGGAATAGTCGCGGTGCGCCACCTTGTCTGGCTCGTCCAGCAACCAGTCAGGCAGGGACACGTGTTCCGCCGGGCGCACTCCGGCGTGATACCAGCCTTCCGGCAGGATTTCCGCAGCCGTGTTCGACTTACGCCTCGTACTACGCGCATGGTAGCTCAGATCATCCGGTTCGCCGGCGGAAGCGACTGGAACGGTTGCAATATCCGGCTTCCCCGCGAACGCGCCATCCGCATGTTCCATAATCAAATCGGTGGTTTCCGGCTTGCCGTAATCCGGATCAGACGGGCGAATCACACGGTCATGGAATGGCTTCAGCACAGTGCCATCCTCGTCTTCAAAACCGCGTTGCACCATGTATGCGTCAACGGCGGTCTTGTAAGCGTTCGTCATCGCCGCAATATAGTAGGCGCTCTTGGAACGTCCTTCGATTTTCAGACTGGTCGCACCCGAATCAAGCAGATCGTCGATATGCGCAAGCATGTTCATATCCTGCGAATTGAACAGATACGCGCCTTCCTTAGTCTGTTCTATCGGAAAATACTGGCCGGGACGCTTTTCTTCGACGATGGAATACTTCCAGCGGCACGGTTGAGCGCATTCGCCATGATTGCCGTCACGTCCGGTCAGATAATTGGAGAACAGACAACGACCGGAGAACGCCATGCACATCGCGCCATGCACGAAGCATTCGATGTCGAGATCGTCGGGAATGCGTGCGCGAATGTCTCGCACGGCCTGCAGATCCATTTCACGGGCAAGCACCACACGACGTGCACCCAACTGGTAGAAGGCGTTCGCTGCCTGATAGTTGGTGACTCCCGCCTGCGTGCTCACATGCAGTTCCAGGTTCGGCGCCACTTCGCGAGCCATGAGCATCACGCCAATGTCGGAAACGATCAGTGCGTCCACGCCGGTGTCTTTGAGCTGGCCGATGTATTCGCGCATCGCTTCGACTTCATTGTTGCGCGGCAACACATTGCAGGTCACATACACGCGAGCGCCACGCTCATGCGCGTAACGGGAGCCTTCTTCGAAATCCTCCAAACTCAGGTTTTTCGGCGCCGAACGCATGCCGAACGCCTTACCTCCGCAGTAGACGGCGTCCGCACCGTAATCGACGGCGGTTTTCAGTCCTCGCAGATTGCCCGCGGGAGCCAATACTTCAGGCTTGTTTCTTCTTTGCACGCTTGTTCCTCTTACTCGATTTTTCCGCTCTATATTCTCGACTATTCACGGGACACTTTTGCCGCATCCGGGAAATACATACGAGGAAAAACACATGCTGAAAAACAAAGGCGTCCATCGTGGAGACGGACGCCTTGACGCAAAACGTTGCGAATCTGACACTCAGCCGAGTTTGGCGAGTTCCTCTTCGGTGAGTTCGAGCTCGTCGGCCTTGAGGGAATCGAGAATGGTTTCCGGTCGATGGGCGCCGGGAATCACGAACATGTGGTCGCCCTTGGCCAGCTCCCATGCGAGCACCACACGCTGGTAGCTCACGCCACGGGCTTCGGCCACCTCGCGGAACGGATCGAACAGGTGCTCGTCGTACGGGTGACGGTAGCCGCCCAACGGACTCCAGCACACGAACGCCAGACCCTGCTCGGCGCAATAGTCAAGCGTATCTTGGGTGTCCAGATGAATCGGAGAATACTGGTTCTGCACGGCCACAAGCTTGTCGCCGAGGATCTCCTGCGCGATCTTCAACTGTTCGATGCTCACGTTGGAAACACCCGCCCACTGGGCCACGCCCTGATCGAGCAGCGCCTTGATGCCTTCGCAGGACTCGTTGTACGGCACTTCCGGATCATGACGGTGCAGGTACAGCAGATCGATGCTGTCAACGCCAAGCGCCATCGCGGACTGCTTGCCGTATTCGATCAGATGCTCCGGCTTGCCGTCACGCGGCCAAACCGGCTTGTCACCCTCCCAAGCGCGGCGCAAGCCCACCTTGGTGGCCACGGTGACTTCCTCACGCGGGCCCTTCCACGAGTCAAGCGCCTCACGCACCAGCTTTTCGCCGGTCTGTTCCTCTTCGCCCGGCGTGTAGTACGCCCAAGCGGTGTCGATGTGACGGCATCCGGCATCCAACGAGGCGTGCAATGTTTCGATACCGACATCGTGACCACGATTGTTTTCAATGGTCAACGGCATTTCACCATGGCCGATGGCCGTGGTGCGGAACGGTCCAAGAT
>ENA-OPTX01001050-OPTX01001050.1-human-gut-metagenome-genome-assembly--contig:-NODE-1050-length-11120-cov-3.004700_pt1 | contig 11120 bp, 8 predicted proteins | sample MGYA00241465_ERZ501922 | MGnify/ENA primary metagenome ERZ501922 (study PRJEB25962, sample SAMEA2042399) | human gut metagenome | biome: human gut; feature: human-associated habitat; material: faeces...
CCCGCCTGTTTTGAGGAGGAGGAGTCACACATGCGCACCGTATATCTGGACAACGCGGCCACCTCTTACCCCAAGGCACCGGGGGTGGGGGCGGCCATGGCGGACTACATTGAGCGTGTGGGCTGCAACATCGGCCGGGGCGGCTACCAGCGGACCTATGACGCGGCCGAGGGGGTGCTGGAGGTGCGGGAGCGGCTCTGTACCCTGGTGAACGGTCCCGGGCCGCGCAATGTGGCGTTCACCTCCGGGGCCACCCACGGGCTGAATCTGCTGCTCAAGGGACTGCTGCGGCCCGGCGACCGGGTCGTGACCTCCCCCATGGAGCACAACGCCGTTTTGCGCCCCCTCCGCCAGTTGGAGCGGGCGGGGGTGGAGGTGGAGTACCTGCCCTGCACGGAGCGGGGGGAGCTGGTGACGGAGAATCTGGCAGAGCGGCTGACGCCCGGCGTCCGGGCGGTGGTGCTCACCCACGCCTCCAACGTGTCGGGAACCATCTTCCCCATTGCCGAGGTGGGGCGGCTCTGCCGGGCGCGGGGCATCTTCTTCCTGGTGGACGCGGCCCAGACTCTGGGCGTCCTGCCGGTGGACATGGAGGCCATGGGCATCGACGGCCTGGCTTTTCCAGGCCACAAGGGCCTGCTGGGGCCCCAGGGCATCGGCGGCGTGGTGGTCAGCGATGCCCTGGCGTCGGAGCTGGAGCCCCTCCTCGCCGGCGGCACGGGCAGCCAATCCGAGTCGCTGGACATGCCCTCTTTCCTGCCCGACCGGCTGGAGGCGGGCACGCTGAATCTGCCGGGGATCTTCGGCCTGGGGGCTGCCCTGGACTACCTGGACCGGGAGGGGGAGGCCCTGCGGGCGCGGGAGCGGAAGCTGGCGGGCCACCTGTGGGCCCGGCTGATGGAGCTGGAGGAGGACGGCCTGCGGGTGCTGGGCTCTGACGACCCGGTAAACCGGGTGGGGGTGGTGTCTGTGGACTTTCTCTGCGCCGACAACGCCGAGATGACCTTCCGGCTGGAGCGGGAGTACGGCATCCAGACCCGCTGCGGCCTCCACTGCGCCCCGCTGGCCCACAAGACCCTGGGCACCTTTCCCCAGGGGGCGGTGCGCTTCTCCGTGGGGCCGTTTACCACCTTTGAGGAGCTGGACTACGTCCACGGCGCGGTGTACGACCTGCTGCTGGAGGTGGGCAACCAATAGTTGCGGCCATGAAACCCGGAAGCGGTGGCGGCCCAGGCCCGTCTCTGCTATTCTGAACGGCGAGGAGGAGTGCCCATGAATCTGGAGATTGCAAACCGCCTGCTGGCCCTGCGCCGGGAGCACGGCTATTCCCAGGAGGAGCTGGCGTACAAGCTGGGGGTCAGCCGCCAGGCGGTGTCCAAGTGGGAGAGGGCGGAGTCCTCTCCAGACACGGACAACCTGCTCGCCCTGGCCCGGCTCTACGGCGTGTCCCTGGACGCGCTGCTGCTCCACACCCCGGCGGGGGAGGCGGCCCAGGCCGCGCCGGAGCCGGAGGAGGCCCCGGCGGACGAGGACGCGGAGATTTTTGCCGCCGCCCGGGCTTGGGACGCCGCGGAGGAGGCGGAGCAGAAGGCCCGGAAGCGGGCGCGGGCCAAGTGGAAGGAGGGGCTGCTGTGGCTGCTCACCCTGGCGCTGATGGTGATTCTGCCCAACCTGACCTACTGGCTCGGCATCTCGGAGGTCTATGCCGTGGTGGTCACGGTGGCTTTTTTGATCACCGGCTTCCTGCTGGACAACTGGCACCCGGGCTGGATGCTGTTTCTCACCATTCCGCTCTACTATGTACTGATCTTCGGACGTTAAAAATGGAGTTCCCGCCCTGCGGGAACTCCATTTTTTGCACTTTACTGGTGGATAACCGTGCCGGTGCGGCCCGCCACGCCGTCCTTGGCCTTTTCCAGAAGGGTGATCAGGGCGGTGCGGCCGGGGGCGCTCTCGGCGAATTCCACGGCAGCCTGCACCTTGGGCAGCATGGAGCCGGGGGCGAAGTGGCCCCGTTCCATGTAGACCTTGGCCTCGGCGGGGGTCAGGCTGTCCAGCCAGGTCTGGTTGGGCTTGCCGAAGTTAATGGCCACCTTCTCCACGGCGGTGAGGATGATGAGGGTATCGGCGTTGACCTGCTGGGCCAGCACGCAGGAGGCGAAGTCCTTGTCGATGACCGCCGCCGCGCCCTTGAGGTGGTGGCCCTCGGTCTTGTAGACCGGGATGCCGCCGCCGCCGCAGGCCACCACCACCAGTCCGGCGTCCACCATGTCGCGGATGGACTCAATCTCGATGATGGACTGGGGCTTGGGAGAGGCCACCACACGGCGGTAGCCCCGGCCCGCGTCCTCAATGACGTTATAGCCCCGCTCAGCCACCATTTTGTCGGCCTCCTCCTTGGTCATGAAGGCGCCGATGGGCTTTGTGGGGTTCTGGAAGGCCGGGTCGTCCCGGTTTACTTCCACCTGGGTCAGCACGGTGGCCACGCCCTTGGAGATGCCGCGATCCAGCAGCTCCTCCCGCAGCGCATTCTGGAGATCATAGCCGATATACCCCTGGCTCATGGCCACGCAGACGGAGAGGGGGCAGGGGATGTACTTCTCCGGCTCCGAGCGGGTCAGCTCGGCCATGGCCTTCTGAATCATGCCCACCTGGGGGCCGTTGCCGTGGGCGATGATGACCTCGTGGCCCTCCTCGATCAGATCCACGATGGCCCTGGCGGTCTGCTTCACCGCGATCATCTGCTCCGGCAGATTGTTGCCCAGGGCATTTCCGCCCAGGGCGATGACAACGCGTTTACCCATAAAAAGCACCTCATTCAAGATAAAGAAAAGTCAAAAGGAGAGGGGCGGAAATGCCCACGCGCCGGGAGGCGCGTACAAGCGTTTTGCCCGAAGGGCAAAACCTTGGCGCAGGCGGAATTCAGTTCCGCCGAGCAAGTAAAAACAGAAGGGGGCCCCCAGGGCGGCGTGCCGTCCTGGGGCGTTTTCCGCCCAGGGCGATGACAACACGTTTACCCATGAATAGCACCTCATTCAAAATAAGAAAAGTCGAAAGGAGGGGGGCGGAAATGCCCTCCGCGCCGGGAGGCGCGTACAAGCGTTTTGCCCGGAGGGCAAAACCTTGGCGCAGGCGGAATTCAGTAGGGGCGCACCTGTGTGTGCACCCTGCCTGTTCCGCGGGCCGCCGGGCCGATGAGGGCATCGGCCCCTACGGAATACGGAGGGGCGGGCGGCCGCAAGGGGCATCCCTGCCTGTGTGTCCGCGCCAAAAAAGACGGGGCCCGCCCGCAGAATACCGGAGTACCTGTATTTGCGGGCGGGCCGGAGTGCCTGGGCGGGGGAAATTCGCAGATTTTACTTCTGGAACCAGCGGGCCAGGCCGCGCTCCTCCAGGGCCTTCAGGGTGGCCTGGGGATCCTTCACCTTGGCCAAGAAGATCATGGCGGCGATGATATAGGGCTTGAAGGAGGCCTCCTTGTAGAGAGGATCGCGGTAGCGGTCAAACACGCTGGCCTCCACCTCGCCGTCCACGCAGGAGACGTCGTTGATGTCGGCGGGCAGGCAGTGCAGGTACAGGGCCTTGCCGTCGCGGGTGGTCTTCATCAGCTCCTCGGTGCAGCACCAGTCCTTGTGTGTGGCGTTCTGGGCCAGCAGCTCCTTCTCCAGGGCCTTGATGCCGTCGGAGTCGCCCTCGGCGTACAGGTTGGTGCGCTTCTCCATGGCGGCGAAGGGGGCCCAGCTCTTGGGATAGACGATGTCGGCGTCCTGGAAGGCATCGGCCATGGAGTGGGTCTTGGTGAAGGTGCCGCCGCTCTTCTGAGCGTTGGCACGGGCCACCTCCTCCACTTCGGGCATGACCTCGTAGCCCTCGGGGTGGGCCAGAACCACGTCCATGCCGAAGCGGCTCATCAGGCCGATGACGCCCTGGGGCACGGAGAGGGGCTTGCCGTAGCTGGGGGAGTAGGCCCAGGTCATGGCGATCTTCTTGCCCTTCAGGTTCTCCACGCCGCCGAAGTGGTGGATGATGTGCAGCATGTCGGCCATGGCCTGGGTGGGGTGGTCAATGTCGCACTGGAGGTTGACCAGGGTGGGCTTCTGCTCCAGTACGCCGTCCTTGTGGCCCTGGGTCACGGCATCCATGAACTCGTGCATGTAGGCGTTGCCCTTGCCGATGTACATGTCGTCGCGGATGCCGATGACGTCGGCCATGAAGGACACCATGTTGGCGGTCTCGCGGACGGTCTCGCCGTGGGCGATCTGGCTCTTGCCCTCGTCCAGATCCTGCACCTCCAGGCCCAGCAGGTTGCAGGCGGAGGCGAAGGAGAAGCGGGTGCGGGTGGAGTTGTCGCGGAACAGGGAGATACCCAGGCCGGACTCGAAGATCTTGGTGGAGATGTTGTGCTCGCGCATGTAGCGCAGGGCGTCGGCGATGGTGAAGACGGCCTCGAGTTCGTCGTCGGTCTTTTCCCAGGTCAGGAAGAAGTCGCCCTCGTACATCTCCTTGAAGTTGAGCTTGTTGAGTTTGTCAATATAGTTCTGAAGGTTTTCCATAGCGGCAATCTCCTTTTCTTTTTTCTTGTGGGGTAGGGGCGGCCCTTGTGGCCGCCCGCGGGCGGGGACAAGCCCCGCCCCTACGGGCGCGCTTCTTACTGAATGTTATTATTGGTCTTGCCCGCGCGGAACTGGGACACGTCGGCGGTCTTGTTCTCCTCCTTGTAGTTGCCGGGCACGGCGGCGTACAGGGCGGCGCAGGTGACCAGATCCATCTTCCAGGTGATCTCGTTGGGGGCGTGAGCCTGGCTCTCGGCGCCGGGGCCGAAGCCCACGCAGGGGATGCCGTAGCGGCCCTGGATGGCCACGCCGTTGGTGGAGAAGGTCCACTTGTCGGTGAGGGGGCGGCCGTCCCGCAGGTGCATGGCGTCCCGCTTGGCCTCGGCGTCGGCGTGGCCGATGCGCTTGTCGCCCCAGAGGGCGTGGTGGGCGTCCACCAGGGCCTGGACGTGGGCGGCGTTCTCCTTGTTGATCCAGGTGGGGAAGTAGCACTCGGTCTCGTACACCTCGCCGGTCCAGGAGGGCCGGTCATACATATACATGGACACCTGTACGTCGTCGCCGTACTTCTTCACGCTGGGCAGATCGCGGATCTCCTGGAGGCAGGAGTCCCAGGTCTCGCCGGCGGTCATGCGCCGGTCGATGGAGATGGCGCAGCTGTCCGCCACAGCGCAGCGGGAGGGAGAGGTGTAGAAGATCTGGCTGACGGTGCAGGTGCCCCGGCCCAGGAACTGGGCGTCCTCGTAGTGCTCCGGATTGAATTCCGGATTCAGCATCTTCACCAGGCCCTTGATCTCCACGGTCTCGTCGGCGGGGTTCTCGTTGAGGGCGCGCACGTCCTGGAGGATGTCGGCCATCTTGTAGATGGCGTTGTCGCCCCGCTCCGGGGCGGAGCCGTGGCAGGAGACGCCCTTCACGTCCACGCGGATCTCCATGCGGCCCCGGTGGCCCCGGTAGATGCCGCCGTCGGTGGGCTCGGTGGACACCACGAACTCCACCTGCTCCTTGCGGATGCCCTTGGCGGGGAAGAACTTGTTGACGATGTACTGCCAGCACATGCCGTCGCAGTCCTCCTCCTGCACGGAGCCCACCACCATGATCTTATAGCCGGCGGGAATGAGGCCCAGATCCTTCATGATCTTGGCGCCGTAGGTGGCGGCGGCCATGCCGCCCTCCTGGTCGGAGCCGCCGCGGCCGAAGATCACCGCGTCGTCCTCGTAGCCCTGGTAGGGATCGGCCTCCCAGTTGTTGATGTTGCCGATGCCCACGGTGTCGATGTGGGAGTCGAAGGCGATGATCTTGTCGCCCTCACCCATCCAGCCGATGACGTTGCCCAGGCCGTCTACCTCCACCGCGTCATAGCCCAGCTTCTCCATCTCGGCCTTGATGCAGGCCACCACTTCCTTCTCCTCGCAGCTCTCGCTGGGGTGGGAGATCATCGCCCGCAGGAAGCGGGTCATGTCGGCCCTGTAGCTCTCGGCTGCCTTCTTGATCTGCTCGTAATCCATGTTCGTTTCCCTCCATCATTGATCCACAGGTGGTTGTATTTTCTTAAAAGCCTTACAGAGTGCGCGCCGCAGGCGTGCAGTTTGTTCGTTCCGGGGACATGTGCCCCGGAACCGGAGCCGCGCCGAGTGGCGCGTACAAGCGTTTTGCCCTGCGGGCAAAACCTTGGCGCAGGCGGAATTCAGTTCCGCCGAGCATGGAAAGGGGCTTGGGGCCCCACGGTCTGACGCAGTCAGACCGTGGGATATTCACCGTCCCACAGCACCTTGCGGAACTTCATGGGGTCGGTGTTGCCCTCGGTGGAGAACATGAGCACCTGGCTGAAACGGTCCAGGCCGATGGCCTCCCGGAGCTCCTTGTATTCATCGGTCTCCATGATGGCGGCGATGAGGCCCATGCCCACCGCGCCGGACTCGCCGGAGATCACCACCGGGTCGCCCTTGACGGGCACGCCCAGCATCCGCATGCCCCGGGCGCTCACCCAGTCGGGGCAGGAGACAAAGGCGGTGGCGTGGTTGCGCAGGATATCCCAGGAGATGGTGTTGGGCTCGCCGCAGGCCAGGCCGGCCATGATGGTCTGGAGATCGCCGTCCACGATGCGGGGGGAGCCGTCGCCGGCCAGGGCGCCCCGGTAGAGGCAGTCGGCCGCCTGGGCCTCCATGATGATGAACTTGGGCGGGTCGTTGGGGAACAGGTTGGTGAAGTAGCCCACCACCGCGCCGGCCAGGGAGCCCACGCCCGCCTGGACGAACACGTGGGACGGGCGGTTGACGCCGATCTGGCGGAGCTGCTCGGCGGCCTCGGCGGCCATGGTGCCGTAGCCCTGCATGATCCAGGAGGGGATCTCCTCATAGCCGTCCCAGGCGGTGTCCTGGACGATCACGCCGTGCTCGGTCTGGGCGGCCTCGGCGGCGGCCATGCGGACGCAGTCGTCGTAGTTGACCTCCTCGATGGTGACGGCGGCGCCCTCCTTGGCGATGTTGTCGTAACGGGGCTTGGAGCTGCCCTTGGGCATATGTACCACGGCCTTCTGCCCCAGCTTGTTGGCCGCCCACGCCACGCCGCGGCCGTGGTTGCCGTCGGTGGCGGTGAAGAAGGTGGCCTGGCCGAACTCCTTGCGGAAGGCCTCGCTGGTCAGGTAGTCGTAGGTCATCTCGGACACGTCCCGGCCCATCTCCTTGGCGATGTACTTGGCCATGGCGAAGGAGCCGCCCAGCACCTTGAAGGCGTTCAGGCCGAAGCGGAAGGACTCGTTTTTGACGCACAGGCCGGCCAGCCCCAGGTATTGGGCCATGCCGTCCAGCCGGTCCAGGGGGGTGACGGAGTACTGGGGGAAGGTGCTGTGGAAAAAGCGGGCCTTGGCCACGTTGGAGAGCGACATGATGGGCAGCTGCCGGTCGTCGCTCTTGGGCATGGTGTTGAGGACCCATTTGATCTGGTCTTTCATTGGGACGGTCGCCTCCAAATTATTTTGAAGTTGCACTCACTTTTTGTTTTACGAGACCATCATACCACGTCCCGTTCAGATGTCAAGAGGATATTCTAAAAAAAATGGTGTAATACTAAAAAATTTTTAGCATCCATAAAAATGCGCCTGCCGTATAAGGGAAAAACAGGAAAGCGGGGCCCCGGACGGACGGCCGCCGGGACCCCGCGGAAGGTCAGGGGGCGGCCTTCTTGGCTGGCTTTTTATAGAAGGTGTCCTGCATGGGCAGGCTGGTGCGCAGGATGTGGTCGCGGGCGTAGTAGGCCCCCTGGGCCGCCGGAGCGGTGGGGATGGTGGCGATCTCGCCGATGCCCTTGGCCCCGTAGGCGAAGGGGAGCAGCTCCTCCTTCTCCACATAGATGGCGTGGATGTCGGGGATCTGGTCGGCCCGCATCAGCCCCAGGGTGCCGAATTTGGCCTGGGGCACACAGTCCTTCAGGGGGAAGTCCTCGGTGAGGGCGTAGCCCAGGCCCATGAGCACGCCCCCCTCGATCTGCCCCTGGATGGAGGTGGGGTTGACCACCTTGCCCGAGTCGTGGGCAGCGTAGACCTCCTTCACCCGCCCGTCGTCGTCCAGAATCACCACATGGGTGGCGAAGCCGTAGGCCACATGGCTCTTGGGATTGGGCTTGTCGGCCCCCAGCTTGTCGGTGGGGTCGAAGAACTCGGCGCTGTACTCCAGCCCCTCCAGGGCGGACAAATCTCCGCCCGCCCCGTCCAGATCGGCCCTGAGCTCGGCGGCGGCCATGCGCACCGCCTCGCCGGTGATCAGGGTCTGGCGGGAACCGGAGGTGGTGCCCGAGTCGGGGGCCACCTCCGAGTTGGCCCCCATGTTGCGGAGCTTTTCCAGGGGCAGGCCGGTGGCCTCGGCCAGCATCTGGAGGAACACGGTGGCGCAGCCCTGGCCGATGTCGGAGGCGGCGGAGTAGAGCTCCACCACCCCATTGCGCACCGCCAGCTTGCACCGGCCCTTGTCGGGCAGGCCCACGCCCACGCCGGAGTTCTTCATGGCGCAGGCGATGCCGGCGTGAGCCGCGTTTTGCTCATAGACGTCCTTTACCGCCAGCAGGGTCTCCTTGAGGGCGGTGGAGCAGTCGGCGATCTGGCCGTTGGGGAGGGCCTTCCCCGGCTCGATGGCGTTGCGGAAGCGGATCTCCCAGGGGGAGATGCCCACTTTTACCGCCAGCAGGTTGATGTTGGACTCCAGGGCGAACTCGCTCTGGCACACGCCGAAGCCCCGGAAGGCCCCGGCGGGGGGGTTATTGGTGTACCAGCCGAAGCCGCGGATGTCGGTGTTCTGGTAGCAGTAGGGGCCCACCGAGTGGGTGCAGGCCCGCTCCAGCACCGGCCCGCACAGGGAGGCGTAGGCCCCGGTGTCGAAGTGGATCTCGCAGTCCAGGCCGGTGAAGATGCCGTTCTCGTCGCAGCCCAGGGTGAAGGTGCCCTCCATATAGTGGCGCTTTGGGTGGAAGGCGATGGACTCCTGCCGGGAGAGCTTCGCCTTCACCGGGCGGCCCACCTTGAGGGCGGCCAGCACCGCCAGGTGCTGCACCGACACGTCCTCCTTGCCGCCGAAGCCGCCCCCCACCAGCTTGTTCTCCACCACGATGCGCTCGGGCTCCCACCCCAGCATGATGGAGATCTCCTTGCGGGTGTCGTACACCCCCTGGTCGGAGGTATAGACCTTTACCCCGTCCTTGTAGGGGAAGGCCACGGCGCACTCCGGCTCCAGGAAGGCGTGCTCGGTGAATGGGGTGCGGTAGGACTGGGTGACCACATACTTGGACTGGGCCAGGGCGGCCCTGGCGTCGCCCCGGGTGACGTGGCGCTGCTGGCACAGGTTGCCGTTGGGGTGGAGGCTGGGGGCGTCCGCCGCCCTGGCCTCCTGGATGGTGCGTACCGGCTCCAGGGGCTCATAGTCCACCTTCACCAGCTCCTTGGCCTGCTTGAGCACGGCCTCGCTCTCCGCCACCACCAGGCAGACGGCGTCCCCCACGCAGCGGGTGATGTCCCCCTTGGCGATCATCACGTCCCAGTCCTGCTGGAGGTGGCCCACCTTGTTGTGGGGCACGTCGTCGGCGGTGAGGACGGCCAGCACCCCCGGCAGAGCCAGGGCGGCGGAGGGGTCGATGTCCAGCACCCTGGCTCGGGGGTACTGGGAGCGGACGGCGGAGGCGTGCGCCATGCCGTCCAGGTACAGATCGTCGCAGTACTCCCCCCGGCCCAGCACCTTGTCGCGCACGTCGGTGCGGAAGGCCCGCGCCCCCACGCCGTAGTCCTCCCCCTCCTCCAGGGCGGGATCGACGGACGCCTCCCCGCGGAGGATGGCCCCGGCCAGGGCAATGCCCTCGATGATTTTCTTGTAGCCGGTGCAGCGGCACACGTTGCCCCGGATGGCCTTTTTGATCTCCGCCTCGGAGGGGTTGGGGTTCTGATCCAGCAGGGCCTTGCCCGCCATTACCATGCCGGGGATGCAGAAGCCGCACTGAACCGCGCCCACCGCGCCGAAGGCGTAGACGAAGGCCTCCCGCTCGGCCTCCGAGAGGCCCTCCACCGTCACGATCTCCTTGCCTGCGGCCCGCTTGGTGGACAGGACGCAGGCCTTGACGGCCTTGCCGTCCACCAGGATGGTGCAGGTGCCGCAGGCGCCCTCGCTGCACCCGTCCTTCACCGAGGTCAGGCGCAGCTCGTCCCGCAGGTAGCGCAGCAGAGGCTTCTCCGCCTCCGTGGAGCAGGGGACGCCGTTGACCACAAAGGAATAACACTCACTCATGGCAGGTTCCTCATTTCCTGATTCAGATTCCATGGGCGCGCGGAAAGCCCCAGCGAAAGGCTGAGGCTCACCGCCGCCGGATTATCCCAGCAGATAGGCGTAGTTCTCGTATACCGCGCAGATCAGGCGGCGCAGGGGGTCGTACAGGCCGCAGGCGGCGTCGTACACGTCGTAGTCGGCCACCTGGCCGCCCAGGCGCACCCGGGTTCTGCCATCCTCCAGGCGGAGGAAGCCCTCGTTCCGGCTGTTCTCGAAGTCGTCCGCGCTCCAGAACAGGGTGAACTTGTCCTGATAGGGGCGGCTGTCATAGGGGCAGAAGGTGGCGCAGTTGCCGCACTCGTTGCACATGCCGTCCACGTGGATGATCTGGCGCTGGCGCATGCCGGGCACCCACACTGCCACATTGGCCCGGTTGGGGCACACCTCGGTGCAGGTCTCGCACACGGTGGCGCAGCCCAGGCAGCGGATGTCCTCACAGGAGGCGCAGTCGGTGCACACGTCGCCCCGCTTGGCCAGGGGCTTCTGATAGTCGGGGTTCACGTTCTGCTCCACCCAGGCGTCCGCGTCGAAGGGGTGGATGGCCTGGGCCGCCTTGGCGGCGCCGGCGATGGCCTCCACCACGGTGCCGGGGCCCTTCTGGCCGTCGCCCACCACAAAGACGTGCTTGACGGAGGACTCCAGGGTATCCGGGTTGACCACGGCGCGGCCCCGTTGATCCACAGAAAGGCCGTTGGCGGTGTAAAGCTCCGTGTCCACCTTCTCGCCTACGGCGGTGATCACCGTGTCGGCGGGCACCTCCGCC
>ENA-OPTX01001051-OPTX01001051.1-human-gut-metagenome-genome-assembly--contig:-NODE-1051-length-11116-cov-2.921616_pt1 | contig 11116 bp, 11 predicted proteins | sample MGYA00241465_ERZ501922 | MGnify/ENA primary metagenome ERZ501922 (study PRJEB25962, sample SAMEA2042399) | human gut metagenome | biome: human gut; feature: human-associated habitat; material: faeces...
GGCTTTGGAGAAGCCAGAAGCCGAAAGCCAACAGTATAAAACAGAAAAAGATCAAGGCTTCTTTCCACTGTTGACGGCGAAGAAAAGCCTTAATCTCTATCCGGACAGACTTGAATGTTTGTTTGATTTGTCCAAGTCGTGACATATGTTCCGTTGTTTATTTTTGCTGTGCGTCCGCTACAGATGCAAACACGGATGTTTTGTCTACACGGATGCGTACACCATCAGAAATTTCAATCAACATATATGTGTCACCGATTTCTTTGATTTTTCCGTAGATACCTCCGGCAGTAATCACTTTGTCTCCTGCTTTTAAGGCTTCGCGGGCTTTCTGAATTTCTTTTTGTTTCTTTTGTTGCGGACGGATCATAAAGAAATAGAAGATCGCAACAATAACAACCATCATTAAAATACCAGACCATTGCTGACTTCCGCCGGCGGCCTGAAGTAAAATAGTAAGTAAGCTCATATAACTATAAACATTAATAAGTTAAAATCAATTCGATACTGACACAAATGTAAGGATAATAATTAATCTTTGAGCAATAACTTTTCTTTTTTTAACTCGTTGACTACAGAATCTAAAATACCGTTGATAAATGTTCCGCTTTTCGGGGTACTGTAGTATTTGGCCGTATCAATATATTCATTCAGCGTTACGTTGATGGGAATTGTCGGGAACGTCATGATTTCTGCCAGTGCAACCTGCATGATGATAAGATCCATATTGGCTATGCGTTCGGTTTCCCAGTTCTTCATGTGTTTGTTGATACGTTCACGGAATTCGCTTCCTTTCATCAATGATTGGCGGAATAATTTAATGGCGAAAGACTGGTCTTCGAGATCTTTAAACATCGGCAGCAATTTTTGTTTGCTTCCGGCTGCTTCTTCGAATTGTTTGATTGTTTTCAGCGTAAAAGTTTCGACGATGGAGATGTCGTCGTTCCAATAAATGCTTTTATCTTGCAGATAATCGTCGATCGCTTCATTGCCACAAATTAGTTTTTTGAATACGATGCGCCAGAATTCCTTATCTGTCTCGTATGAATCATTTTCGTTATTCAGATATTCCCCGTATTGTTCGGACGACAAGATCAGGTCGAGTACCATTTTGATGAAATCTTCATCATTATCCCATGAAAGCCCCTGTTCGGCCACGTATTTCCGAAGTGCTTCATTTTCGGCTATTTGTGCGGCAAAACGGTTGTCTATCAGTCGGGTAGGAGGACGGGAGGCGTGTGTGCATGTCCCAGGAGGGAAAACCGGATTTTTACACCCAGAAGGGCTATCAGATGCGCAGTCAACACGCCCTTACGGGGGCGATGGAGGATTATTTGGAGATGATCTGCCGCCAGGCGGAGGCGGACGGCTGTGCGCGCATCGGCCTGCTGGCGGAGGGGCTCAACGTGCGTCCTTCTTCGGCCTCCAAGATGGTGTATCAGCTCCGCGCGCTGGGGCTGGTGGCCTTTGAAAAGTACGGCCTGATCCAGCCCACGGAGAAGGGGTGGTCGGTGGGGCGCTGGCTGCTCCACCGGCACGAGGTGCTCCACCGCTTTTTCTGTATGCTCAACGGCTCCACGGACGAGCTGGAGCTGGTGGAGCAGGTGGAGCACTATTTAAACGAGGACACCGTGCGCAATTTGGAGGCCCTGCTGGAGCGGCTGGAGCGGGAGTACCACAAAAAGCGGATCTACCTCAGCGTGGTGGAGGCCAACCGGCCGGCTGCGGCGCTGTACGAGTCCTTCGGCTTCCGCTTGACCGGCGAGCGGGACACCCACGGCGAACGGGTGATGTGCCTGCGCACCCGCTGAACCGGGCAAAAGCGCCCGCCCCCAAAGGGGGCGGGCGCTTGCGTTAGGGAAACACGGCCTGGACGAGCACCATATACAAAATGGTGCCTCCGAAGATGCTCAACAGGGTATTGCTGCGCCACAGGTGAAGGATCACCACCGCCGCCACGGACACGAGCTGGGGCACCCAGCCGCCGGGGGCGGCAAAGGACACGCCCCGGAGACAGTAGACGATGAGCATGGCGATGATGGCCGGTGGCAAAACCCGGCCCAGGTAGAGGACCAGCTTGGGGGGCGACTCCCCCCGGTCAAAGAGAAGGAAGGGCAGGGCGCGGGTCAGAAAGGTGATAATGGCCATGACCGCGATGGCGGCGACGGCCCCTGCGGTGCTCAGCATGTCTCTTCCTCCTTCTCGTCCAGCCTGTCCCGCAGGACCAGCAGGCACAGCACAATCACGCCCAGCGAGATGAGCAGCATCTGATCCTGGCCGAAGAAGTGGCCCAGGACAATCAGAAACAGCACCGTCACCCCGGCCCCCAGAACGGCGGGCAGGTGCCTCCGGTAGCTCCTCCACTGGTCCACGGCGATAACCACGAACAGGGCGGTCATGGCGAAGTCCACCCCCTCGGTGCTGAAGGGGATCAGCGCCCCGGCCACTGCGCCGATGACCGAGCCCAGAATCCAGTAGCTCTGGTCCAGCAGGGCGATGGCAAAATAGAAATTCCGGGGGTCCACCCCCACCGGGGCCCGGGCTGAGGACAGCAGGGCATAGGTTTCGTCGGTGAGGGAGAAGATCATATAGAGCTTGCGGGGACCCATGCCACGGAACTTCTCCAGCATGGACAGACCGTATACCAGGTGCCGGAAGTTGATGAGCAGCGTCATGACCGCCACCGTGCCCAGGGAGGCGGCGGCGCCCAGCAGGGTCACCCCCAGGTACTGCCCGGAACCGGCGTAGATGGTCAGGCTCATGAAGAAAGCCCAGATGAAGTTGTATCCAATCTCCTGGAGCATCAGCCCGAAGGCGATGCCGATGGCCAGGTAGCCCATCAGCACCGGCACCGTCACCGGGAATGCCGCGGAGAGCGCTTTGCGGTCCATACGATACACCCCTTTTGCCAAACAGTGGAGTCTCTATTTTACACACTTTAGCATGGAAAAGCAAGGGGGATGGCGGATTTTTGGCGCTTCCGTCCACAGCGGAGGTTGTTTTTTGCCCACAATCCGGTATAATGGATGCACAAACAGATGGAGGACACCCATGAAAAAGCTGCTCTTTCTCTACAATACCCACGCGGGCAAGGGCCTGCTGAAAAACAGGCTGGCCGCGGTGCAGGACGCGCTGGCGGCGGCCGGGTGGGACGTGACCATCCACCCCACTCAGGGGGCCGGGGACGCCACGGCGGTGGCCGCCGCCCGGGCCGGGGAGTTTGACCGCATTGTCTGCTCCGGCGGCGACGGCACCCTCCACGAGGTGGTGGCCGGGCTGATGGGCCTGGAGAACCGGCCGGAGGTGGGCTACATCCCCGCCGGTACAACCAACGACTTTGCCAAAAACCTCTCCCTCCCACGGGGGATGGAGGCCATGGCCAGGGTGGCCGCCGCCGGTGTGCCCAGGCCGGTGGACATCGGCTCCTTCAACGACCGCTATTTCATCTATGTGGCCGCCTTCGGGGCCTTTACCGACGTGGCTTACAGCACGCCCCAGCCGGTGAAAAATATCTTCGGCCACCTGGCTTACGTACTGGAGGGGGCCACCCGCCTGGGGTCCATCCAGGCCTACCCCCTCACCGTGGAGCACGACGGCGGCGTGGAGGAGGGCGGCTTCTGCTACGGCATGGTGAGCAACACCGTGTCCGTGGGGGGCTTCAAGGGCATGCCCGCCGAGCCCGTCCGCCTAGACGACGGGCTCTTTGAGGTGGTGCTGGTGCGCCAGCCCCAGAATCCCCTCCAGCTCCAGGCGGTGATCAAGGCGCTGCTCACCATGTCTCCCGACGAGGGAGGGCTGGTATCCAGCTTCCGCACCAGCCGCCTCCGGGTCGCCTGCGGCCAGGAGCTGCCATGGACTCTGGACGGCGAGTTCGGCGGCGCACCCGCCGTCGCCGAGATCGTCAACCGCCAGAAAGCGGTGACCATCGTCTACGGCAAGTAGGGGCGGCCCTTGTGGCCGCCCGGTTGGGCCGGGACTCTGGCGGAGTGCGGTTACCGCGGGCGGGTGTGGGCACCCGCCCCTACGGGTCTGCGGCAAGGGAAGTATTTCCCGCAAAATGTAGGGGTCGATGCCTACATCGGCCCGCTGAGCCGAATTTGGCGGTTTTTCCGCTGCCCGGCCCGTTGGATACTTTGAAGCGAGAAGGAACATACATGAATTACGAAGCAGGAAGTTATGATATTGCCGTCATCGGCGCGGGGCACGCAGGCATCGAGGCCGCCCTGGCCGCCGCGCGGCTGGGGTTGAACACCCTGTGCTTCACCGTCAATCTGGACGCGGTGGGCAACATGCCGTGCAACCCGGCCATCGGCGGCACGGGCAAGGGCCACCTGGTGCGGGAGCTGGATGCCCTGGGGGGCGAGATGGCAAAGGCCGCCGACCGGGCGTGCATCCAGTACCGGCTGCTCAACCGGGGCAAGGGCCCGGCGGTGTGGTCCCTCCGGGCCCAGGCCGACCGGCGGAGATACCAGGAGATCATGAAGCACACCCTGGAACAGCAGGAGCGCCTGTGGGTGAAGCAGGCGGAGGTCACCGACATCTGTGCCGAAGGCGGCCGGGTCACCGCCGTGCGCACCGCCTACGGGGCGGTGTACCGGGTCCGGGCCGTGGTGGTGGCGTCGGGCACCTACCTGGGGGGCCGCACCATCGTGGGGGATGTGACCCGCCCCTCCGGCCCCGACGGCCTGGCCGCCGCCCTCCCCCTGACCGAGAGCCTGAAAAGGCTGGGCCTGGGCCTGCGGCGGTTCAAGACGGGTACGCCCCCCCGGGTGAACGCCCGCAGCGTGGATTTCTCCCAGATGGAGGTACAGCCGGGGGACGAGCGGGTGCTCCCCTTCTCCTTTGAGACGGCGGAGCCGCCGGAGAACCGGGCGGTGTGCTGGCTGACCTACACCAATGCCGCCACCCACGCCGTTATCCGGGCCAACCTGGACCGCTCCCCCCTGTTCTCCGGGGTGATCGAGGGCATCGGGCCCCGGTACTGCCCCTCCATCGAGGACAAGGTGGTGCGCTTTGCCGACAAGGAGCGGCACCAGCTCTTTGTGGAGCCCATGGGGCTGAACACCGAAGAGCTCTACATCCAGGGCCTGTCCTCTTCCCTGCCGGAGGACGTGCAGGTGCAGATGCTCCACACCATTCCCGGCCTGGAGCGGGCGGAGATGACCCGCCCGGCCTACGCCATCGAATACGACTGCGTGGATCCCACCGAGCTGCTCCCCACCCTGGAGCACAAGCGGGTGGCGGGCCTCTATGGGGCCGGGCAGTTCAACGGCTCCTCCGGCTACGAGGAGGCCGCCGTCCAGGGCTTCGTGGCCGGGGTGAATGCCGCCCTGAAGCTTCTGAACCGGGAGCCCCTCATTCTGCGGCGGGACCAGGGGTACATCGGGGTGCTCATCGACGATCTGGTGACCAAGGGCACCAATGAGCCTTACCGCATGATGACCTCCCGCACCGAGTACCGCCTGCTCCACCGGCAGGACAACGCCGACCGGCGGCTGTGCCCCGTGGGGCACGCCATTGGCCTGATCAGCGGCGAGCGGTATCAGCGGGTGGTGGACAAGTACGCCGCCGTGGACCGGGAGATCAAGCGCCTGGAGCACACCGGCACCGCGGAGGGCCGCCTGTGCGACCTGCTCCGCCGGCCGGAGAACACCTATGAGAGTCTGGCCGGGGCGGATCCGGACCGGCGGCCGCTGCCCACCGCCGTCACCGAGGCGGTGGAGATCGCCGTGAAATACCAGGGCTACATCGACCGCCAGCTCCGCCAGGTGGCCGAGCAGCGGAAGATGGAAAACCGGCCCCTCCCCCCCGATCTGGACTACCTGTCCCTGCGGGGCCTGCGCACCGAGGCCCGGCAGAAGCTGGACAAGATCCGCCCCCTCAATCTGGGGCAGGCCTCCCGCATCTCGGGCGTCTCCCCGGCGGACATCGCCGCGCTCATGATCCATCTGGAGCGGCCCCAGGGCGGAGAGGGGGCGGGCCCCTGCCCCGCAAAATCCCAGGAAAAGGAGACGCTATGAAGGAAAAGATTGTGCTGGGCCTGTCCGGTGGGGTGGATTCCGCCGTGGCGGCCCGGCTCTTGCAGGAGCGGTACGACGTCACCGGCCTCTATCTGGACATCGGCCTGGGCGGTACGGGGGCGGCGGACGCCGCCGCCGTGGCGGAGCGGCTGGGCATTCCCTTCGAGACGGCCGACATCCGGGCCGAGCTGGAGCGGGAGGTGTGCGCCCCCTTCGCCGCCGACTACCGGGCGGGCCGCACCCCCCTGCCCTGCGCCCGCTGCAATCCGGCGGTGAAGTTCCCCGCGCTCTTTGCCCTGGCCGGCCGCATCGGGGCCCGGTATGTATCCACCGGGCACTACGCCCGTGTGGAAAACGGGGTGCTGAAAAAGGGCATGCCCGCCAACGACCAGTCCTATATGCTGGCCCGGCTGACGCGGGAACAATTACAGAAAGTAATATTTCCGCTGGGAGATTACGAAAAGGCCCAGGTGCGCGCCCTGGCCCGGGACTTTGGCATCCCGGTGGCGGACAAACCGGACTCCATGGAGATCTGCTTTATCCCCGACGGGGACTATGCCGCCTGGCTGGAGAGACGCGGGTTTTCCACACCGGAGGGGAACTTTGTGGATAAAGAGGGAAAGGTGCTGGGCCACCACCGGGGGATCCACTGCTATACCCTGGGCCAGGGCCGGGGCCTGGGGGTATCGGGGCCCCACCGGTACTATGTGACTGCCCTGCGGCCGGACGCCAACGAGGTGGTGCTCTCCGACGGCTCCGATCTGGGCCGGGACGAGGTGCGGGGGACGGAGCCCAACTGGCTGGCCGTGGACGGCCTGACCGGCCCCATGGAGGTGACGGTGCGGCTGCGCCACTCCCGCACGCAGACGGCGGCCACCCTGGAGCCGGAGGGGGACGGCGTGCTGCTGCGGATGCACACCCCCGCCCGCGCCCCAACCCCCGGTCAGCTGGCGGTGTTCTACGACGGCGACGCCGTGGTGGGCTCGGCCTGGATTGTATGAGAGAGAAGGAGAGGACGATGGACATGAAAAAGCTGCTTGGTTTGACCCTGGCGTGCGCCCTGCTCCTGACGGGCTGCGGCGCCCGGGGCGGAGACAAGGGGGAGGAGCTGGGGGACAACACCATCCGCCCCCTGGAGCTCACCGAGGAGGAGGAGGCCCTGCTGAAGCTGGTGGGGGGCTCCGACGCGGAGTGCGGCCTGTTTGAGTGCGCGGCCGGCGAGGGTGTGAGCGACTGCACCGTGGAGGTACTGTCCTGGGAGGACGGGGCCTGGCAGACCGTGGCGGAGGGGGGCGTGTCCATCAGCGCCGCCGGGACGCGGCGGCTGGGGGTCGTCCTCAGCGGGGATAAGATCACCGTAAATGTCCAGGACGGTGGCACCCAATACAGCTACGCCCCCCGGCTGGACGGGATGGACCGCGGCCTGGAGACAGGCCGGGCCTCGGTCTGGCTGGAGGAAGATCAGGCCATGACCATAGGGGAGCGCACGCCACTCTATCTGGAGATCTATGATGACGGGGAGGGCGTGGGAATTCCTCCCCTGCCCGGCGGGTTCTCCGACTTGACCAATCTCAACCAGTACGATCGGGCATACGCCGTGGCTGTCACCCTGGAAGAATAAATCGGGCTGGCTTCGCTGTCACAGAAAATAGAAGGGAGGAGATAATTGATGCATAAGTACGAGAACGAGTATAACCTCCTGTTAAAGCAAAGGGAGCAACTAATTGGCTCCATTCAGCAGGCAAATAAATCATTTCACACTGCGGTTTTTTCTGCACTAACAGTACTGTCCATGGTGCTTACGCTGTTGTTCCATTCGAATGATCCTCTTTCCGGGTGGTACCTTTTTTTGTTAGCACAAGTAGTGCTGGGGCTTTTTTTCTTTGTGGCTGGACTTCTATTTTCTACAAATAATGACCGGGACTATATCCGTGCAATAGATGCCTATTTGAGAGAACGCTACCAGGTCAAAGTTCTTTTTTACCAAGGAGAGTTGAGTTATCGGCACATCAATCATGTAGGAAGTGCATTTTCGATGTTGACTACAGCAGGGGCGGTGGTTACTGGATTGCTGCTGGCTTGTGGACTAGTGCTACGCTGGGCGGAAATCCAGAGCATCATGGTGTCTTATCCACTTCCTACTCTACTTGTCTTGCTGGAAATTGTTGTTGGAATCCTATTCTTGGTAAGGAATTTTAGGTATAAACTAACAGCTAGGTCAAGCTATTATTCTGATACTCTGGAATTTCTGCGTCGGGGTGAGTTAGCTCCTTTGGGAGCGGAACGTAACCACAGAAAATAAAAACAGCGGGTATTCTGTCTCTGGCAGAATACCCGCTGTTTTTATTTTACCTCCAGGCCGGAGAGATACCGCCGGGCCAGGTCAAAGGCGTGGGAGGCGGACACGTGGCGTACCCGCTCCCGGCCCAGACCCTGCTGGATTTTCCGCACCCAGGTGCCGTCCGGCGCGGCCAGGGCCAGGTAGACCAGTCCCACCGGGTTGCCCCGCTCGTCGGGGTCGGGCCCGGCCACGCCGGTGGAGGCCACCGCCAGATCGCACCCCAGTACCCGCCGGGCTCCCTCGGCCATGGCGCGGGCCACCGGCTCGCTCACCGCCCCGAACTCGTCCAGCAGCGCCTGATCCACCCCCAGGACGGTGTGCTTCACCTCGGTGGCGTAGCTTACCACGCCGCCGCGGAACACGGCGGATACCCCGGACAAATCGGTCATGCGCTTGGCGATCAGCCCGCCGGTGCAGCTCTCGGCGCAGCCCAGGGTGAGGCCCTTTTCCTTCAGAAGCTGGAACACCGCCGCCTCCAGGGAGGGCACGTCGGCGCCGTAGATGAGGGGGCCGAACCGGGCCCGCAGGCGCTCCTCCACCGGGGCGATCAGGGCCCGGGCGGCCGCCTCGTCCGCCGCTTTGGCGGTGATGCGCAGCTCACACTCACCCTCCTTGGCATAGGGGGCCAGGGTGGGGTTGGTCATGGCCTCCATCTCCTCCCGGAGCTGGGCCTCCATGGAGGACTCCCCGATGCCGAAGAGCTTGAGCGTCCGGGAGACAATGACCCCGTCGGCCAGGCTCTTCAGGTAGGGGATCACCCGGTGGGTGAACATGGCCCTGCACTCCCGGGGCGGGCCGGGGAGCATGATGACCCGCACCCCGTCCGCCTCGAAGGCCACGCCGGGGGCGGTGCCCCAGTCGTTGTCCAGCACCGTGCACCCCTCGGGCAGCATGGCCTGCTGGTAGTTGTTCTCCGTCATGGGGCGGCCGGCGTGGAGCCGCTCAAAGTAGGCCTCGATGCGGCGGGCGGAGGGCGCGTGGAACACCAGCTTTTTGCCGAAGCACTCGGCCAGCACGTTTTTGGTCAGATCGTCGCAGGTGGGGCCCAGGCCGCCGGTGGTAATGAGAATGTCCGCCCGGCTTTTGGCCAGCTCCACCGCGGCACGCAGCCGCTGGGGGTTGTCGCCCACCACCGTGTGGTAGTAGACGTTGATGCCCAGGGCCGACAGGCCCTGGGAGAGCATCTGGGCGTCGGTGTTGGCGATGTTGCCCAGCAGCAACTCCGTACCGACCGCGATCAGCTCCGCAGTGTGAGACATAAAAAAGACCTCCTGTCGCCAACACCGGCATCGGCGGCGGGTGCCGCCGTAAATGCGCAGCGCAGCATTTCCACAGGGCGGATTCACTCCGCCCGAGGATGTAGTAATTGGGAGTTCTCCTCCGTAGGGGGACAACCCGTAGGGGCGGCCTTTATGGCCGCCCGCCGTTTCCCGCCGCCGTGGTCAGACCTGAACCCGCTCGATGCCGTCCACGGCGGCCTTTACCAGGCCCTCCACGTCCAGCGCGGCCTCGGCGGCCTCCAGCTCCCCCAGCACGGGGCGCAGCCGGGGATGGCGGGGAGTGAAGACGGTGCAGCAGTCCTCATAGGGCAGGATGGAGGTCTCAAAGGTGTTGATCTTCCGGGCGATGCGGACAATCTCCTCCTTGTCCATGCCCACCACCGGCCGCAGGATGGGCAGGGTGGTGACGGCAGTGGTGGCCCGCATGGCCTCCATGGTCTGGCTGGCCACCTGGCCCAGGCACTCGCCGGTGACGATGGCCCCGGCGCCGCACCGCTGGGCCACCGCCTCGGCGATGCGCATCATGAACCGCCGCATGAGCACGGTGAACAGCTCCTCCGGGCACTTGCGGCGCAGCTCCTCCTGGATGGCGGTGAAGGGCACCACGTGGACGGTGAGCCGTCCGCACCAGGGGGTGAGCAGCTTGGCCAGGGTGAGCACCTTCTGCTTGGCCTCCTCGGAGGTGTAGGGGTAGGAGAAGAAGTGCACCATTTCCAGGGCAATGCCCCGCTTGGCGATCATCCAGGAGGCCACGGGGGAGTCGATGCCGCCGGAAAGCAGGCTCACCGCCCTGCCTCCCACGCCCACGGGCAGGCCGCCGGCTCCCGGCTCCGGGTCGGCGTGGACGTAGGCGGCGTAGTCCCGCACCTCCAGGTAGACGGTCAGCTCCGGGTGGTGCACGTCCACGGTCAGGTTGGGGTACTTCTCGTCCAGCTCGCCGCCCACGTACTGGGAGAGCTGGATGGAGGTCATGGGGAAGCTCTTGTCCGCCCGCTTGGACTCCACCTTGAAGGTCTTGGCGGCCGCCAGCCGGTCCCCCCGGTACTCCACGGCGGTCTGGAGCATGGCGTCCTTGTCCTTCGCGCAGGCCCGGGCCCGGGACAGGCCAACCACGCCGAAGAGCTTGGTCATGGCCTCCCACGCGCCGTCCAGATCGCAGTCCTCGCTCTGCGGCTCCACATACATGGTAGACTGCTTGGTGTATACCTTGAATTTGCCGTGGGCCTGGAGGCGGCGGCGGGCGTTAGCCACGAGACGGTCCTCAAAGGTACGCCGGTTGAGCCCCTTAAGCACCAGCTCCCCTAGTTTTAACAGAATAATCTCGTTCATGTAGTCTGGATTCCTTTCCCAAAGTTTCACTATTATATCCAATTTGCTTTTTGTTGTCCAGAGGGGCGGGCCTGTCTCCACCCGCGTCCGGGGGCCTACCGCCGCAGGTACTCCGGCGGGCGGTACTGGAGGGCTTCGGCCAGGTG
>ENA-OPTX01001052-OPTX01001052.1-human-gut-metagenome-genome-assembly--contig:-NODE-1052-length-11097-cov-4.974733_pt1 | contig 11097 bp, 10 predicted proteins | sample MGYA00241465_ERZ501922 | MGnify/ENA primary metagenome ERZ501922 (study PRJEB25962, sample SAMEA2042399) | human gut metagenome | biome: human gut; feature: human-associated habitat; material: faeces...
TAAAGAAATTTATCCATACAACAGTGGTCCGATCGCTTGCGTAGACATGCTCGGGATACCTTTTTGCCGGGCGATTTCGCCGGCGAGCTCCTTGTAGGTTACGACTTCGCCATAAGGTATTTTGCTCAATAAGTCCCATACCGCAAGTCGGAAAGGCGTATCCTCCAGATGGATAGGAGGGGTGAAGCTGGGAATCTTACCCATGAAATAGCTATCCAGCCACTCTTTGGCTTGCTCGAATATCGGCAGGTCTCTTTCTTGGTGTTCCGCCGATAAAGTGGCGGCAAAATATTTTTGCCCGTCGAACCATAATCCTGTCAGGTGGTCGCCATCGCTGGCTAGGGTTATTTCTCCCAAGGGAGATCGATATTTGTCGGTGTATTGCATGATGTTTATCAAATAAGGGCGTAAGTTAGAAAAATTTTCGAAAGTAGCCAATATCTAAGGGCGGAAATGAGATAAGGAATCCTACTTTTATTTATATTTGCATAGTGAAATTTCGTGAACGGATAATACTTCAACATTTTTAAACAATGATAAAATTATGATCTTAAGTAGAAATTTATCAGAGGCGTTCAATGCCCAAGTTAATGCGGAGATGTGGTCTTCGAATTTGTATTTGTCAATGTCCGTGTATTTCCAGAAAGCAGGGTTGAACGGTTTCGCCCATTGGATGAAGAAACAAGCGGCTGAGGAATTGGAGCATGCTCATAAGTTGATCGATTACGCCTTGGATCGTGGCGGCGATATTACGATCGGCCAGATCAACGTGGTTCCGACAGGCTGGGGAAATCCGTTGGAGGTATTCGAGCATGTTTACAAACACGAGTGCTATGTATCAGAGTTGATCGACAAATTGGTTGATATCGCCGAGGCTGATAAGGATCATGCTTCCCGTGATTTCTTGTTCTGGTTCGTACGCGAGCAAGTAGAGGAAGAATCTACGGCTAAAGAGATCGTGGATCAATTGAAGAATTATGGGGAATGCCATTACGCCATTATGGATCATAGATTAGGAAAGAGATAATAAATTTCCGTCGAGAAATATAAAAAGGCTGTATCTTCACCGGACGCAGCCTTTTTTGTCGTATTTTTACCCGGTAAAGTCAGTAAGGAATACTTATAGATAAATAGAAAATATAAATATGAGATTAAGCGATGTATGGTTTACGGCTCTCTCGGAAAACGAGTCAGGGCAAATGATTACCGTTTACGGGCGGGACGAGTTGAATGAGTTTACCGAATCCGGTAAGTTCAAGGAACGTATCGAGATCACTTGGAAATACGAGGGAGATGGGAGAGGCCTTCCTAGCGATGACCTTGGCGAGAAAATGGAGGCCGTGGAGGAAGCGCTTCGTAAGGCGATGGAAAAGAAAGACAAGCTGGCTATCCTGACGGGTGTCTATACCGGAGGAGGAGAGAAGGTCTGGGTGTTTTACACACGTACCGTGCGTGTATTCGGCGAACGCTTGAATGAGGCCTTGGCTCCTTTCGAATTACTGCCCATCTCTATTTATACCGAGATGGATCCAGATTGGGAAGAATATAAGGATATGTATGAGATGAAAGAGTGGGCGGTGGATTGAGATCCTGTGCTTCGAGTTTGGCGTGAAAGGTATCTTTTTGATTGAAATACCTTCTTTTTCACGACACGGCTCTCTGGCTATAAAAGCCAACGGGCGTAAACGGGGAGCGCGAACAAGCTGCCACCACCGCTTTTTAACACGATAAGCGTCGCTTTTTAACGAATATATACGTATCAACCTACACATATGGCTGTATCAACTCACACATATAGCAGTGTTAACCCACACATATAGTCGCGTCAAGCTACACATATAGTGGCGTAAGCCTACACATATATAGGTATCGGCCCTCACATGCGGTAGCGTTGGGCATTATTACCGCCTTACGACCGTAAAACATGAACTAGGGTGAATTATTTCGGCTGGAACGAAAGGCCGTTTTTCAGCAAACAGCTATCAAACAGAGAATTGCTGTTTTTTTCTCTCGAATTTGGAAGCGAGACGCACTTGGGTACGGAATAATCGATTCTCCGGGACTTCAGATTACAAGTTGTCAAAAAGACAAATGTGTCACTTGTATCTATAGTTCCTCTGCCATTTCCCGATAACCATCGGGGGAGAGACGGTTAATGTATAATTTATGCCTTGTCAGGTGAATAACTTACGGTTTGTCAAGTGAATAACTTACGGCTGGGGGTAGCCGTAAGCTTACGAGTCTGGAAGTGGTTAGTTATTCACTTGGGAAGCCTTTCTCAAGTGAGTTGGTCTGTTGATTAATAGTTTATAAGACAGCGATTTATATGGCAATAGTTATCTCATGATCTCATCTGTTGGCCGACTTATCTTAGGCTGCCGGCTGAAATATAGATGAGCCTGAAGATATCCCCAATGATTATCGGGTGAGCCTATAAAATACCTATAACTCGAAGCTAGCGGTACTATCAATACTTTTGTGTCAAAGAGGAAGCTTGATTCAGATCTTATGCTTTGATAGGTTTACATTATTTTAATGTACACCTGTACATTATATATAGTTAAAAACCTTGATGTTTGACAATCTTTTATGGGATAGAAACGACTAGTTTAAACGATCGTTTAAACTAGTCGTTTTATAAACCTATCTTCATACGATCAATAGCATATACTATATTTTCAATAGAATTTACCCTTTTATCATATATTATATATGTACGAGCGTACATATATAATATAATTCAAGGCAATTAAAACAACTATAAATCAGCTACTTACAAGGGTTTAGCAAAGATAAAGGAAATAACGATACGAGCATGACAGATTTGTTAAACGACATATACACAGACGGTTGCAAAGCGAAAAAGTACCGTTTATCCGACTTCTTCAATCGGTGGTGGGACGAGTACGCACAGCACCCAGCGGAGTACATCACCCCCGAACAGTACAAGGCGGTGAACGCTATCCGTGTGTGCCGTACAGCCGCTTTGGGAATAGACACATACGTTTGCCCTGATTGTGGCGAAGTACGGGAAATCAGTCATAGCTGCAAGAACCGTTTCTGCCCGTCATGTGGCTGGCATGACACGTTGAAATGGGCGGCACGCATGAAAGACAAGTTGCTGCGAGTGCCACACCGCCATGTGGTTATGACCTTGCCGCATATATTACTGGACTTGGTGAAGCGCAACAAGAAAGAAATATTGAATATCCTGATGCGCACATCGGCTGAAACCGTTAAGGACTGGATGCAGCACAAGTTCGGCTTGAAAACCGGGGTGATTGCCGTGCTGCATACCTACGGGGAAACGAAACAGTTCCATGTACACACGCACATGATTATGTCGTGGGGCGGTATTGACAGCAACGGAAAAATTGTCATTCCCGAACGTGATTATGTACATATCCCCTCAATCCGCAAGGTGTTCCGCTACAAGTTTGAAAATGCGCTGATAGGGTTGTTCGACACGGGCAGGCTGGAGCATGACTTCCATGACCGCATGGAGTTTATGGGCTTCATCAAAAAAGTGGCGAACAAAAAGGACTGGATTGTACATTTGGAGCAGCCCATACAGATGCCGGAGCAGGTGATACAGTATGTGGGCAGGTATTCCAAGCGGGCGTGCCTGAGTGAATACAAGATTACGGCAATGGACGGTGAGAACATTTCATTCCGTTACCGTGATTACAGGAACTCGCCCGACAGGAGAAACCCGGTTGAAAAGGAACTGACACTGCATTACCAGGAGTTCTTCCCCCGGTTGCTGCAACACGTTCCACTGCGCTATTTCCGCATCGTGAGGTACTACGGCTTCTATTCCAACAAAGGCAACCTGCCGGAAGAATACTTCGGACGGGATGAAAGCGAAATGAAGGAAACCGAGTTGCAACAGGCAGAAAGTGAATACGAAAATCCGTATTTCTGTGAGCATTGCGGACGGATGAGAGTTTACAGCCACACTACGGTAACGGGTGGCGGCATAACATATACGGTTGTACTGGAGCATTGCAACATACACCGGAAAAAAGCGGCATGACAGTAACTTGGGATAGCTATGCCTTGCCGTGAACAGAAACAGTAAAATTCCATAAAATGGAAGAAAGGAGAACAAAAAAATGAATGAAATACGGATAAGAGCAGTAATAAAACGAACGGGGTGCAGGCATGAACTTCACACCTCTTTCTGCCGGAAACAGCAGTCTAAAATTGAAGTTCTATATAATATGTAATAGTGTATGGTGGGTAAAACTGCCTTGAACAAGGAAATGAAGCACCTAAACGGTGCATATTTCCGAACCATTATCAAGCAATCAACAAATATTCCTTATTCCTTCAAGTCTTATAATAATGAAACTTTTGTTCACCTATGAAGTAACTTTAGTTCCATAAGCTTAAAACTATAGCTTGATGCCGATGCAACTAAAGTCACAAGGGCAAAACGCCTCTTTCATGCTTTTATTGGTCAAAAAAGAGAGTAATCTATGTATTTGAAAGCTTTTTTCATAAATTTGTCGCTTTATAATAAACTGAGTAAAAAATGAATACACACGAACTTTGCTGCGTAGGACACATCACCTTGGATAAGGTAGTAACACCTAAGAACACCGTCCATATGCCGGGAGGAACCTCCTTTTATTTCTCGCATGCGATAAAACATTTCGATGATATCGACTATACTCTAGTGACAGCCTTGGCTGAATCTGAGATGAAAACGGTGGAGGAACTACGAGCTGAAGGTATCGACGTTGCCGTGATGCCAAGTAAGCACACCGTTTATTTCGAGAATATTTATGGAGAGAACCAAGATAACCGTACGCAACGTGTATTGGCGAAAGCAGATCCTTTCACCGTGGAATATCTGGAGAACATCAACTCTAAAATCTTCCACCTTGGTAGTTTGCTTGCCGATGATTTCTCTTTGGAAGTGGTAAAGTATTTAGCGGGGAAAGGCTTAGTATCGATTGACTCGCAAGGGTATCTACGGGAAGTAAGAGACAAGGATGTATTTGCCGTGGATTGGCCAGAGAAAAAAGAAGTACTTAAATACGTGCACTTCCTCAAGGCTAACGAACATGAGATGGAGGTGTTAACCGGATATACCGATGCCGTGAACGCAGGAAAAGTTATCTACGATTGGGGCGTGAAAGAGGTATTGCTGACTTTCGGAAGCATGGGATCTATCATTTACGACGGTTCCACTTTCCATAAAATCCCCGCTTACATACCGAAAGAAGTAGTAAACGCTACCGGAGCGGGTGATACTTATATGACAGGATATCTCTATAAACGTGCCAAAGGCGCAAGCATAGAAGAAGCCGGACGTTTCGCGGCAGCTATGACAACATTGAAAATCGAAGGAATAGGCCCATTCAACGGCACTAAGGAAGATGTGTTGCGATGCTTAGAGACAGCGGAACAACGAATGCCTGAGTAGTTGAAAATTGAGAATTGAAAATTATTCGCTCTCTCCTAATTTTCAATTCTCAATTCTCTATCTTTAATTATTCTTGAATGCTTTGCAGAATGTAGTCATTAGCAAGATACAAAGCCCTAACAAGCCGACCACGATATAAGCGTATTTCATATTGAAAGCCTGCGAGATCGCTCCGATCAACAAAGGTGCGATCAACGAGCCGATAAAGCTGATACTGGAAAGGATCGTCAAGGCAATTCCCACCGGAGTTCTCGATTTAGCGCCCACTAAGCTATAAATAGTAGGCACCATACACGAGATGCCCAAGCCTACCAACATAAAGCCTAAGGAATTCACGATCACCTTTACCGTCATCGATTCGAACATTCCACCCAACATGGCTGAGATAAAAAAACCTGCAAAAATAAAGAAACCCGCTAATTGCAACACCTTCTGCTTTCCTAAAACACTATAGGCGGAGTTCGTAAGAAAACGGCCTACCGTCATCATCACCATGAACACCAAGAAACCAATCTGTAAGGACTTAGGAACCTGCAATACCGATTCGAAGTAAAGTCCACTCCAATCAAACATCGCGCTTTCCACCACCAAGGCAAACAGCCCGACGATACCCAACTGGATTAACAGCATTTCCGGCTTACGGATAAAGCTCAACAAAGCCGGGGCTTCTTTCTTCTCCGTTTCCTTCTCTTCCTCCGGTGATTCAACCGCTACGTCTTCCTGCAAATACGTCCGGCTTACCAAAACAGTCACTCCAATCAATAACGCAATCAACGTAAAATGCCAGAACGGAGTAACACCGGATACGATCATGATAAACCCGATCAAAGCCCCTAAACAAGCCGCCAGACTCCAACCTCCATGAAATGAGGCCATAATCGTACGTCCATAGAGCCGCTCGATACCAATCCCTTGCGTATTCAAGGATATATCGCAAAGATTCCAGAACACCCCAAAACAGAATAAATAGACACCCAGCAGATAAATATTATGTGCCGTACCGATCGCGAATAAGGCCAAGGCATATCCCAACACACTGGCCTGCGCCATAATACGGCTTCCCAACTTCGACACCAAATAACCCGCTAACGGGATCGCCACAAACTTACCTACCGGGATCAGGAACAAGACCAAGCCCCAATAGAAAGCGTAATTCACCTCAAAAATATCCTTCACGTCCGGAATACGGCTAGCCCAACTAGAGAAACAAAGACCTTGCGCTAAAAAGAAAGAAAGCATCGCATAACGAATCCGTTCCTTGGGAAAAGCGTTGCCCAATGTAGCATTCATTTTTTCATTCATTATCATTTACTTTTATTGTTATCATTTATTCGAGAAAGGGGCACGCCCCCCATTTCTTCGCAAAGCTATCAAATATATCCTAATATCCTAATCCCCTAAGTCTTAAATGTAGAATTTAAGAGATGGCTTCCCTAATGAAAAATATATTTTACACTTTGGCTGAAACACTTAATTATAACTTAAACCTTCGCTCAATTGAACAATTTGACGATATTCTCCAGCAACCCATACGTTGTCGTTTTCCTTGAATACGGTTTGGGATGGAGGATTCATCATTGACTTTCCGTCTCGTTCAATACCCAAGATCAGACAAGCGTTCTTATCCCGAATGTCAGACTGTTGAATAGATCGCCCGATCAACGGAGAGTCTGGTTCAATATTAAATTGCTCTATTTTGATATTATTATTAAAGCTTTGCGCCAACTGATCTCTATATTCTTTGTCCTGTTTTTGTATTATCTCCTGGAAAAGATCCAATTCCTCATCCGTACCAACAATTATAATCTTATCAAAAGGATAAAGGCGTTCCTCTCCTCTAGGTATATTGATTTGTCGTTCACCTCGAATGATGGAAACGATATTTATTCCATATTTTTGACGGAAGTTGATCTCTTTCAAACTCCGGCCGACAATGGAGGATTCTTGGCCAACAACGAAATCCATCAAGTGCAAATCATTGAAAGGCAAAGATTTCAAGATATTATCAGTCAAAGGACTTCCAATGTTTGAGTCCGTTGTTTTCCCGTTGAAGTTGTCAATAAATCTTTTCTCGATCGAGAGAGAACGCTTTTTCAGTTTTTTGGATAAAATAATCATTAGCAATATCAACAGGGTGATAATAAATCCAACACCAGATGCTACATTAAATATATGGACTATGACTGGCATTAGAATACTTGCGCAAAGGAGCAGCTTTATCGCTATCAAAGAAACCAATGGTCCCCGGTTGAATTTACTATCATTCCATAATTTCAGGAATTCAGGAGAATGATTCTTCTTCATAATGATAGCCCAAAGAAAAGGTAATATAATGGCCAAAATAATAGATAAGCTCAATAGAGCCCCTTTGAAGCCTAATATGTTCTCGCGAATAATTGGATTTACATAAGTGAAAAATATGATAATACTGAATATTGTCAATACTGTATATAGTATTACATCTAGTAACATAGATTTCAACAGCTTATTCCATGTACTTTTATGTTTGACCGTGTTGGATCCGGAAGAATAACGGTTCAACATTAGTTTTATAGATGAAGGCAAATAATTGTCAATCAATTGATAGACCGGGGTCGCCATGCGAATCATATAAGGAGTAAGAAATGTTGTAACGACTGATACAGCGACAATAACAGGATACAGATAATCGTCTGTTACCTTTAAGCTAACTCCCAATGAAGCGATAATAAACGCAAATTCACCTATTTGGGTCAGAGAGAATCCTGATTGTAGAGCTATCTTTAATGGCTGTCCGGACAAGAGGACACCAAGACTCCCAAAAAAGATTTGCCCAATGATAACCAATATGGTTAAGATGCAGATTGGGACAAGGTATTCAATCAATAAATCCGGTTGTATCATCATGCCTACAGAAACAAAAAATATGGCCGCAAACAGGTCTTTTACCGGTTTTACCAATTTTTCTATCTTCTCGGCCTCAATGGTTTCAGCCAATAACGATCCCATAACAAAAGCTCCTAACGCAGAGGAGAATCCCGCTTTAGCCGCAATCATAACCATACCTAAACAGAAGCCTAATGCTATGATTAATAAGGTTTCGTCGTTAAGAAATGGCTTAATCTTTTTAAGAAAACTTGGAATCAGATAGATTCCGAGTAATGACCAAAATATAAGAAACGCTCCTAACTTTAGAATACTTTCCAGCATTTCCATTCCTTCGACTTGCTTGCTGACTGCTAAGGTTGAAAGCAAGACCATCAAAACTACAGCCACTAAATCTTCGACCACCAAGACGCCTAATACTACTCCTGTAAATTTTTGCCCTCTGAGTCCCATGTCATCAAACGCCTTGAATACGATAGCGGTGGATGACATAGAAAGCATACCGCCTAAAAATATACTGCTTAGATGCGAGAAGCCAAGCGCGTTTCCTGCAGTATAGCCTAGAAACATCATTCCGGAAACTATGGTTATAGATGCAATAACGGCTGTGCCTCCTACAGTCATCAACTTCTTGAAAGAGAATTCTAATCCCATAGCAAACAAAAGAAAGATGACGCCTATATCTGCCCATATTTTTATATTGGTAGGATCGGATACCGTTGGTATATAAGGTACGGCGGGCCCGGCAAGAATGCCAGCGACAATATACCCCAAAACGACAGGTTGTTTCAACCATTTAAAAACCAATGTAATTATTCCCGCAGCAATTAATATAACTGCCAGGTCGGAAATTAGAGGTGCAATTTCAGACATGTTATTTATTATTATGTGCTTGCAAATTTACATATTAACTTAAAACTTTGTTGGAACAAAATAAAATACTCTTGTTCTAAAATCATAATATAACGTAAGTTCGAAACAAGCATAAATATCGTCTGTTTCAAGCATTATTACAAGTAGTATGTCTGCAAACGTCTGAAGCACTTATTGTTACGGAGCGTTTGCTGGGTACGGAGACTTATGTCAAGTAGATGGCAGGTTTCTTGGCAGTCTACCCATTCCCCCCATTTTTTCATCGTACATTTTGCAGATAGGATTAAAAAATAATAATGCAATAAAGATATATGTATTATATTTGTGGCAATCAGTTAAACAGTATTTGAATGTATCCAAATACTGTTTAACTGATTCTATATTAGAGAAAAGTCGAAAAAATGAGATATGATACAGATATATTGATAATAACTAAAAAAGAAAGGATTTTTTATGAAAATGATTTTTTTATGGGCTATATTTGGGGTTGTCATGATCAGTTGTAATTCTTCTCAGAAGAATAATGCCCCAATTAAGAACCGCGAAATAAAAACAGAAAGCCAAGCCCATACTTCTAATTTATTTGGAACTTATGAGGGAACTCTTCCTGCAGCAGATTGTGAAGGCATAAAAACGATATTAGTTATAAATGAAGATAAAACCTATACCTTGAAGAGCGAATACATAGGGAGGGAAGATGCAACATTTGAAACTAGTGGTATATATCATATAATAGGGGATTCAATAATGGAATTAGTCACTCCTTCTTCAGGAGAAAAGACCTATTATAGAATGCTAAATAATAGACAAGTAATGCTGTCCGATAAAGAAGGAACCATTAGTCAAAGTCTTTTGGCTGAGCATTATATTTTAAATAAAAAATAACAGCCTATTCTCTTTGTTATTCTCTAAACAAGACGGAAAGTAAGACAAGAACTGCATTGGACAAATAGAATAAATGAAAAGTGAGAACAAATGCCCTGTTAATATGCTCTCTAATCTCAAGTGCAATCATTTCATGGGATGATTGTACTTGAGACGGGCGATTTCAAATGTGGTCCGTTTGTCCTTCAGCCTTTGTCGGATCGAGAATTTGCTTCTTATCCCTTTCATTTCTTCGGAAACGGTCTGGTCCAAAATCCTCGTGTATATTTTGTTGTCCTGATGTCTGTATGTCCGAGCATTTTCACAACAGATTCCATTGAAATCCTGTTGGCTAGCGCGACGGTGGCGAATGTATGTCTAGCCATAAAATGATGTTACAAAATTAATTTCGAACTATGTAAAAAAAGAAAAGGTCTTCAAGACTGAAGACCTTCTTTGGTGATCCGCCTGGGGTTCGAACCCAGGACCCCATCCTTAAAAGGGATGTGCTCTACCTGCTGAGCTAGCGAATCATTCTGTGTGTTACTTCTGTAATGCAAAGATAGTGATTAATTTTTTATTGTGCAAGTATTGATTGTGTTTTTATTTGCTTTTCATTCGGAAAAACATATATATTATAGCAGATTATAGTTGATAATCAATACATTCAAAAAATAGCTTTTTAGAAAATCTAAATAATATTGATTATCATTTTTCGGATTTATGTAAATCGTTGTCGTTCCATAGTATTGCAATAGCATTTATCTTTATTGATTACCACAACAGGAAGTAAACCTTTTTCTCGATCATAAATGCGTTGTGACGTTTTCATTACCATATAACGATGATAGCTGTCTACAATTTCATATAGATCTTTTTCTTCAATGTGATAACAAACGCATGGTATAACCATCTTCCCAAATGGAAAGTTCCAATAATTTCATTTCCGGTGGTGCCACAATATTAGGATTATAACTGTTGGCTACCATTTTGTCTATCAGTATAGCTTTAACTGTGTATTGCGTGGTGGACTTTGTCATCAGCTATCACATTGTGATAAA
>ENA-OPTX01001055-OPTX01001055.1-human-gut-metagenome-genome-assembly--contig:-NODE-1055-length-11081-cov-4.598494_pt1 | contig 11081 bp, 7 predicted proteins | sample MGYA00241465_ERZ501922 | MGnify/ENA primary metagenome ERZ501922 (study PRJEB25962, sample SAMEA2042399) | human gut metagenome | biome: human gut; feature: human-associated habitat; material: faeces...
GGTCATACCATTTACAATGATTTGAAAGCAAGAATCTTGGGGCAGTATAACGGGTCGTTCAATTTGATTACGGATGTCAGAAATTCGTGGTCTGAAAACAATACGGAAACTAGTATTCCTAAATTCTATTGGGCCGACCAGAATGCGAAAAAGAACATTACCCGTTCCAATAATGGTACAACGAATCTGAACAATAATAACTCTACTTTCTATGAAAAGGGGGATTATTTGTGTCTGCGTGAGGTAACCTTGAGTTATAAATTCCCGAAGAATCTTATAAATAAGGTGTTCTTGACCGATGCGTCCGTGTATGTTACGGGGCAGAATTTATTCTATATTACCGGATATGATGGAACTTCTCCGGAACCGGTTATGGATATTCAGGCAAATGGTCGTGGCGGTATAGACAATGGACGCTATCCTACACCAAGAACCGTTCTGTTTGGTTTACAATTGTCATTTTAATGTGTAAAAAAGAAAAGGTATGAACATAAAAAAGATAATATTGGCTTTTGCCGCATCGGCTATGTTGGCCGGTGGATGTACTTCGTTGGATATGGACCCGGTGAGCGATATCACTGACTTGAATTACTGGAAAACTCCGGAACAGTTTGATTCATTTGTTTTTGGACTGCATAGTCGCTTCAGGAGCCATTCGTGGAATATGTTTTTGTTGGGTGAGGCAAGAAGTGATGTCTTTGGGGGAATTCCTTTCGGTGGAGAAGCTACCCAGGGGATGGAACGTTTTCCTTATAATACATTGAATGCGGAGAATCCCGGAATCAGCGGGTTTGGTGATTTGTATCAGAATATCAACCAGATGAACTTGTTTATCAGCAGAACTCTTCATACGGATGTGCTGACTGAAAGTGCCAGGAATTATTATTTGGGACAGGTGTATGGATTGCGTGCTTACTATATGTATCAGCTATATCGTTCATGGGGAGATGTCGTGTTTACGGAAGCCCCCGCGGCTTTGGGCAACGTGATATATACGTTCTTAACAATCGGATTCATTACCGTATGGTATGCGTGAATCATTAAACCGGTAACACCGAATACGATAAGAAAAAACAGGGTTAGCTTGGTTTGCTGCCAATGCCCTTTCATCCATTTGGGGAACCATGGCTTGATACGTTGGGAGAGCCTGATCAACTCAAGTACCAAGAGAGATAAAGTGATATAAATGGACGCTATATACCAAGTGTTACAGATGTATTGGATCGTGATTATCACGTTATCAGGTAGTTCATTCCTAAAAATAAATCCGAAAAAATAAAGCGATAGTTCGAGTAAGAAAAACAAGATAAAAGGAATCCGGCAACTTTTCTTAGGAGGAAGCGCTTGATATCCTCTCCAGAAAATATACGGATTTAGTAATAGCTGCGCTACGATCGATTGAATAAATACTTTCATCTTTACTCTTTGAATGTAATATTGAACACCACCATCTCGCTGTCCGTCCCGATACGGAAAGGCGGTCCCCACAAAGATAAGCCGGATGAGACATAAACCGTACTATTTCCGATTTTTTTAATCCCGTAACTTAATTCGAACAGATGATCCACGATCCAGTTCATCGGCCATACTTGTCCTCGATGTGTATGTCCGCTAAACTGTAAGTCTACGCCAGCTTCTTCCGTTTTCTCTAAATCGTAGGGTTGATGGTCTAGTAAGATAACAGGTTTGCTTTTATCAAGGTTCGCAGTAAGCTGACCTAAAGTTTTCCGTCCTTTGTTATGCCGGTCGTCCCGTCCTATGAGTTGGATCTGATTGGGCAAGATAGCCACGGAATCCCTTAAAAGTTCGATGGGTGTCTGCGCTATGAATTTCTCGCTCTCCTCTATGCCACTGATATACTCATGGTTACCCGGTACCATATAAACGCCTAATGGGGCGTAGATCTTGGACAGTTCCTCTTCCATATGCTCGTATCGCAGAGGTGCGACACTGTTGTCTATCAAGTCTCCACCGATAAGAACGATGTCCGGGCGTTGGGCGTTTATCATATCCACATATCCGGCAAGCATTGTCTTGTTGGTAGCGTATCCTAAGTGTATGTCGCTAATGGCTACGACCTTCAGCGGCTGTCCATCGGTATTGGCCGGTTTGTTGATAACCATGTTGATAACTCGTGTATCAGGATGTTGGTAATTATAGTTTCCATATCCTAATAAGCTGAGTGTTAAGAATAAGGATAAATAGAATGAGTATTTGAAACGTAGGTGGAAAAGTCGTAAGATATCAAATACCAACAGAGCTAATACCATGTATAAAGTGAACACGAGCCATCCTGTTCCTACTTGGGAAACTGTTTGAGCGAAAGAAGCCGGCATATCTAGGTTCCTGAATAGAAAACTACTGAAGAATGATAAAGCTCCTCCCCAAAAAACAATGGATAACAATACTTTAACTCCGGTAGACTGGCTTTTCAAAGCCTGTTTTCCCTTTAGATAAATATAAATATTCCCTGCAAGATACAGGATTGGAAGTATGATAAAGAACGTCCACATCTCAATTAATTTTCCGCGAAGATAATGAAAACTCTTTAGGTAGCAAACGCTGCACGCTACGTCCCTATAGGATCGATATAAATTCCAAACAATAAGTTTGGTAATGAAAAGAATTATATAATATGCTGATTATTAGTATGTTAAAAACAGGATGATCTTTTACTCAAAACATGTACGTGTTTTAGGGAAAAGTCGTAGGTGTTTTTCAAAAAAGTCGTACGTGTTTTTCCCGAATCATGCGATAGGGAACAAGGGCGTATCTAGAAATCTACAATAAGCCCCCCTTAATTACGATGAGGAGAGTTGGTCTTTTTTTGATAATATATATCCAACTCCTTTTACGGCATCTATTGAAAGTGTGGTATCTTTTTCCAATAATTTGCGCAAACGCGAGATGCTGTTGTTTAGGCTATCATGAACTTCTTGCCCATCCCATATTTCATGAAAAAGCTTTTCTCTGCTTACTGGCTGATTTAATTGCTCGGATAACAGATAGAATAACTTGAAATCTTTAGGACTTAATGTTTTTGACTGTTCTTGTTTATAGAATAATTTATGAGTGGAGAGTTCCAGTTGGTAATCTCCAATAGATATACTATTTGATATCGGACTGCCCTTTTTACAAAACCTTTGGATTAGGAAATCTATTTCTTGTATATCATACGGTTTTTTGGTGTAATGATTAGCTCCGGCTTCATAGCAGCGTGTTATTTCCTCCCCTTCGTTGTGGGAAGAGGCTATCAGTACAGGCAATGAAGGATGCTTTGAACGAATAAAAGGCAAATAATCCAATGCGTTTTGATTGCCAACTTCCAGATCGAGAAGCAGGATATTAGGGCAGTCTTTTTCTATCATGTCTTGAATACCGCTTAACGTGTTGGCGTAGCAAACCTCGTATCCTTTACTTTGCAAGGCCAATACGATGATTAATCCAAGGTTTGGGTCATCTTCAATAAAGATCACTTTCTGTTTATCTTCCATATAGTGTTATGAGTTTTCGGCTGGTAAGTTAATGAAAAATGTTGAACCGACACCCTCCTCACTCTGAAAAGTTAGGGAGCCGCCCATTTCTTTAGCCATTAGCATTACGCTACTCAAACCTAATCCATATCCCGGTTGCGCTGGCTTGTCGGCTTGTTTCACCCGGAAGAATTGTTGTCCGAGTTTTTTCTGGGCTTTCTTGGGGATTCCCCAACCGGTGTCTTTTATGGCTATTCGGTAATGGTTGTTTTTCATAGTCAACGTTACGGTGATTCGTACATCGTCATTCGAATATTTCAATGCGTTCTCTAGCAAATTCCGGAGGCAACGTTCCAGACGAACGGTATCAGCTTCGATCATGTCGGGGAAATCCTCGCTTTTCTCAAGCTTGAACAAGGGGATCTTGTTAGGATAGAGCCTTGCTATCGCTTGGTAGGTTTGCTCAATAAATGATTTAATATCTATAGGCGACTTTCGTGCGCTCTCTTTTCCATCCGCTGTTTTCAATAGTGACAGCATGGACTCGATGATCTCTATCAACTGTTTTATCTGAGTTTTTCCGGTATTTAATATATTCACTTTCATCGGTTCATTCTCTAGGCTAGCGATAAGATCCATAGAGGCATACGCCGTGTTCAGCGGGGATTTCAAGTCGTGGATAGCGCTATGTACGGCTATTTCACGGTCTCGGAGTTGGGCGTGGGCTTTACGTATTGTTCTTAATAAATAATATAGGCAACTCGCCGAGGTAAGGATGATTAGACAAGATACGATAAAAGCCAAGAGCTTTCGTTGGACAATGTTAGAAAGAGGTAATTTAACGAAAGCCTGTACATATTGTAATCCCTGTGTTCCTATCGGGAGCTTTTCTGTTTGGAACTTATAAAATGAAAGGTTGAATTTTTTTCCTACCGTATTTACGGTTTGCCGGGTAGAGTCTGATATTTCTATATAAGATATTGCTTGTAAATTGTGATCAGTTAATGTTTTATTGAATAGGCTGTCTAATACATTTGGTTTTAAGGGTCTATTTGCATTACGTAGACCGTCTTGCATACGTTGCGCTAATAGGTCGGCATAGTTATCTTTTAGATTCCGATTTTTTATTTGTGGCCAGATTATGGTATCCCCTTTTAGCTTGGCTCGTTCCTCTGGTGTCATATCACTAGCTCTTCTTATGATTCTTTTGGGGTTGTTGGGGTCTTTCGGTTTGTTGCTAACCATTCGCTTGGACATTTCTTGCTTGATAGCCTCTTCGAATAGCTCTTCAAGGACTTCTTGCGTTTTATATTTTTCAGCGTTATATATATTGTATAGCCAATATCCTTGGGAGAGTATTAAGACTAGCAACATAATGGCCGCAATATATAAGGAGTGTTTCATGATAGATTCGTTATTTTGGATGTGAAGATAGTGAATAATCTTAAAAAAGATGCGTTTTTCTCGTTTTGTTAGCTTTTTGTTAGATGAAAATTAGGTGTTTGTTAGATAGAGTACGAAATTTTACTTATATTTTTGTAACAGACTAAAAAAGCATATAGACATGGAAATTGGTGATTTGTTGTCGAAGGAAGAACTTTCCGCTATAAAAGGTGGTGAATGGCATTATGATGAAGAGACTGACGAATGGTATTGGATTGAGGATGGACGGAAGGTTCTGTGTCCACAAGAAAATCCTAGACAGTCATAAGTAAAATAGTAAATGAAACGGTCATAGATTATGACCTATTATAAACTATAAATTTTAGATATTATGAATGATTTAATGAATTTGCCTAGCCTTATTTTAGAGAGGCTAGAGGAAAATGAACTTATTTTAGTTCGTGGAGGAGAGGATCCAGATGATAAGGCTCCGAATAATGGGGATGGAAGTTGTTCTGGTACTAACAATGGCTCAGGTAAGTGTGGAGGAGTCAATAATTCTTCAGGGAGGTGTGGCTAATTGATAGTTTTTTTAGTTTGATGCTTTCTTTGTAACAGGGAGAAGGCATCAGCTATTTCTATCGAGAAATTAATGAAAAATGAAATGAAGAAGATATATTATCAGGTTGTAGAGAAAGTTTTGCCACAGGTTTATTTACTTTATAATTCATTTAATAATAAATTTATATTATTAAATAATGTGAGATATGAAAAATATAAAAAAGAAAATATTTTAGAATTAGAGCAATCTGATCCTGTATTATATAAATCTTTGGTGGATAATCAATATATTGTTCCTGATGATTTTGATGAAAGAGAGATTGTCTTGTTTCGGAAAAAAAGGATGCAATTTGATGCCTCTATGTATCAAGTCATGGTGAATACAACATTGGATTGCAATTTAAACTGTTGGTACTGTTACGAGAATAGAATAGCGGGAAGTTTCTTGAAGAGTGAAGTAATAGAAGCTATAAAAAAGAATATAGAACAAGAATATATTAAAACATCTTATAGGATATTAAAATTATCATTCTTTGGGGGAGAGCCTTTTTTGTATTTCAGAGGGATAAAAGAAATTCTGGATTTTGCGAGAAACTTTTGCCAAGTTAATCAATTGGATCTAATTGCTGAATTTACAACAAATGCGATTTTGATAACAGAATCTATTATAGATTATTTAAAAAACTTTGAATGCCAATTCCAAATTACTTTGGATGGTGATAGAATACATCATAATCAAATAAAGAAAGATAAGGATAACCCGAATCAGGATACTTATGAGAAGACATTGAGAACTATTCGGCTTATTAATGATAAAATTCCCAATAGGTGGCTTGCGGTAAGAATAAACTTTGATAATAAGACATTAGAGAAAATAGATGAAATCATTGGTGATTTGGATTTTCTAGATCGTAAGTATTGTTTTGTCATTTTGAAAAAAGTGTGGCAACTAGAAAAAGATAAAGTTAATGTGCCGTTATTACATGCTTCGGTTCAAAAGTTTTTAGATAAGAAATTTTTATTGGATTATTATATTATGCCAAAAGGAGATGTTTGCTTTGCTGAACGGCATAGAGAAGTTTTGTTTAATTATGATGGTAAAGTTTTTAAGTGTTCTACGATTTCTTCTTTTGATGATCAAAATGCGTTAGGAGAATTTGATTTACAATCCGGACAGGTACATTGGAATGAGACAAAAGTTTCTTATTGGTTGAAGGAGATGTTGCCTCAAAATTGTATAGATTGTAAATTACTGCCTGCCTGTTTGGGACCATGTAATAAACAAATAATGTTGCATCCGGGGGAAAATATATGTACATTTGACGCAATCAATATGACTTTGAAAGAATATCTGATGTATCTTTTCAAATGTCAATTATTAAAAGAAGAATTATACGCATAATACCATGAGAACTATCGCTTTCTGGCTTCTGTTCATCTCACAAGGCCTCTTCACATTGTCTGCCCAGTCTTACACCTTCTCAGGAATAATTACAAACGAGAAGCGGAAGATGATGGATGGGGTACAGGTGATATTGAGTGTGGAAGACTCGTTATCGGCCATGGCTTTAACTGATGAAAAAGGTCATTTTCGTATAGATGGATTGAAGGAGGGAGCGTATGAGCTACGTTTGTTTTTCTTGGGGTATAATGCGCAGGAGCAAATATTGCGAGTGGAAAACAGGGATGTTAGAAAAGACTTCTTGCTGACACCTGAGAAAACGGTCGTATTGGACGAAGTAATGGTGACGGGTAATCGGAATGATCAAGTGAATCGGACCGCTACGGGAGAGATCTTTTATCTGTCAGAGAAGGCTAAAAATATGAAAGACCCTTTCCGGGCCCTGCAAGAGATCCCACGCTTGTACTCGGATGTGGCTAACCGGAAGGTGCAGTTGGAGGATGGGGCGCAACCCTTGATATTGATAAACGGGAATCGTTATAACTCGGGAATCGCCACTCTTGATCCGAGAGAGATAGAATCCGTGGAGATAATCGATGTGGTGAAAGCCCGTTACTTAAAGGATGGTTACCAAAAGATATTGAATATAAAATTGAAAAAGAAGACACAACCTTTTATCTTCTTGGAAGGAGCCACGCGGCATGATGTCCCTTTCCGTAAGGGGCTTGGGGTAGGGTATTTTGAGGTTGGAAACTCTCGATACGCACTTTATGGAAGAGCTTCAGTGGACTATTTGTATGATGATCGCTCGGAACAGGAGCAACGGCAGCTAAATACGGGGTATAGTAAATGGACGAAGGGAGAGGAACGTTTGGATGGTACTAGCTATTTAGGTGAGTTGCAATTCCGTTGGATGTGTACAGACAAGGATTATATCGTAGCTCATATGTATGGTAATAAAAAAATCAATAAGAAGAAAGGTTGGGGTGATGGACTTTTAACGGATGGAATACCCCAAGAATTCGATTATTCTTCTTTTAATAAGGATCAATCGTATATTTTTACGGCTAGCTTGTTCCATAAGCATACGTTTGCGAAAAACCATATATTGGAAACGACCCTTGCTTTCAATAAGAATCATAACGAGAATGACGGAAATCGCTCGGAGTCATATCTGGATTGGTCTTATCTGAATACATATTTATATAAGAACGACCGGAATTCCGGTCGTTTTGATGTGGATTATAATGTGGATTTTGCAAATGGAGGTAGCTTGAATGTAGGGAATCAGACTCGTTTTACGAGTGATCGTATACGTCAAGTGAGTATAGGAATGCCTACTTTCCGGCACGAGAAATGGGAAGAGTATTTGTATGCGGACTATAGCCAGTCTATAAAGCGTTTTTCTTATATGCTTTCTGCTGGGCTGGAAGGAATTTGGCTGAAAGCGGGTGAGGCCTCTAATCATTACTTCAAGCCTCGCATTTCTTTAAGCGGTAATTATGATTTTAGCGATCATCTATCTACGAGATTGGGATACACGCTTACCAATACGGCTCCTACCGAGAGCGAATTGAATCCTTATAATATGTCTACGGATTCTTTAGTGAAGACACAAGGAAATCCTTATCTGCTTCCGAGCCAAAATCATAAATTGAACCTATCCTTGACATTTAACACGAAAGGATTTTATTTGACACCGAGCGTCTCTTATCGGATCAGTACGGACTTGGTGGAATCGTATGGATTCAGCGAAGAGGATATTTATATCAGTAGCTATAGGAATAGCGGGAAGTATAAGAATTTACGCATAGGGGGAAGTCTGTCTTATCGGATAGGCAATTTAGGGCGTATAGGTGTCAATGCGTATCATGTCGTGGATTATTATGAGAATGAAGATCCAAGGAAAGGGTTTAGTACCTCTTTGTATTTCAATGCGAATTATAAGAAGTGGTATTTGGGTGCTGATATATTATATAACAATTATACCTATACGCCAATCTCTCGTGTGAAGTATCATAGCCCTTCTTTTTCGATGGTACAGGTCTCTTATAATTTTACGGACTATTTCTATATTTCCGTGGCGATGGAGAATTGTTTGGTTACTTATCGTACCTCGATGGAATTACGTAGTGGTAGCTATGAGAACTACAGCGATCAACGAAAAATCAGTGCCTCTTTTCGGCCTTGGATCTTGCTTCGTTATACATTCCGTAAAAACAAGTCGAAAGCAATGAAAGAACGGAAAAATGTGTATAGTATAGAGGAAGGTATTAAATTATGAGCTTCCCCCATATCAAGCAACCCGACTCCATGGAATGCGGCGCCACCTGCCTCCGCATGATCGCCAAGTTCCATGGCAAGGAGTATTCCGCCGAGACGATGCAAAACCTTTGCGTCGTAACCCGGGAAGGAGTCTCCATGCTGGGTATCGCTGATGCCGCCGAGTATATAGGATTTCGTACGATATGTGGACGAATGACCTTGGGGAAGATGGTGGAGCAACGCCCCTTCCCTTGTATCCTCCATTGGAACCAAGATCATTTTGTCGTATTATATGACGTTAAAAAGAAACAGGATGGGAAATCTGTTTTTTATATAGCTGATCCCGGTAAGAATTTGTTGCGTATCGATGAGGAAGAGTTTCGTAATGCGTGGATCAGTACCCGTTCGAGAGGGGAGGAGAAAGGCATATTAATGGCCTTGCAGCCGACCCCCGCTTTTTATAAGCGGAAAGATGAACGCCATACGGGAAGAGATCCCTTTCATTTCCTTTGGGGGTATATGAAACCTTATAAACGTTTCTTTATCCAGTTGTTGCTGGGGCTTGCGCTGGGAAGCGTATTGCAATTAATCTTTCCGTTTCTTACCCAAGCGATCGTGGATAAAGGTATCGCTACTAAGAATCTGAATCTGATCTATCTGATCTTGGCGGGACAATTGATGCTGGTCTTGAGCCGTGCCTCGGTGGACTTTATCCGTCGCTGGATATTACTGCATATAAGTGCGAGGGTGAATATATCATTGTTATCCGATTTCTTGATCAAACTGATGCGATTACCCATGTCGTTTTTCGATACGAAAATGACGGGCGATCTCTTGCAACGCATCCATGATCATGAGCGTGTGGAACGTTTCTTGACGGCGCAGACATTGACGGTGCTTTTCTCCGCTTTCAGCTTCGTGGTGTTCGGTGGGGTATTACTTTATTATAATCGATTGATATTCTTTATTTTCGTACTAGGTAGCGCTTTATATGCCGTATGGGTGACATTCTTCCTTAAAAAACGTCGTTTGCTGGACTATACTTATTTTGAGCAACGGGCCCGTAATCAATCGAAAACCATGCAGTTATTGAATGGTATGCAAGAGATCAAGCTTCAGCATTGTGAGCGACGTCGGCGTTGGGAGTGGGAGGATATACAAGCGGACTTGTTCCGGACAAACATCGAATCGATGCGGCTGCAACAGAGTCAGGAGGCCGGCAGTATCTTGATTAATGAGGTAAAGAATATCGTGATTACGGTGATTGCCGCTACGGCTGTGATCGGGGGTAGCCTGTCGTTGGGTATGATGTTGGCTATACAGTATATTATCGGGCAGTTGAACGCTCCGGTGGAACAGTTCGTGCAGTTTCTTTATAGTTGGCAAGACGTGAAGATTAGTCTGGAACGGATGAGCGAGATCCATGATCGGGAAGAAGAGGAGACGCCGGAACGTATGATAACCGGTTTTAACGGAAGCGATAGGGACATTGAGATTCGTAACGTGACGTTTCAATATGAGGGCATCCATTCGCCGAAAGTCTTGGAGCGGATAAACCTTAAAATACCTCGAGGCAAGATTACGGCGATCGTAGGAACGAGTGGTAGCGGGAAAACAACCTTGATCAAGTTATTATTGGGCTACTATAATCCGGTAGAAGGTGATATCCGGGTGGGTGGAAATGATTTGCGATCTTTCAGCCTTTTATGGTGGCGTGACCAATGTGGTGCGGTGATGCAAGACGGTTATCTGTTCTCTGAATCGATCGCACGCAATATTGCCGTGGATGACGGTGAGATTGATAAATCTCGCTTATTATTGGCAGCTCGTATCGCCAATATAGAGGAATTTATCGAGCGCTTACCCTTAAAATATAATACGGTGATAGGTCCGGATGGTCAAGGCGTAAGCCAAGGCCAGCGTCAACGGATCTTGATCGCCCGGGCGGTTTATAAGGACCCTTCTTATCTCTTTTTCGATGAGGCGACGAATTCGTT
>ENA-OPTX01001070-OPTX01001070.1-human-gut-metagenome-genome-assembly--contig:-NODE-1070-length-10944-cov-3.518229_pt1 | contig 10944 bp, 7 predicted proteins | sample MGYA00241465_ERZ501922 | MGnify/ENA primary metagenome ERZ501922 (study PRJEB25962, sample SAMEA2042399) | human gut metagenome | biome: human gut; feature: human-associated habitat; material: faeces...
CGCAGCGCCATGTCCAGTAAGGCAATCTGATCCACCCTTTGTCGCTCATTCTCACTGTCCCGTGTCAGGGTATGGATAACGGAATTCGTTACCACGCCTTCCTTCTCGCGCACCAGCGCCAGCTCCCTGGAACCGCTCTCAATGGTATAAATCCGCTTGTTATCCGGTATGGTTGTCAAAAGCCATCCAAGCAGTGTTGTCTTCCCGGAGCTTGTCGCCCCTGCCACACAGATGGATATCCCATACCGCAGACACTCGGTCAAAAAGTCCATCATCGGCTGGGTGGCCGTTCCCCCTTTTATAAAGTCCTCCTGCTTCATGGATTGTGGATTCACAATACGGATCGAAGCTGCAATGCCTACGTCCTCATCCACCAATGGCGTTTTCATGGCAGCGATTCGGATGTTTTTAGACAGATGCCCCAGTACAGCCGGGCTGGCATTATCCAGAACCATACCTGACGTATGGAGCATACGGCGAATCACATTGATTGCGTGCTGGGGACTCTCAAAGCGCTCGGTCAGGTGGTATTCCAGATTGACACGTGCCTGGAGGGCATAGAGACGTGCCGGAATGCCGTAGTCCTTGTTCTTGAAGGTTTCTATATGTTGGTATCCCAGATCTCCGCTGATGAACAGCTGTTTGTAGAGCGGTAATTCAAGACCGGCACGGTAGAAGAGGGCAGCGGAAAACTTATCGCCAAAATCCAGATAATGGGTACCGCCACCGAGGATGGTATAGAAGAGCCGGTTCTTGAAACGGGCACCTACATTCAGCTTGGTGGCATTACCACCGAAAAACATCAGTTGAACTTTTGTTTGGGGATTGGCATTGACTAATCCCAACTGGAAACCATCTAATTTTTCTTTGTAGTAGTTGAATAGACCTATTTGAAGCCCTTTGGCACGTATGGCCATATTGGCAGCGCCTATTTGTAATCCTCGGGCTGTACCACCCACCACATTGCCCAGGCCGGAAACCTGAACACCGGTCATATCTCCGGCGGTGATGTTGGTAAGGGCGGACATCTGCATGCCATTCAAGTCTTCACCGATTACACTTAGCAGGCCGGCCCCTGAAAATCCTTTGAAATTTCCACCGGAAATATTGGCGAGTCCGGCAAAGTGTATGCCGGAAGCACCTTCTCCGCTGATATTCAACAGGCCGCCTATGGAGGCGCCACGATTATAGTCCCCACTGATGTTTGCCAGACCGGAAATGATGACGCCTTGCGCATGGTTTCCGGTGATACCTACTAGTCCCGAAACGGATACTCCGATAAGGTTGTTGCCATTGATGTTGGTAATTCCTGCTATCTGCATGCCTCGCATGCTTCCCCCCACCATATTTGACAGACCTGCCATCTGTACACCGTTCACATCCCTGCCGGTTACACTGCCAAGAATATTCATGCCGAGGCCATTCAGACGGTTCATGGAGGAGAACACACCCAGATTGAAGCAGGTGCTTCCTATGGTATCAGTCCGCTGTGTGGAGATGTTTTTCCATAAGGAGATATTGATACCTACTGGGCCATGGTCTGTTCGTGGAGAGCGTTGTTTCCGGAAAGATTTCTCGGAGGATTTCTGAATCGTATCCGGCTGTACGCTGCCCGGATTATGTTCTTGGGCAAGAGCTGTCCCTGCAAAAAGCAGGGACACAAGGAGGAGGGAAAGGTTTCGTTTCATACTTTTTTCTATATTTCGTCCGGCCAGGGAGCTGGTTGGCGGGTGGCACGCAACAGAGGGCGCTGCGCATCCACAGACCGGAGGTAATTACTTAATTTCCGTGACAACTCTTTGACAACTTCAGGCTTCTCTCGGGCCATATCATGTTTTTCACTGATGTCGGCGGGGATGTTGAAAAGTTCCCGTCTACCGTCACCGAAATAATACACCAGCTTCCACTCGCCCGAACGGATGGAGCAAGTGGCTCCGATGCCCGGGCCGGAAGGACCCCAGCTATTGGGATAATGCCAGTAGATATCACGGTCTTTCATTTTACCTTTTCCGGTGAGCAATGGCATGAAACTGATGCCGTCGCGTTGCTGTACGGTTGTATAGTTGTCTACGCCTGCCATCTCAAGGATGGTGGGGAAGAAGTCCTCTATCATCAGGTAATGGTCGCATTGGGTTTGGGGCGCTACAATGCCCGGCCAGCGGACAATCATCGGTTCACGTATGCCTCCTTCGTAGGCGGAACCTTTACCACTGTTGAGCGGATAGTTCTGGACATGCAGTTGTCCGGCGCGGGTATGGGCCGCCAAACCGCCATTGTCGGACATGAAGATGAGGATAGTGTTTTCCGTCAGGTTGTTCTTGTCCAGATAATCCATAATGTCTCCCAGACTTTTGTCCATACCCTCAATGAGAGTAGCATAGGCAGCTTCTACCGGAGGAAGGCCTTTGTCCAGGTACTTCTGGTAGAAACGCATGTCAGGTTGTATAGGGGTATGGATGGCATAGTGTGCCATGTACAGAAAGAATGGCTTGTCAGTCTGCTGTGCATCGTCCAGGGCCTTCATGGCCTCTATGGTAAGGGCTTCACTTAGGAAAGTGTCGGTTCCATGATATTTCTCCAGACCGGGTACGGCAGCCAGCGGGCTTTTACCGTCTGTTTTGTTGCCGAAATTCTCCTTGCCATAGTAGCTGGCAGGTGAACCGGCAGCATGTCCGGCTATGTTCACTTCAAACCCCATTTTCAACGGGTTGGCTCCGGGAGTGCCTTCAGCACCGAAGTGGGCTTTTCCGCAATGAATGGTGTGATAGCCATGGTCTTTGAGCACTTCGGCCAGGGAGGTGACTTGTGTGGTCCGTTCCACGCCAGGCTCTTGACAAATGCCGTTAACGTTCCATTCCGGATAAATCATGACCGAGTCGGGTTGTTCATGGGTAGTGTTCTTGCGGAGGGTCCAACTGGTGACTCGATGCCTGGCAGCATTCATTCCCGTAAAAAGGCTGACACGCGTAGGTGAACTGATGCTGCATGCATAGGCCTGCGTAAACATTTTGCCTTGTGTAGCCATCCGTTCCATGTTGGGAGTATGGTACGTATCGTTGTACTTGGTACGCTGTGTCCAAAAGGGGAGGGACGTGTCTTGCCATCCCATGTCATCCACTAGGAACAGAATGATGTTTGGCTGCTCTTTTGGAGCAGGTACGGCATCCCCAGGCTGCATGCCATACGCTTCTCCCGCCATTCCGCATATCGGAAGCATGGCGGATAATAATAATTCGTTTCTCATTTAGATAATAATTTAGAAAGGGTTAGATAGGTTGTAGTTTAATTGTTTTTTTACATTATCCTTTGGCCTCCTGATACAAGAAGCGTTTGATAGATTTCTTCGGCGTTTTTTCAAATTCTTCAGGATAGATTTTCATTTTGAATATCTGGCTGTATGCGGGCAGTTCTGCATTCAGTGCCACACGGTTTTCCTCCATGACGCGTTCGATGTCGTCATTGTTCAGCCCATGGGCAAAGGCATCATCGAAGTCGGGGTAAACCAGACCTACCAGTTTCTCATTCTGCTGCACGATGATGCTTTCGGCTACATACGGCATATTGTTCAGTTTGTCTTCTATCTCTTCCGGGTAGATATTCTGACCGCTCGGGCCGAGGAGCATGTTCTTGCTGCGTCCCTTGATGCTTACGTTGCCTTCGGCATCCATCAGGGCAAGGTCTCCGGTGTGCAGCCAGCCGTCTTTGTCGAGTACCTGTACGGTGGCCTCGTCGTTCTTGTAGTAACCCAGCATGACATTGGGACCACGGCAGACAATCTCTCCCGGAATGTTTTCGGGATCGGATGATAGGATTTTCACCTCCATACGCGGTGCGGCCTTTCCGCAAGAACCGGGTTTGAAGCGGGTCCAATCCTCGTAACAGATGATGGGGCCGCATTCCGTCATTCCATAGCCTACCGTATAGGGGAAATCTATCATCTTTAAGAACTGCTCCACTTCCTGGTTGAAGGCAGCTCCTCCTACAATGACTTCTGCAAAGTTTCCGCCAAAGGCTTGAATCATTTGTTCGCGTACGGTTGCTTTTATCTTGTCGTTAATGATGGGTACTTTCAGCAACAGCTTCATGGCGGGAGTTTCCAGCTTGGGCAGTACGCTCTTCTTTATAATCTTTTCGATAATGAGCGGAACAGCCACAATCAGGTTAGGCTTCACTTCGGTGAAAGCTTGGAAAATGATTTTGGGGCTGGGCATGCGAGTGAGGAAGAATATGTGGCAACCTACGGCGAATTCATACAGAAACTCGAATGCAAGTCCGTACATATGTGCCATTGGCAGCATGGAGACAATCTTGTCACCGGCTTTCAGCGGCAATACTTCGAAAGCAAAAGTAGTGTTTGACCAAAGGCTGCGGTAGGGCAGCATCACTCCTTTGGAGTAACTGGTGGTGCCGGATGTATAGTTGATGACCGCCAGTTCGTCGGGCTGGTCCTTGTGATAACTGACATGTTCCTTGCGGAAGTTCTTGGGGTATTTCTTACCGAACATTTCGTTGAGATGTTCGCGGGCATAGTCCAACTTTTCGCTGCGGGAGACAAGAATGTAGAAGTCTGCCATCATCATGATGCCCTCCAGCAACGGCATAGCACTTTCGTTGAGGTTTTCCCAAACCTGGTCGCCTACGAAAAGCAGTTTGGCTTCGGAATGGTTCACGATGTTGTGTACATTGTCTGCCTTGAACTCGTGAAGGATGGGGACGATTACCGCACCGTAGGTCAATGTTGCGAGGAACGTTACGCCCCAGTGGGAACTGTTGCGGCCACAGACGGCAATCTTATCGCCTTTCTTGATGCCGCTTGCCTCGAAAATGATATGCAGCTTTTCTATTTTGCGGGCTACGTCCTTATATTGTAGGGTTGCTCCCTTGTAATCGGTCAGAGCGTCTAAATCCCAATTTTCCTTTATGCTATTCTCTATATAGGCGATAAAACTTTGTTCCATGATATTTAATTGCACATTTGGTTGAAAATTGTGCAAATATAAGGGTTTATATATAGAAAGCAAACTTTTATAAGGAAAATAGTTTTTATGGTGGCTATTTGTTAAAATTCGACAGTTATACCTAAAGTAGGCAGGATAGTGCCGCTTTCCTGCTTGAGGTATTTCATTTTATAGCGCTGTTCGGCAACGGGAGCGGACGGATTTTCGATGATGCCCGTACTCATTATCACATCCGGTTGCTTCAGTTTGTTGCCGGTGATATTCTGTATGTCCAGGTAGATTCCTATCATGCAGTGATGGAAGTAGAAGGACTTGTCCACACGCAAGTCTAACTGGGCAAAGTTGGGAAGCCGCCCGGTATTATAGTACGCATAGTCGTAGTAGGGCTGTCCTTTGGCATCCCATGCTTCTACGAGTGATGATTTGTCTTCATCATAGGGAGTGTAGGGGCTGCCGCCTATATAGCTTAGCTTGCCTCCTATGCTCCAGCGCCGGGGCAGGTTGTATGTACCGCTCATGTTGAGTATGAAACGGTTGTCCCAGGTGGATGGAATGAAGTCTCCATCTGGACGGTTGCGGTATTCGCTGCGGTATAAGGTGAAGGAGGATACGAGATTGAACTTGCCGGATGCCTGCCAGCGGAACATGGTTTCCAGTCCGTAGGCCCTGCCGCTGGCTGTAGGGGCGAGTGCTTCGTTGCCGGTGACACCGTAATCGTTTCCTTTGCATGCCAACGGAATGTTGTCTTGGAGGGAAAGTGGCATACGGCTGTAACGCTTGAAGAAACCTTCTGCAGAAACCATGAACCGGTCTTGCAGGTGCCAGTCCACACCGAGGCTGCTTTCAAAGACCTGCATGTACTTCAGGTTTTTGTTGAGATATTGCTCTTCATTGTCTTTATATCCCAAAGCGGTGTAGGGAGGCAATTGGTGGTAGAGGCCGGTACTTCCGCTCAGGGTCCATTGTTCCGAGAGTTTGTAGGATGCAGAGAGGCGTGGGGAGAACTGTTTCCATAGCTGCCGCATCTTTCGGTTGTAAGTGTTGCCATCCATACGGATACCGGCAGAAAGGGCCAGACGCTTGTCGGCGGTGGTATAGTTGGAAGAGAAGAAAGCCCCCCAGCCGAAGATGTTGAGTGAGGTTTCGTAGATGGAGAGCGTACCCGAATGACTGCCGTATAGTCTTTGCCTGCTGTGGTTTGTATAGATGGAGTTGTTCAGTTCTGCTCCTTCTTTTAGGGTCCATGCTCCCAAGCGCGTTTGGTTTTCGAAACGCAGGGTGGTCTTTTGTTCTGTGGAGCGTAGGCGCAGGGTCAGGTTGTCTTCGGAAGAGTCATCGTTGTTGCGGTATTTCAGATTGCGGTTGTTCAGGTAGTTATGGCTCAGTATAAGGGATTGTACGTGCCTTCCATTGTAGTGTCTGTAAGAGGCTCCGAGAGTGAATGTTTCCTGATGGATAGTGGGGAGATAGCTGAGCAGATATTCGGCATCTTCTCCTTTTTCATCGGTATTCAGTTTCATCTTGTCAATGCCTGCAAGACCAAGCAGGGTCAGCTCGCTGTGCTCGTTGAAACGGGTTTTTGTTTTGAATTGTCCGTCAATGAAATTGGGCAGGAAGGGCAGTCCCAAAGCCTTGAACAAAAGTTGCAGGTAGGACTGGCGTGCGGAGAACAGATAAGTGGTGCGCTGCCCCAGATGGCCTGCTCCGCTGAGCGAGACTTCCGATGCGCCGATGGTGGCTTTGAACGCCTGCTTGTCCGGATTTCCGTCCTTGAGGCGGAAGTCGAGGACGGAACTCAAGGCTCCGGAGCGGTTGGCGGGGAAGGCGCCCGTATAAAATGTAATCTCGCGTATCAGGTCGGCATTGACAATACTTACCGGTCCTCCGGATGCACCCTGAGTGGCAAAGTGGTTGATGTTGGGGATTTCGATGCCATCCATATAAAAGCGGTTTTCGGAAGGAGAACCGCCCCGAACAATCAAGTCGTTGCGATAGCCGATGGGAGAGAAAGAGACGCCGGGATAGGAGCGTACGATGCGCGAAACATCCCGGTTGGCTCCGGGACTTTTCTCTATTTCCTGCAAGCCGATGATACGCATGCTGACCGGGCTTTCGATACTTCGCCGGAAGGGAGAAGGCACCACCACTACTGTGTTCAGCAGATTGGCATCCTCTTCCATCTCTATCTCGATGAACGGGGTTGAGGCTGAAACAATATATTCGGGGGTGGAAACAGTCTGGTATCCTATGCAGGATGCCTCAAGGCTATAGATGCCCGGAGGTACCTGCTCTATCTTGAATGTGCCGAGTGAATCGGTGGATGCCCCTTTCCCGGGGATGCCGGCAACGAAAACGTTGGCGTAGGCCACGGGTTGTCTGGACTGTCTGTCGATGACTTTGCCGCGAACGGAATAGGTCACGGGAGCTATCATGGCATTCATGGTTGGGCTGATACCTGATAAAAGTATCAGCAATATAAACAATACAGTTCCCACCTTGTACCGTATGGCATTCATGGCTAATCAGACGTCACTAATTACTTTCCCAAGTACCATCGGTACATGCGTTGCACACCTTCCTCGATATCAATCTTATGATGCCATCCCAATGCATGTAACTTACCGGGATCGGTCAGTTTGCGCATGGTGCCGTCGGGTTTGGAAGTGTCGAAGGTCAACCGGCCCTGATAGCCTACGGTGTTGACAATCAGCTCTGCCAACTGGCGGATAGTGATTTCCTTGCCCGTACCGATATTGATGTGACAGTTGCGGATTTCCTTGTCGTCCGGCTCGAAGGTATCTTTGAAGTCGACGTGTTCCATGACGAAGACGCTGGCATCTGCCATCTCCTCGCTCCAAAGAAACTCACGAAGCGGTTTGCCTGTTCCCCACAACTCCACTTTACCAGGATAAATACCGTACTTGGCAAGAATATCCAATATTTCGGATTCAGAAGTACCGCCGGATATATTTTCAACCGAACGCGCATTCAGATCTTTCCGGACAGCCTCCCAATCTCCTTCGGAAAGACATTTACCCAAATGTACTTTGCGAATCATGGCAGGCAGCACATGCGAAGTCTCCAGGTTAAAATTATCATTCGGGCCATACAGGTTGGTCGGCATTACTGCGATATAGTTAGTTCCGTATTGCAAGTTATAACTCTCACACATCTTGATCCCGGCTATCTTAGCTATCGCATAAGGTTCATTCGTATATTCGAGAGGCGAAGTGAGCAAGCAATCCTCCGGCATCGGTTGCGGAGCATTTCCCGGATAAATACAAGTACTTCCCAAAAACAGAAGTTTCTTTACGTTATTCAGATAAGAAGCATGAATCACATTGTTCTGAATCATAAGATTCTCGTAAATAAAGTCAGCCCGGTAGCGGCTGTTTGCCACAATCCCTCCGACATGGGCTGCTGCCAGGAACACATATTCCGGCTTCTCTGCGGCAAAGAAATCATGAACGGCCTGCTGATCGGTCAAATCCAATTCCGCATGCGTACGCAGGACAAAGTTCGTGTAACCTTTTGCCTTCAGATTCTTCAGAATAGCAGAACCGACCAGTCCCCGATGGCCTGCTACAAATATTTTACTATCCTTATTCATTCTCTCTTTTTATCAAATTCAGCAGATATTGTCCATACTGGTTCTTCAACATCGGAGCGGCAACTTGCCTCAACCGTTCTGCATCGATCCAACCATTCCGATAAGCAACTTCTTCCAAGCAAGCTATTTTCAACCCTTGTCGTTTCTCTATCACCTCAACGAAGGTGGAGGCTTCGGAAAGAGAATCGTGCGTACCGGTGTCAAGCCATGCAAAACCGCGCCCCAAGAGCTGAACTTTCAAATTCCCATCCTTCAGGAATTCCTGGTTGACAGTCGTAATCTCCAATTCTCCGCGGGCGGAAGGTTTAATCTGCTTGGCAACTTCCACCACTTTGTTCGGATAGAAATAAAGGCCGACAACTGCATAATTCGATTTCGGGCATGCTGGTTTTTCTTCAATGCTCAACACATTTCCTGCCTCATCGAATTCGGCCACGCCATAGCGCTCCGGATCATTGACGTAGTAACCGAAGACGGTCGCTTTTTGTTCGTTTTCCACATTAGCTACGGCCCTTTTTAACATTGCGGTGAAACTCTGTCCGTAAAAGATATTGTCGCCCAAGACCAGACAAACGGAATCATTTCCAATAAACTCCTCCCCAATTAAAAAAGCTTGTGCCAATCCGTCCGGTGAAGGTTGTTCGGCATACTCGAAACGGACACCATAATCGGAACCATCCCCTAACAGACGACGAAAACCGGGAAGATCCTGCGGTGTGGAAATCACCAATATTTCACGTATTCCTGCCAGCATCAACACAGACACCGGATAATAGATCATCGGTTTATCATAAATAGGCAATAACTGTTTTGAAACCCCTTTGGTTATCGGATACAAACGCGTACCGGACCCTCCTGCTAAAACAATACCTTTCATAATCTTCTATGATTTACGATTTATGATTCCGGAATCATGCATCAATGATAAATCATACATCCAAAATCACAAATTCTTAATAAATATAACGGATGGCAAATGTATTAAAAATAATTCACTTTACCGGCTCGGTGAAACTTTTCTTTCCAAAGGTTTGTTACAAAGTAGATTTCAAAATAATTAAAAAACGAATTTATTATGAAGACTTTTATTGACACAATCAACTTCGGAGTAAAAAACTGGTGGGTTTCCCTGCTGTTGGGCCTGCTTTATATCCTCATCGCAATCTGCCTGATGTTCACACCGCTGGCAAGCTATGTCGCACTGAGTGTTTTGTTTAGTGTATCCATGTTTGTCAGCGGCACGTTGGAAATTCTTTTTGCCGTCACCAATAGAAAGAATATTTCCAGTTGGGGCTGGTATCTGGCAAGCGGTATCATCGACCTAATCTTAGGTATCTACCTGATGGCCAATATCGGCCTGAGCATGGCAGTGCTGCCTTTCATCGTCGCTTTCTGGCTGATGTTCCGCGGTTTCGCTTCAACCGGCTACGCTATGGACCTGAAACGCTACGGGACACGCAACTGGGGCTGGTATATGGCTTTCGGCGTACTGGCAATCCTTTGCAGTATCGGCATTATCTGGCAACCAGGTCTTGGAGCGTTATCCCTTGTCTATATGATCGCGTACACTTTGCTGATCATCGGCATCTTCCGGGTTATGCTTTCCTTCGAACTGAAGAGCTTGCACAAACGGAACAAAGAATACAACGAATAAATCGTATGCTTTTCTCAGCAGTTTCCAATCCATGAGAATACTTCCTCACCGGGGAGAGAATATATTCTCATCCGTATGAGAAAAGATTATCATTACGACGAGAAAAGATTGTCATCCTTATGAGAAAAAGCCCCTCATAAGACGAAAATCTTTTCTCGTTGTAGCTTTATGATTATTCGCTGACCATCTTCCGCTTAATGAATACGGCCTTACACTCAGCACAGTCCTTCCGGCAGTTCACTTTGGATACGACAACGGCGGCCGGTCGACCATACGCAAGGTAACCTGCTGCTCAGAGGAGGCCCCGACAAAACCTAAGCCACCCGATACGTTTTGAGGAACGATGACCGGTTCCATAAAGGTTTCGTTATAATCTTCCGAATTCAGACAGTTCATCGCACGCAAATAACGATAATAAGGTTGTGATATGCTTCCAATTTCAGGAAGTATTCTTTTCCATCGTTAGGAATCAAGTTCATCGGGATAGTGATGAAGGTAGAAGAACGGGCGGCCATAACCGGGAAATCCATTTCACCGCTTTGTACAGCTTTTCCGTCTGTTTCTACAGTCCAGTGTAGTTTGTAATCCTCCAAACCGATAAAATCATGCCAGTTAGTCACTTTAATTTGCTTGGTGGTAAAGGCAACCGGCTCAAAATGAATATATTGATATACTTTTTTCACTTCCCAGATGTGCGGATGAAGTGAAAGATCGGAAGAGCG